>Ga0116226_10001569_pt1 | contig 19867 bp, 17 predicted proteins | sample S1TSphfallax_FD_89692 | JGI IMG/M metagenome (GOLD analysis project Ga0116226, IMG submission 89692) | Host-associated microbial communities from peat moss isolated from Minnesota, USA - S1T2_Fa - Sphagnum fallax MG | ecosystem: Host-associated > Plants > Peat moss > Unclassified | place: USA... | reverse complement strand
TCAGGTTGTCCTGCTGTTGGCGTCTTACTCACGGGCAGGGATGCGTTCCTGATCCCGTTCAGCATTCTGTGGTGCGCCTTCGTCGTGTTCTGGATGTTTGCAGCGGCTACCGCCGGCGGCGGCTTCGCCATATTTGGACTTCCGTTCGTCGCCTTCGGCGTGTTCTTCAGCATTGGTCGATTCTGGTTAGACGCCTGGCTTAGAGGCGGCGCCTGTTACGCGGTGACCAATCGCCGAATCCTAATCTTGAAAAGGCGCCCCTCGAGCACCTTCACCTCGCTGGAACTGGACCGGTTGCCGCAGGTGCAATTGAGCGAAGATGCTAGGGGTAAAGGAACCCTGCGATTTGGCGCGCCAACCTCTTTATTCGCCTTCAAAGGCGCAGGCTTCTCGGTTTGGATGCCGTCGCTTGATCCGACTCCGCAGTTCATCGCCATTCCGGCAGCCAGACAGGTGTTCGACCTTATCCAGCAACAATCGCGCACAGCCTAACGGCCGCTTCCCACCCGATCCGGCAGTTGCGAACATCCGTTCGCCGCGCGTTCGGGTTCGCCGCCGCGGGGACAATGCGCCATTCTCGGAACTTGGGAACGTCCGCTTGTGGATCCGAAGGCAGTCGTGGCATTTTACAACGATGCGTCTGCGAACGTCTTGGCTTTTGGTGCTCCTGATCCCCTTCGCAGGCTGTAGCCGTCCGGAGCGGACTTTCTGGTCTTCAACGGCAAACGCGGGCTCGCCTTATCAGGCCACGCTATACCAGACGGTCTACAATGCCGGGGAGACTACGATTTACGCGGTTAAGTTCGAACGAACCGACAAACCGGCCACTAATTCGTCCTGCGGCGGCGGCTTTTTTGTGAAAAAGGAGCTTGAGGGTGACATTCCCGCTGGCCCTCGTCCGCAGATCCAGTGGACATCACCACATGATCTGTCAGTCGTTGTTGCCACGGAGATGATCGAGGGCCAAGTGGTCCAGCACTTTCACGATATGTGCGGACCGGACGGCTCGTTGACCATTGTCTATAAGACCGGCCATGGGGCCTGAAGGTCGGCAAACAGAAGGCTGGCCAACGTCCGTTCCCCACCCCTATCCGACCTCGGGAAGGTCTGCTTACGGGGGATCGGGGCATCGCGTAGCGGGAGATAGAGCGAAATTCGTCCAGTTCAGCGGGATCGCATGTTCTTGGGGTGTCTCTTGGAGGGTGGCGACGGTTGCAACTCCCGCAAACGATGCGGGATGAAATTCACCACGCGGATTGCCCCGAGGTTCTTTCTGGTAGTCGGACACACGAACCAAGAAGAGAGAAGAGAGCGCCCTCATTCCAGACTGATCAAGCTCCCCGTGCCAACTGCTCGCTTTCCAGGTAAGTACACCCCCCGGATCGATGTCGAAGTCGACCGAGATCGTCGCCACTTTGGGCACATGGCACACTGCGAGTACCTCAACGCCCCAGGTCCGGATAAGGACCTTCGTGAGGTGGTGGGCTCGGTCGAGGGAGATGCCTGTGACCGAGAGCAACATGGCGTCACCTGCCATAGCCGGGCCGGCCACTAGGCCCATACGGAAAATGGCAGCTGCCAACGCGGTCTTCATGGGGGACGACAATATTCGGAAAGAGCGCGGGCCTCAACGCCTGAAAACCACCCCCTGGCGACATCCGGAACGTCCGCTTCATGGCGATGCGGCTATGGCAATCTACGGCCCCGCCGATCCCTGGCCACATGGGGACCAAGTGTCAGATTCTATCCACTAGCGGCCAAGAGCCGCCTGGGTATGGGCCCGAAGAACGGCCTTGATCGTCTCCCGCCGTGGCCCGTTGAAGTCTTGCCAACCTAGAAGCCGCAGGGCGCCCTCGCGATAAACGTGAAAGGCTGACACCTGGCCGATGATCGCAATAGCGCGCAAACGCGCCTCATCGTTCAAGGGAGAGCCGGTCGCCTGGGCCACGAGACGCGCGCAGATATCCCGTAGCGGCTCGGCGATCCGTCTTTGAATCAGGGCCCCGGCGGGACTATCCCGTTCGCTCTGAATGCGCGCCGCGAAGCGTTCCCAATCGGGCGAGCCCCGGGCAAATAAGGACGCATCCAGCAGCGTGTCCAGGATATCACAGAGCGCATTCAAGGCGTCTTCAAACCCGCCTTCACCCAATATGGCTTCTGCCGTCTCAAGGGCCACGCTGAACCCCTGGGTCGAGATGTCGATGATGAACTGCCCACACGCGAGATGCAGGCCCTCCTTGCTGTCGAAATAGTACTGCAGGGCCGGTGGCATGACCCCGGCCTCCCGGGCGATCTGTCGTGTGGAGGCGCGCTCATAGCCCTCATCGCCGAAAACCTTCAGGCCAGCGGCGATGATTCGCGCCCGAGTCTCCTCTCCCCTTGCATAGCCCCCCGCCGTCGGACTGCGACGCGGCGCGGTCTCCCTGGCGGTTTCCGACACGAATTCCTCCAAACGCAGACTTTTCCAGAAGGGCAGATATTTATCGTTTGACAGATATCTTCCGGGCGGAAGATAAGCCGCCGGCCCGCTTTCATGCAAGGTCTTATGGATGTCCGACGGTTCCCTAGCGCCACGATCAAATCCTCTGGCGAGCTCAAGCGTTCGGGCGGTTCTTATCGTCGCGGGCCTTGGCGTGCTGCTCTTCCTGATCTTTATCGGGGTCGGCTGGTGGACCCATGGCCGATTCCTGCAAGAGACCGACGACGCCTATCTCCAGGCCGACGCCGTGGCGGTGGCGCCCAAGATCCAGGGCTATGTCGAGCAGATCTACGTGGCCGACAATCAGGCCGTAGCCGCGGGCCAGCCGCTCCTGAAAATCGACCCGAACACCTATAAGGCGAGCATGGCTCAGGAGATCGGCGCGGCCGACGCGGAAAAGGCCTCCGTCATCGCGGCGCAGGCGCAGATCGCCCAGCAAGGCGAAGCGGTCGTTCAGGCCGGGGCGGAACTCAAGGGCGCGCAGGCCACCCTCGCCTATGCGCTGGGAGAAGCTCAGAGATACAAGGCTCTCGCCGCCCAAGGTGTCGAGACCCAGGACAGGGCGGCCCAGGCGCAGAACGCCTATGATCAGGCCCTGGCCACGGAACGAGCCGACGCCGCGGCGGTCGCGGTCGCGCAAAAGAACATCAGCACGCTTAGCGCCCAACTCGGCCAATCGAAGGCGCGCCTGGCGGGCGTTCAGGCCCAGGTCGACGCCGCCCAGATCAATTTAGGCGACACCCTTATGAAGGCCGGGATTTCGGGGCGGATTGGCGACAAGACTGTTCAGATCGGCCAGTTCGTTCAGGCCGGCACACGCCTGATGTCCGTCGTCCCGCTGCAAGGCATTTATCTGGTGGCCAACTTCAAGGAGACCCAGCTGGCGCGGATGCGGATCGGCCAGCCAGCGAAGGTCAAGCTCGACGCCCTGGGCGGGCGCGAGATCGATGCGGTGGTGGAGAGCTTTTCACCGGGCACCGGCGCGACCTTCGCCCTTCTGCCGCCCCAGAACGCCACCGGTAACTTCACCAAGATCGTCCAGCGCGTGCCGGTGCGGCTGCGGCTGAAGATCCCCGACGATCTCAAGGGGCGCCTGCTGTCAGGACTTTCGGCGACTGTGACCGTGGACACCACACACGCGCCGGGCGCCCCCGCGTGAGCCAGGCCGCCAATCCCCCTCTGGAGAACGCCTCCGTTCAGGATTGGGTGGCGGTCTTTGCCGGCGCACTGGGCGCGCTGATCGCCACGCTGGATATCTCGATCGTCAATTCCGCCCTGCCCCAGATCCAGGGCGAGATCGGCGCCAACGGCACCGAAGGCACCTGGATCTCCACCGGTTATCTGGTGAGCGAGGTGGTGATGATCCCCCTGGCCGCGTGGCTGACGCGGGTCATGGGCCTGCGCAATCTGCTGCTGATGTGCGCGGTAATGTTCACCCTGTTCTCCATGCAGTGCGGCTTCAGCCACAACCTCACCTCCATGATCATCGGCCGGGTGGGCCAGGGATTCTTCGGCGGGGCCTTGATCCCCACCGCCCAGACCCTTGTGCGGACCCGCCTGCCGCCCCACCAACTTCCTCAGGGCATGACGATGTTCGGCCTGATCGTCCTCCTGGGTCCCCTGGTGGGCCCGGTCATCGGCGGCTGGCTCACCGAGAATGTGAGCTGGCAGTGGTGTTTCTTCCTGAATGTTCCCGTCGCGGCCGGCCTCGTCACTCTGTTGCTCCTGGGCCTGCCTAAGGAAAGGATGAATATCGGCAATCTGGTCAACGCCGACTGGCTGGGGATCGTCGGCATGACCACGGGCCTGAGCTGCCTCACCGTGGTGCTGGAGGAGGGCCAGCGCGACCGCTGGTTTGAATCGGATTTGCTCCGCTGGCTGAGCCTGGCTTCCGCCATCGGCTTTGTGCTGTTGGCCATCGCCCAGGTCACCAGCACGCGCCCGGTGATCAAGCTGCGCCTGATGCTCAATGGCTCCTATGCCGCGGTGATTTTCATCGTCATGGTGGTGGGGATGGGTGTCTACAGCATCCTCTATGTGATCCCACAGTTTCTGAGCGGGATTGCCGATTATAACGCCGAGCAGTCCGGGAAAATCCTGTTCCTGTCGGGTATTCCCGCCTTCTTCATGATGCCGATCCTGCCCCGGATGCTGCGGCTCGATATCCGGGCGCCGGTCCTGATCGGCCTTTGCTGCTTCGCCGCGTCCTGTTTCATGGATACCAACCTCACGGCCCAGTCCTCCGGCAGCGCCTTCGTCGTCACCCAGCTCCTGCGCGGCGCGGGCCAGATTCTCTCCTTCATGCCGCTTAACCAGGCGTCGGTCGGCGCGGTCAGCCGCGAGGACGCCGCTGACGCCTCCGGCCTCTACAACATGGCGCGCAACCTCGGCGGGTCCCTGGGGCTCGCCTTGATCGGCGTGTTCATCGACCGGCAATCCGCGGCGCACGTCCAGTCCATCGATCAGTCGGTCACCGCCAATTCGGCTTTCGCCCAGGCGCAAATGGCGGGTCAGACCGCCGCGATGGGGGCCCAGAACGGAGGTGACATGGCCATGGGTCATCTGCAGGCCATGGCGCAGCTCAGCCAGACCGCCCAGGCTCAGAGCCTGATCATCAGCTATAGCGACTGTTTCTTTGTTCTGGGCGTCGCCCTGCTGGCCATGATCCCCCTGGTCTTTCTGCTGCGACCGCCGCGCGATCCCGCCGCGGCGGCCGAGGCGCACTGATATGCCCGCCCGTCGTAACACCCGCGACTTGGCGCTCGCCATGGCGGCCGCCGCGACCTTGGCCGGCTGCGTCGTGGGTCCCAATTATCGGGGCCCCCCGCCCGTTACGCCCGCCGCTGTCGCCGCCCCCGCCTTCCACCGCGCCGAAGACGCCAGCGCGGGTCCCCCGCCCGCCCGGTGGTGGCTGGCCCTGAACGACGCCGAACTCGACAAACTCATCGACGCCGCCTTTGTCGCGAGCCCGGATGTGGAGGTGGCCGTGGCGCGCCTTCGCCAATCGCGCGCCGTCGTCTCGAAGGATCGCGCCAATCTGCTGCCCACCACCGGCGCCGCGGCGGCGACCCTGCAAACCCATGGGCTCACCAACGTGATCGGGGGCGGCCTTTCCGGAGGCAGCGCCGCCGCCGCCGCAGCCCAGAGTCAGGCTGCAAGCACAAGCGGGAATGACGGTAATTTCGATATCTATAGTCTGGCCCTGGACGCCAGCTGGCAGCTTGACCTGTTCGGGGGCCGGCGGCGCGCCCTGGAGGGAGATAAGGCGAGATCTCAGGCCGTCCTGGCCAATCTGGAGGACGCGGAAGTTAGCCTCGCCGCCGAAGTCGCCCAGGATTACGTGACCCTGCGCGGCCTTCAGCAGCGCCTGACGCTAGCCCAGCGGAACATCGACCTTGAGAGTCGGATGCTGGCTCTGACCCAGGTTCGGCGTCAGGGCGGGAACGCCACTGACCTCGACGTCGAGCGGATGGTGAACCAACTTCGGTCAACCGAGGCGGAGACCGCGCCTTTGAGGGGCCAGGTGGCCGATCAGCTTGATCGGCTGGCGATCCTCACCGGCAAGGCGCCTGGCGATCTGGACGCCGAACTGAGCGCCGCTGGCCCCATCCCCGCGCCGCCCAAAATGGTAACCGTCGGCGATCCGGCGTCCCTGCTCCGGCGTCGGCCCGACGTGCGGGCCGCCGAGCGCACCATCCAGCAGAAGAATGCCCTGATCGGTCAGCGCACGGCCGATCTCTTCCCGAAGGTCACCCTGCTGGGCGAGGTCGGCTACAACGCCACGGATATTTCCAGCCTCTTCACCCACAACGCGTTCAACTATGTGGGCGCCCCCATGCTGCAGTGGAGCCCCTTCGACTTCGGGCGAACACGCGCCGGGATCCGGGAAGCGCGGGGGGAAGAGGCCGAAGCCCTGGGCGATTATCGCAAGGCGGTGCTGGGGGCCCTGGCCGACGCGGAGACCGCCCTGGCGACCTATGGCCGTCAGCGCGAAAACTTAAGCGCCCTCGTTCAGGTCGAGAGCTCGGCGGATCGCGCGGCGCGCCTCACGGAACTGAAGGTGCAGGGGGGCACGGCGACCTCCCTTGATCAGATCGTGGCTGAGCGAGACCGGGTGAGCGCTGAGAACAATGTCGCATATGGCACGGCGCAACTAACGCTGGATTATATCCGGCTTGAGAAAAGCCTGGGGCTGGGGTGGGCGGAGCCGGGAATCCCCAAATCTTAATTCAGCAGTTGTTCCGGTCATCCCGCAAGAAGCGCAGCGAGGATGCGCGGGACCCAGGGGACTGGATAGAGAATTAGGGTTCTCGAACCAGAGCCGGGCGACCGGTCGCCTGGGTCTGGATAAGCCGCCAGGCGGCTTTCCGGGATGACGGGAGTGGGTATTGGCGCGCTTACTTTCCTAATCCACCGGCTGCGGCACCACGCGCAGATAGGGCTTCAGAGTCTTCCAGCCGGCCGGATATTTCTCTTTCGCCGCTTCATCCGACACCGATGGCGGGATGATGACATCCTCGCCAACCTTCCAGTTCACTGGCGTGGCCACCGTGTGCTTGGCGGTCAGTTGGATCGAGTCCAGCAGGCGCAGCACCTCATCGAAGTTGCGCCCGGTGGTCATGGGGTAGGTCAGGCTCGCCTTGATCTTCTTGTCCGGGCCGATGATGAAGACCGAGCGGACCGTGGCGTTGTCCGCGGCGGTGCGGCCACTTGCGTCGCCGTCGGCCTCTTCCGGCAGCATGTCATAGAGCTTGGCGACATGCAGGTCGGTATCCCCGATCATCGGGAAGGTGACCGCGTAACCTTGCGTCTCTTCAATATCGTCGGCCCAGCGGGCGTGATTGGCCACGGGATCGACACTGAGGCCAATGACCTTGGTGTTGCGCTTGGCGAACTCCGGAAGCAGCCGGGCCACATAGCCGAGCTCGGTGGTGCAGACGGGAGTGAAGTCCTTGGGGTGGCTGAAGAGGATCGCCCAGTGGGAGCCGATCCACTCGTGGAAGTCGATCACACCCTGGGTGGTTTCGGCGGTGAAATTGGGCGCCGTGGCGTTGATCCTCAGAGACATTTCGCAGTCCTTCCAGCCGTTGTGCGCATTTGGCCGGGCCCGCCGGGGGAGCCAAGCCAGATTTTCTAAGCCTCATGGCAGGAGACGGTTAAGACCCCACCCCATAAAGGCTCATCACGTCCCGCCTCAGGGCCGCCTGGCTGGCGGGCCGCGAATAGAACATGTGGCCGCCGGGATAGACCTTCACCTGCAGACGGTTCGGCGCGCCCATGACAGGGATCTGGGCGACCACCATCATGGACTGGAAATAGGGGCATGAGAGGTCGTCATAGCCGTGGACGATCAGGGCCTTGAGCTTGGGGTCGATGGCCAGGGCCTCGCGCAGATCCGACGCCGACTCGATGCTGGTGAACCAATGTTTCTCCCAACGCCGATTTACCTCGGGATTCAGCGGCTCGTAATGGGCGTCGACCTTCCAACCCACCTCACGGGTCACGAAATCCACCATGGCCGAGGTGGTGGGGGCGACAATGCCGAGCAGGATGGGATCGCCCACGCGCTGGCTGGGCGCGAAGGGATAGGGATCGAAGCTGGTGACGTTCGAATCGTACCAACTGCCGAGCTTACCTTCGTCGCGGTAGAGGGCGCGCAGATAATAGCGGCTGTCGATCCGCCCCCCTAGGCGACGCACCTCCACGGGGTCCAGGCCCGTATAGGCGGCGACCTTGCCCACTATTCGATCCACCGCCGCCTTGTCGCGAATGCCGCGCATCAGGTCTGTCACGTAATCGGTGCGAGCATAGGTCTCGATGGGCGCCATGAGGTCGGCGTTCGGCGTCTTGCCCTCCCGCTCCAGTTGCGCCGCGGACATGGAGGGCAGCAAGGCGACCCAGGCCATGGGAGAGTTGTCGGGGTCGCTCGCCGCGCGACCATCCAGGGCGGGCGAGACCATCACCACGCCCGAAACGCCAACCCCCATCACCGTCTGCAGCGTGTGGGTGATGGCCGGCGCCCGATAGCCGCCATAGCTCTCGCCCACCACATACTTCGGCGACGCCATCCGGCCGTTCTTGGCCAGCCAGTCATAGACGATGCGCGAGAGATAGGTGATGTCGCCATCAATGGTGAAGAAGGCCTTGTCCGTCTCTTCGGCCTTCACCAGGGACCGGGAATAGCCCGTGCCCACGGGGTCGATGAAGACCAGATCGGTGAAATCCAGCCACGTGCCGGGATTATCCTTCAGGACCACAGGGTCGGAGGGACTGTCGCCCTCAGCGCCGAACTGGATCCGCTTGGGCCCGATGGCGCCCAGATTGAGATAGACCGAGGCGGCGCCCGGTCCGCCGTTGAAGGCGAAGGTCACGGGCCGTCGGGGATCGCGCGGGCCGTCCAGAATATAGGCGGTGTAGACAATCTCGGCGGTCTTCTTGCCCTCGGCGTCGCGCACCGGCAGGGCGCCCACGGTCACCGTATAGGTCAGGGTCTTGTCGCCAAGATGGATCGCTTGCTTCACCGAGGCGTCGGCGGGAAAGGGCGGCGGTCCGGGTTTGTCTTCGCTCGCGGCCGGGGGCTTGGCCGGGGCGTCGGCGGCCAGCGCGGCGGCGGGAGCCCCGAGCGTCGCAAGGGCGAAAATCAGCGCGGTAAGAACAGCGGCGCCTCTTGCGGCGGATGCCAAAGACCTCATTTACGGTTCCCCCTGGTTGGCTGGCTCAAGCGAAGCTTCGGCTTTGGCCGCGAAGCCTCTCGCTGGCAAGGCCGCCAGACGCAATCTTCCAGCGGCCGGGGCCGTTGAGCTGACCCTCGCCAAGACCCATAGAGACCCGCGAAACATGCAGAAACGTAAACTCGGACACAGCGGCCTCGAAGTCTCCGCTATCGGCTATGGCTGTATGGGGCTGAGCCACGGCTATGGCCCGGCGGCGGACACGAAAGACGGTGTCAAGGTGATCCGGGCCGCCGTGGACAGAGGCGTGACATTCTTCGACACGGCCGAGGTCTATGGGCCTTTCACCAATGAGGAGCTGCTGGGCGAGGCCCTGGCGCCCGTTCGCGATAAGGTGATCATCGCCACCAAGTTCGGCTTCGGGGTTTCAAGCGGGACCCCCGCGCGCGCTTTGGATAGTCGTCCTGAGCATATCCGCGCCGTGACCGAGGCCTCTCTCAAGCGTCTGAAAACAGACGTCGTCGACCTGCTGTACCAGCATCGCGTGGACCCTGAGGTTCCCATTGAGGACGTGGCGGGCGAGGTGAAGACCCTGATCGCCGAGGGAAAGGTCAAATATTTCGGCCTCTCGGAGGCCAGCGTGAAGACCATTCGCCGCGCTCACGCCGTCCAGCCTGTCACGGCGCTTCAGAGTGAGTATTCACTGTGGTGGCGGGAGCCCGAGGCCGAGATCCTGCCGGCGCTAGAAGAGCTGGGGATCGGATTTGTGCCGTTCAGCCCGCTCGGCCGGGGGTTTCTGACGGGGGCCATCACTGCGACGGAGGAGTTCGCAAGCGGGGACATCCGCAACACGATCCCGCGCTTTTCAGCCGAGGCGCGCGAAGCGAACCAGGCCCTGATTGACGCCTTGGGCGGGATCGCCGAGGCGAAGGGCGCCACAAAGGCGCAGATCGCTTTGGCGTGGCTTCTGGCGCGCAAGCCCTGGATCGTCCCCATACCTGGCACCACCAAGCTTTCCCGGCTGGAAGAGAACCTGGGCGCGGCCGAGATCACCCTCACCACGAGTGACCTTGCGCAGATCGAGGCGACCCTCGCCGCCATCCCGGTGGAAGGCGCGCGCTATACCGAACAGATGATGCGGATGGTTGATCGCTAACCGCCCGCGCCAAAGCCGCCCACCCTTTTTCTCACTACGGAAGACCATCCCACATGACCGTCAAAGCCTTCGCCGCGCATGCCGCGGACAAACCCTTTCAGCCTCTGGACATCACCCGCCGCGAGCCCGGCCCCCACGACGTGCGGATAGCCATCCTCTATTGTGGGGTGTGCCACTCAGACCTTCATACGGCGCGCGGAGAATGGAACCGCACCAAATATCCTTGCGTCCCCGGCCACGAAATCGTCGGCGAGGTCGTCTCGGTGGGCGACAAGGTGACTGACTTCAAGGTCGGCGAGACCGTGGGCGTGGGCTGCATGGTGGACAGTTGCCAGCACTGCCAGAGCTGCGACGATGGGCTGGAGCAATATTGCGAGAACGGCTTTGTCGGCACCTATAATGGCAAGACCGCTGACGCGCCGGGCCACACCCTGGGCGGCTATTCGCAAGAGATCGTGGTCAGCGACAAATTCATCCTGAAAATCCGCCACCCCAAGGAGCAGCTCGCCGCCGTGGCCCCGCTGCTGTGCGCCGGCATCACCACCTATTCGCCTCTGCGGCACTGGAAGGTGGGACCCGGCAAGAAGGTTGGTATCGTCGGTATCGGCGGGCTTGGCCACATGGGGATCAAGCTCTCCCACGCCATGGGCGCCCATACCGTGGCTTTCACCACCTCGGACTCGAAGCGCCAGGACGCCCTGGATCTGGGCGCCGATGAGGTGGTGGTCTCCCGCGATCCGGCCCAGATGGACGCCCATGTGGGGACCTTCGACTTCATCCTGAACACCGTGGCGGCGAGCCATGATCTGGACGCCTTCACCCGCCTCCTGAAACGCGATGGGGTCATGTGCATGCTGGGCGTTCCAGAGCACCCCCACCCCTCGCCCACCGTCGGCGCGCTGATTTTCGGGCGCAAGGCCATCGCCGGCTCCCTGATCGGGGGAATCCCCGAGACCCAGGAAATGCTCGACTTCTGCGCCGAGCACGGCATCGTCGCCGATATAGAGATGATCCCGATCCAGAAGATCGACGAGGCCTATGACCGCATGGTTGTCGGCGACGTCAAATACCGCTTCGTCATCGATAGCGCGTCCCTGGCGGCCTAAGGCGCATGGATCTCGAACTTAAAGGCAAACGCGCCCTCGTCACGGGCGGAAGTCGCGGCATTGGCCGGGCCATCGCCCGGCAATTGGCCCTGGAAGGCGCCAGGGTCGTTATCGCGGCGCGTGACCCAGAGGCGCTTGATCAGGCGGCGGCCGCCTTAAGCGCCGAGACCGGCGGCGAGGTGCGAAGCGTCGCCGTGAACACGCGAGACGACGCCTCGGTCGCCGCGGGCGTCGCCAGGACCGTGGAGCTGCTGGGCGGTCTCAACATCCTGGTCAATGCCGCCGCTCAGCCGGCGACAGCTGGGGCGCCGCGCCAGCTTGCCGACGTCACCAACGAAGCGTTCTGGAACGACGTTGACGTCAAGGTGCTGGGCTATCTGCGCATGGCCCGCGAGGCGGCGCCCCATATGATCGCCGCCGGCTGGGGCCGGATCATCAATATCAGCGGTCTGAACGCCCGGCATGCGAGCGCCATTATCGGATCGATCCGCAATGTGTCGGTGGCCGCTCTGACCAAGAATCTCGCCGATGAGCTGGGGCCCAAGGGGATCAATGTCACCGTCGTGCATCCGGGCCTCACCCGCACCGAGGGCGTCGAGTCCATGCTCGCCGCGCGCGCCAAGGCGGCAGGGGTGTCACAGGAGGACATCGAGGCCGGCCTCGCCGCCGGCGTCTCCATCGGCCGGATCGTGGACGCCGCCGAAGTGGCCGACGTGGTCGCCTTCCTGGCCTCACCCAGGAGCGTGGCCATCAACGGCGACGCCGTCGCCGTGGGCGGGGGAGCGAAGGGGCCGATCTATTACTGAGCGGCGGGTCTCACCCCGGCCCGAAGGCCACGTAGATCAGCGCGCCGGCCTCGCTGGCCACGAACCCGTGATCCTGACCCGGCGGGATGAAGGCGTAGTAGTCCGTCTTCAGATGGCTTCCGTCGGCGCACAGAACATCGCCCTCCAGCACAAACATCTCTCGATATCCCTCCAATGCGGCGGCCGATTGGAGGCCCGTCCAGCCCGCGGGCAGGCGCAAGTAAAGGCTGCCCTCCCCCGTCTCGGGATGCCGGCTCAGAAGGGTGCGTGAGACGCCATCGGCGTCGCGATCAGCGGGTAGTTTATCGGCGTCGGCAATATAGGCGGGCGGCCTGGGCGCTGGCTGGCCATCCACCTGATACCACTCATCTTTCAGCGGCGCGCCCTCGATATAGTTGAGTTCAAGCTCACCCCCGCCATTGTGGCGCGAGAGAATGATCACTTCCCCGTCAAAGCCGCTCTTGAAGCCATGAACGGTTTGGGGGGCATGATAAATATAGCCGCGGGCCGGCAGCCACGTGCGGTGGTCAAAGGTCATAGCGCCGCCCTGGGTCACCACAATCTCCTCGTCGGTTACGTGATAGTGCGGCCGACCAGGCACGAAGGAGCCCTTCTCGAACTTGGCCATGCCCGTCCGCGCCTGTGTGTCGGGATCGCGGTTGAGCGCCTTTCCAAACACACCCGCCAAGGGGGTGGACGCCCAGGGGATAGTCGCCGTGTCGAGAGCGGCAATCCATTCGCGCATGGCGGGGTCTCCTCTAAGCGTCCATGGTGAGAACGACCTTCACCACCTCACCCGCCAGTTGGGCGGCGATGGCGGCATTGATCTCGTGAAAGGGAAAGGTGCTGATCAGGCGCTCGAATGGCAAGCGCCCGGCCCTGTGCAGGGCCAGCAGCTCGGGAATGAAGACCTCCGGGTCGCTATCGCCCTCAATGATCCCGCGAACGCCAATGCCAAAGGTGATGGCCATATCCAGGGGCACACTCAGCTGGGAGCCGCCGGGGGGCACGCCCACCAGGCCCAGAACGCCCCGCGTGGCGATATAGCCGAACGCCGCCTGGGCGGCGGGGGCGACACCGCTCGCCTCCAGCACGAAATCCACGCCCTGGGGAAGGATGGCCCGGACCGCTGGGGCGATATCCCCCGCGAAAGGGTCGAGCGCGTGGCTGGCGCCCAGCTCCAGCGCAAGGTTCCGGCGCGCCTCGACGGGCTCAATCAGGATGATCGTCCCGCAGTCCCGCGCCTTGGCCGCCATGATGGCGCTGAGGCCCACCGTCCCGCCGCCGATCACCGCCACGGAAGAGCCTGGTGGGCAGTTGAGGGAGCGAAGAATCGAGCCCGCGCCCGTCTGGACGCCACAAGCGAGCGGCGCGGCCAGGGCAAAGGGCACATCCGGCTGCAGCTTCACCAGGTTGCGCTCATAGGTCAGGGCGTGGGTCGCGAAGGAGGATTGGCCGAAAAAGTTGCTGCCCACGGCGCCTTCGAAGCTTGAGGCGCCATCCAGCCGGGCGCCGCCGAAATTCATGGCGATCAGGTGGTTGCAATAGGCGGGCTGGCCAGCGTCGCACATCTTGCAGTCGCCACAGGAGCGAAAGCTGATCAGCACACGGTCGCCCGGGGCCACCTTGGTGACCTCCGCGCCCACAGCCTCGACGAGGCCCGCCCCCTCATGTCCCAGAACCACGGGAAGGGTCATGCCATAAGGCTGATCGCGGACGCCGAGATCGGTGTGGCAAAGACCCACCGCGGCGATGCGAACGCGGATCTCATCCGCGCGGGGCTCGCTCAGCTCAAGGGTCTGGATTTCGAAATCCGCCCCCGGAGCGGATATGGTGGCCGCCTGGATCTTCATGGCGATGGGCGCTCCCCAGGCTTTTGCCGTATTGCCCCGACCATAGGAAAGCCCACGGTCTCCGGTCCATAGATTGTCCCAATCGGCTATAGCCGATCAGAACACCGCATGATCTCCACGTTCGGCGGCGGCGTCTCCGGCCAGTACGGACCGGTAGTAGTCGAACAGTGTTTCGCTACCCGTCTCGGGCGTGGCGTCGGCGTCGTAACGGCCTGTCTCGGGGTTCAGAACGAGCATGGACTCCGTGCCGTAATAGCGGCCAATCCTGGCCAGTTCGGCCTTGGCGGCAAGGGGCGGCGCGATCCGCCCGAGCGTACTCAAAACCCCCACGATGACATCGAGCAGGGCCACCGGCGCGGATGAGAAGCGCGGCGGACGGCCGAGCAGAGCAAAAAGCGCCTCGCCCTGATCCCGGGGCGTGATGGCCGGTCCCGGCCCGCCGATGGGGAGAATGCGGTTCCAGCGGCTCTCATCGTCCAGACAGGCGGCCAGATAGGCGGCAAGGTCATCATCGCTGATGGGCTTGCAGGCCGTCAGAGTTCCATTGCCGAACACCAAGAATGGCCGGCCCTTTCGAACCCGCTCGATCTGGCCCGACAGGGATTTGAAGAAGGCCGTTGGCCGCACGATCGAATAGGTCAGGCCCGATGCTATCAGAGCCGCTTCGAAGGCCAATTTGGCGTGCTGAAAAGCGAGAAGAGGCTTCTGCACGCAGATGGCGGAGAGCAGGACAAACCGGCTCACCCCCGCCGCCTTGGCTTCCGTCAGTACATTCAGATGAGCCTGATAATCGACGGCCCAGGCGTCCTTGGGCGCGCCGGTGCGAGAGGCCATGCAGGAGACGACGGCGTCGAAGCGCTCGCCCTGAAATCCATCCCTGGCGACGGAAACCGGGTCCGAGACATCCACGATCCTAACGGCGGCGCCCTCCACCACCGCCGCACCTGGACGCGCGAAACACACCACCTCATGTGCCCGTTGAACCAGGGCGCGAGCCGTGGCGCGGCCGATGGTGCCGGTGGCGCCAAGGAGGCAGATACGTTGGGGATTCATGCGATCATTCAGGCCTTCGTTTTTGGTGGATGAACTGGCATGCCTGATTCTCGCTGATTGCCGGGCGTCCTTTTCACCCCAAAGATGGGCCCGAAGGTCTAACGTCCCTTAGCCAGACATCGCCTGTTCGACAAAACCCCCGCGCGGTGATTATCCTGCCCGCAAGGTGGGTAAACTTGACCGCGGACGGACACCCAGAAGGCGTGGCCGCTCAGAAAGATATCGGCCGTGACGGATGAGACCACGGAACAGACGAGATTTCGGCCGACGCGCGGGACGCGTTTCGGGTCGGTTCCCCGCCGACGGCGCCTGTCGGAACTGAGCGATCTGCTGCGCGGCTGCGAAACCGTCGCGTCCATCTCAAGCGCCGTTTCCGAATTTCTGGGCTCCGAGCTGGCTTGCACCCGGACCGGCTACGCCATTCTCAAAGGCGAGCACACAATCGTCGAGGCCGACTGGACGGATGGGACCGTCGCCTCTCTGAACGGTCGTCATGAGTTCTCCGCCCTCGGGTCACGCTACGCGGAGCACATGATCCGTGATGATGTGCTGGCCATTGATGATGTGAAACTCCATCCGGCCACGGCCGAAAATCACAGCCTCTGGATCGGCATCGGCGTCCGCGCCCTGCTCAATGTGCCGCTTCTCGAAAACGGCCAGCTTATGGCGATGGTTTATGCCCACCAATCGGCCGCGCGGCATTGGACATCCGATGAAGTGCGTCTTGTGCAGGATGTGTCTGATCGCGCCTGGGAGGCCATGGGCCGCGCCCGCGCGGTGGAGGCCCTGCGGCGGGTTAATGATGGCCTTGAAGCGACGGTGGAGGAACGAACGCTTCAGCGCGACCGTCTGTGGGCCCTATCCACCGATCTCATGATGGTGAGCAACAGAAGCGGCGTCATTATTTCGGTCAACCCGGCGTGGACGCTGCGGCTGGGCTGGCGCGAGGAGGAGCTTGTCGGCTCTCCCTTCATCGATTTCGTGCACCCCGACGACGCCCCCACGACGCAGGAGGTTCGCGCAACGATCCTGGACGGCGTTATTCTTGAGAAATTTGTGAACCGATACCTGACGCGGGACGGCGGGGTTGTCTGGCTCTCCTGGACCGCCGTCCCGGACGGAGACGTTATTCATTCGGTCGCGCGCGATGTGACGGCCGAGCGCGAACAGGCCGAGGCTCTGAAAGCCGCCGAGGAGGCCCTGCGCCACGCCCAGAAGATGGAAGCCGTCGGTCAGCTCACCGGCGGCATCGCCCATGACTTCAACAACTTGCTCCAGGGTATCGTCGGCGCCTTGCAGCTTTCCGACATGCGAATCGCCGAGGGCAGACTGGACGGCCTGGCGCGCTACAACGCCCAGGCCCAGCACTGCGCCGAACGGGCGGCCGCCCTCACCCATCGCCTTCTGGCGTTCTCGCGCCGTCAGGCGTTGGACCCCAAGCCCGTTCGCGCCAATGAACTCGTTTTGGCCATGGAGCCCTTGCTCCGCCGCACCCTGGGGGAATCCATTCGTCTGGACTTGGACCTGGCGCCCGACCTCTCCCTGACCCTTTGTGATCCGAACCAGCTCGACAGCGCGATCCTGAATTTGGCCATCAATGCGCGCGACGCCATGCCGGACGGCGGCGTCCTGACAATCTCGAGCGCCAACACGACGGGTGTGGCGGGTCGTGCGGAGGCGGAGGCCGTTTGCATTTCGGTGACCGATACGGGAACCGGCATGCCCCCTGAGGTCGCCGAGCGCGCCTTCGACCCCTTCTACACCACCAAGCCCCTTGGCCAGGGAACAGGCCTTGGCCTCTCCATGATCTACGGCTTCATGCGCCAGTCCGGGGGCGAAGCGAAGATCAACTCGCAGGTGGGTGTCGGCACCACCGTAAGCCTTCATCTCGAACGTTACGTGGGAGACGATCATCGTTCGGTTCCCCAGGCGCCCCGCACGCCCCTCACCAAGACCGGCGAGGGTACGGCTCTGGTGCTGGAGGACGAGCCCTCGGTGCGCCATTTCGTGAGCGAGGTGCTGCAACAAAAAGGGTTTCACGTGATCACCGCGGAGGATGGCCCGTCCGCCCTGGACATCGTTCAGTCCGCCCGCGCGCTCGATCTTCTGGTCACCGACATCGGCCTTCCAGGACTGAATGGTCGGCAAGTCGCCGAGGCCGCGCGCGTGACCCGGCCATCCCTGAAGATTCTTTTCATGACAGGCTATGCCGAAATGGCTGCGGCGTCAGAGGGGTTTCTGGGGCCCGGCATGGGCCTGATCACCAAGCCGTTCCGCGTTGAGGGCCTGGAGTCGCGGATCGCGCAGCTGATCGAGGCCTAAGCTGTGTGTCGACCACGCCTTAACTGGCCATGGCTAAATCGCCGCCGGTGCGCGCCACGGCGATCAGGGCGCGGGCTTTTTCAGTCTCATGCCTGAGGTTGCGAAAGGTAACCGTGTGCGGCGCACCGGCAAAGCCCAGGCTCGCGGCGATGGAATTGATTTCCCAGACCGGCTCATCTTCGCCCTGCCTGCCCCAGAGGGCCAGGGTGTCCGACGCGCCCCCGCGCGCACGGCCTTTCAGCCGGGGCGAGGTGGTCACCTTCACGTCCAGAGGATGGCGCACACGGCCCCCCGCCCGACGGATGGCGTCGAACAGCGCCTTATCTTCCCCCACGCGGGGCGTCGGGATCTCACCGATCCTGCGGAACGCGCCATAGGTCACGGCGATACTCGCCCCACCTTCATAGAAGTGCCGGGGCCAGGGCTCAGATCCATCCTGGCGGGATTTGAGGTAATCCAGCGCCTTATCGTAACGCCGGATCATGGCCAGCCGACGACGGTGCCGATGAGGTAAGCGGCGAACCTCACCGGGGTCAAGCCGCGCCAGACCGGCGACCGCGTCCCACCCGGCGTCCAGATGATCGAGCGTGCGTGAGAGCCAATCTGGCGCCGCCATCGTGTCGGCGTCGGTGGAGAGCAGAACGTCATGTCGATTGGAGAGGTGCTGGGCCGCCGCTTCCAAGGCCACGCGTCTGGCCCATCCCGCGTGGGCCCGCTCCGGCGGCAGTTTCACGTTGAGGGCCACAGCGCCGCGCGACGCGGCTATTCGCGCTGTCGCATCTTTGCAGTTATTAGCAACGACGACGATAATCGGCTTCTCGCAACGTGAGTCAAAATATAATTTTGCGAGTCTTTCAACACATCCGCCAATCGTGGCCGCTTCATCTCGGGCCGGAATGGCAATCGCCACACGTCTCCTCATCATCACAGTGCCTCTCGACTGCAACTCCCCCCGTCATGAATTCTCATAATGGCCCAGCGACCATTGGGTTGCGATATTTCAGTGGTTATATCTGTCGCGCGGGTGACCATATGAGGCCGCGTGAAACGGGCCCTAGGACCGCGCGTGGGACAGAGGAGGACGCTGCACGGCCGCCCGGGGAGGAGAGGTTACGCTCCACCAAAGCACGGCGAGGGCGATGATAGAGCCGAGCACCGACATCAGTATAATCAGCCACGAATAGAGATAAGGGTTTTTCGGTCCTGGCGAAACAACAGTATCCATTATGTCCCGCGTAGTCATGGAGCGCGGCGGAATCGTCATGAAACAGCCCCTGCCTGGAGGCTCGGAGCGCCCGGGCGGTCGCCCGCCCGGGCCTCCTTGAGCGGTTTAAGGCTAGACCTTCTTCGCCTCGGACTTCGCCTTGTCTTCAGCCTTGCCAGCCGCGTTCTGGACCGATCCGGCGACCTTTTCAGCGGCGCCCTTGGCCTGAAGACCCACATTGCCGGTGACCTTGCCAGCGGCTTCCTTGATGGCGCCGCCCGCCTTATGGGCCGCCCCTTCAACGCGATCGTTGCTCATCCTTTAGCTCCTTTTTGAGGTGTGCAGTTTGGGGAAAACGAGGAACGGCAAGACCGGTTCCACAGCGCACACGGTCGAATTGCCGAGCTAATTCAATTACTGTTTGAGTGACCGGCCGTACCGTCCCGCTCCCTGGAGGGCGAAGGCGGGTCCGACGAGGCGGGCGCGACGCGGCTTTATGGGACCGAAAGATGGGTCCGCCGGGCGACCGTGTTCACGCGCCGCACGCGCCCATGGAACCGAAAACGGGGTGAAATTGTTCAGCTTCCAAATTCCAATGCCGCGCTTCTTCCCGTGGCGCGCGGGAGCGGCCGGTCTGGCGATGATCTTAGGGAGTGAACATCATGTTCGCCATTCTCGCCATCCTTCTCGTCATCGCCTGGAACGTGGCCTTCTTCGCCTTTCACGTGACCGGGTTCTCTAGATACCTCGTTCTGGCCCTGACGGACGCTCTATTCATGGCAAATCTTGCAACTGAGAGAACTCGGAGCCCTTTGGACTTCTCAGCGCGTCGATGATGTTTATCGGGAGATTGAAAATGCACCGCCAAATCGTGACTATAGGCGTGATCTTGACGGTGGCCGGATTGGCGACGCCCGTATGGGCTGTCGCGACCTCAACCACCGAAAGGTCGAACGCCTGTTGGGCGGAGGCCAATAAGAAGGGCCTGCATGGCGCGGACCGGACCACTTTCCACAAGACCTGCCTGCAAGGCGCTCTCGCTCCCGCCTCCCCCACCCACGCGGACAAGGGGTCGGTTTCCGCCAAGGCCGTGACCGCCCCCAGCGGCGCCGACCGGACGCAGAGATCCCGTCAGTGCGCCGCTGAGGCGGACGCCAAGGGCAAGACGGATAATGAACGTAAGTCCATAAGGTTAAGCTGCCTGGCCAACGCCTCGC
>Ga0116226_10001568_pt1 | contig 19876 bp, 18 predicted proteins | sample S1TSphfallax_FD_89692 | JGI IMG/M metagenome (GOLD analysis project Ga0116226, IMG submission 89692) | Host-associated microbial communities from peat moss isolated from Minnesota, USA - S1T2_Fa - Sphagnum fallax MG | ecosystem: Host-associated > Plants > Peat moss > Unclassified | place: USA... | reverse complement strand
CTCTGAAGGTATGTATGGCATGATGCGTCAGGGCATGAAGCACCGCAAGCAGGGTATGAAGAAGCACCACCAGGGCATGAAGCACCGCAAGCAGGGCATGAAGAAGCACCACCAGGGCTACAGCCGCAAGCGCAAACAGGGTGTGTACGTACCCGGCCCTCGTATTTCGGGCGGTTATAATCTCCCTCGCCGTGAGGGCGCCTATGTTGACGTTAACAGCGGGCAGCTTGCCGCTTACCAGGATGCCAACCTCAGCCTGGCAAACTCTGGTCTCCATTATTCCCAAGTTAACTGAGAGAGTCGACCAGTTCCCAAGTTTTTTTTCCGTCTATCCATCATTCTTAGTTAAAGTTTTGTGGAACGTTTAGTATATGTCAGACCAGAACATCAGCTATCTTAAAGGCATCGCTGCCAGTAAGTACTTCATTGGAGCAGTGCTATGTATAGTCCTGATCGCGACTGTCTACTTCGTTTCTAGTCGTTACCGTTCCCGGTGCAAACAACCCAAGAAATCTGACGACACTGACGACACATCCGACGATACGCCGACCGAAGTACAGCAAATTATCGCTGCAATTGAAGAGGCACAAGATCCGGACGCCAGCACTAGTAAGCCGGCAAAGCCCAAATCTTCCGACGAGTCTGAGGGTATGTGAGGTGGACCGTAATCCGTCACGTCATTTCAAATCGACAATACTGACGTCCCTCTTGGTAAACCATACACGATCCATTGGGACCGACTCGGTCGATAGAGTGTATCCAATTGAATTCTCCATTTAGAGACAAGTTAAGACTGGTGTAATGACCGAACTAGAGGAAAAATACCCGGAAATCAGTATTAATGATCACATACGCTCTAAGGATATGTGGGCGGGGAGTTCCCAGTCTTCCGAACATACTGACTATACATATGGCGACACAGGCATTGCCACCGAGACCCTATCATATCCGCCCGCCCTTTACAAAGCCTATGACGAGCCTATGGTCAACGCCTCGGATCACCTGACTAAGAATCCCAAACTGGTGACTGAAATCAGAGTAACACTAGCAGATACTGGCGTCTTCAGTGTCTGGAACAATGGTCCTGGCGTGGAGATCCAACGAATGGCCGATGGTATGTGGGTACCCCAGAAGATCTTCGGAGTCTTGTTTAAAGGGTCCAATCTAAGGCCTCGCCATAGCATTATAGGAGGCACGCATGGTGTTGGCGTCAAGCTCAGTAACGTTTTCAGCAAGTGGTTCAGGGTTACCACCGTATCATTGGGTCAGTCCTACTCACAGACTTGGTCTGGTGGCATGGAACGAGTGGAAGAACCAAAGATCGCGCCAAGTAAGGACCCATTCGAGTTCACCGAAGTCAGCTTCCTTCCCGACTATCATGGAGCCTTCAAATGGGGCGGTGATGCAATCAGTATCGAGTCCATCGTATCCGTCATGCGAAGAGTGGTACGAATGCGGTGTGTGAAACTTGCCGCATATTGTGGATACTTGAGTTCCGGCAAGTGCAGAGTCCGATATAATGACGAACTTATACCAATAACTAGCTTCGCTGATTTATCAGCCCTGATGTTTCCATCTTCACAGCCTATCACTGTCAACTTGTCGGCGGACGCAACGTCGGATCCATACGCCACAAAATATTGGTGGGAAGTGACCATAGTGAAGTTGTCCGAGTCTTCGCTCCATGCAGATATCAGTAATGTTAACGGAGTCAGTGTGCGGAGGGGCTCTCACGTAGACTGGATTTCGGAACAAATAGTGGCGAGATGTCGAGAAGCAGTGATTAAAGAACTATGTGGTAGAAATGTCAAGTTCCGAGAAAAATACATCACTGATACTTACATGCTTATGATTAATGCTCAAATTCCTGGAGTCAAATGGGAGGGTCAACGTAAAGACGAGGCTATTGTACCTAAGTCGGAACTGAAGAGATGGTTGTTGGATGCCAAGACCCTCACCGCCATCTCGTCGCATGTAATAGAGAGATGTTTGGAGACCATATATCTGAAGGCAGAATCCGGAACCGCATCGAAAACACCCAAGGTTTCCATAGATAAGTACCAACCGGCAGAGTTAGCTGGTGGCAGACGTGCAGGAGAATGTTACCTACTATTAGCCGAGGGAGACTCGGCAGCCACCTTTCTCCGGGCGGGAGTCACTGCCAAGAGACCTGGTGCCATGAATCCCGAGCTTGGTTTCAACAGATTTGGCATTCTCACACTGGGAGGCGTGATAGTTAACGCTAGAAAAATGACCAAGACCCGGGACATTGGTGGCGTATCCCGGCACGTCCTTACTCAACAACTGATTGACAATAAGTTCTTCAAAAGTTTCACTGAGGTGATGGGACTTAAGCTCAGTTACAAATACGATCCGGCCACACCATCGTACCGCAAAGAGTGGTCAGAGCTGAGATACCGAGGGGGAGTCATCATATGTGTGGACCAGGACCACGCGGGTGAGGGATTTATTTGCAGTCTGATTCTCAACATGATTGCGCTGTATTGGCCTAATCTGATACGATGCGGTCTAGTCAAGCGGTTCGTGACCCCATATTTACGAGCATATCCCAAGACATCGGGCAAAGTATTTGAGTTTACGAGCCCTTACGAATGGAGCGCTTGGCAGCAGCAAAATGACCAGTCCAAGTACACTATCAAGTACATTAAGGGATTAGGAACACACGAGTCCTCAGACACTCGGAGGATGTTCTTGCGATTCTGGGACTATGTCTACACATTCACCTTAGACCCCGGGTTCCAGTGTCCCGAAGAGCCCTTAGCCATGTTTACGGTCTACTTTGGTGAAGACGCTGATCGTCGCAAGCACGTATTAAGATCAGCGAAGCCCGAGCCACCGCCGGAACTACTAGCTAGACAGCAATCGACTCATCGTATCAGCACCTGTGACCAGCTACAGTTCAAGATGCGAGAGCACATGGAGGCAGATCTAATCATGAAACTGTGGCACAGTCTTGATGGTCTCAATGAGTCGGGAAGAAAGATCACTCATGCGGTGAGACGACGATTCGCTAGAGACGCCGCCGAGATTAAGGTGGCGCAACTCGGTGGCTATGTCGCGGAAAACGAGGACTACCACTACGGTGAACAGAGTCTCTACGACAATATCATCGGGAAGGCCTACACTGTAGTGGGCGGCGTGCAGTTGCCAATAGTGATCCCTATCGGGCAATTTGGTACCAGAAATAAGGCAGTCGCCATGAGTAAATCGGGGAAAATCAAAATTAAGGACGACAATGCTGCCCCTAGGTACATATACACTACCCTGAACCGAAGGCTGAGCGATGTCCTTTACCCACCGGAGGACGACGCACTACTCAATTATATATTGAGCGACGGTGAACACGTCGAGCCGACGTATTACATTCCCATAGTGCCACCTGTATATGAGTCCACCGAAATTCCCTCTGAGGGATGGAAGATCAAGGTCTGGGCGAGAGAAATTACTGATGTCATAAGGGCGGTCAAAACACTGATAAAATACCCGAATGTCAGAACACTACCCAGGATGCGACCATATGTCTGGGGTCACCGTGGTACCATCAGATACATCAGGGGCGATCCATATTCCATGGGTAGTTATTGGTATAGTGAGTCTGAAGACGCTATTGTGATCACAGAACTGCCACTGAGAGTCTGGACCGCACCGTTTGTGGCTAACTTAGAGGCCAAGCAGTCACAAATCATTGCCAAGATCGTTAACCACAGTTCCGACGTTGAGGTTAACATTAGAGTCTACTTAGTGCCCGGAGCTATCTCGCAGTTGGAGCGAATGGCAGATGGCGTCTGGACTGATGGTGTCGAAGAATACTTCGGGCTTAGGGTCCGTATGGACTCTCACATTAATATGATCTCTCCACAGGGAGGAGTAGTAAGCTTTGCGGACTACGAACGGGTACTATTTCACTGGTTTCCCTATCGGCGCGACCTCTACACACGCCGAGTTGAACGAATGTCTATCAGTCTCCGACTGCGGATCAGACATCTGGAACTAGTCGAACAATTTGCCGACGCCAGGGAAACACTAACACCTAATGGAATTTCGAGACCCGAGGCAATAGGCCGATTGGAGGCCGCCGGTTACCCCAAACTCACACCGAGTGTGATCGAAGATCCCGGATTCCTAACGACTGATCAGATAGAACCCACTGCGGTTAACGGACCCAAGTCATCTTACGGTTACTTGTTCTCGCTAACTCAAGAAGATATGTTCGAAGAGGCTAGGGAACAGAGGCGACGTCGTGCGAGTGGACTCAGATCCGAACTCGAGGAACTAACTGCATTATCCTCTAAAGGAGCATTTACTGGAGCCCATATCTGGTTAATGGAACTCGACGAATTGGAACGGGTAGTGAATGAGGGTAGAGCAACACAGTGGACGTTTGGAAGAAAAGCTAGATTCACATTTGACTGATGAAAAAAATTAATCTATGTGTTATATTTAATTTTTGTGACAGTTATTCATTAACAACTGCCGCACGCAATATATGCGTGATAAGCTGCAATTAATGCCAAGCTTAGACATTCTATCCTTCCAAGAATTAATTGCAGCGTATCACGCATGTATTGCAAACACCACGATGAATAATCGATTCACCATAGTGCTACCTCATATTTGTATATAATATAAGCATTCAGATAAAGCCGAGAAATATGAATATCAGTTAAACACTAGAGTGACGTTTATACCACATCATCTAGTGGGTATCAGCCGGTGATCAGTCGGCAGCTACATTATACACCTCATTTCTCTAATATGAGTGTACAAATCCATAACTGGAGTGTATGCCAAGAACGAACATCGGTAATCACCATAATCGGCACGCAAATAGGCAAAATATTCGGGAGGAACATTTATGTCGAATCAGTGGACCTGAAATACCATACTGTCAGGAGCTGCGGAACATCGGCATACCTAGTGGTCTACACAGATGTGGAGAGGAAAGAATGGGGCAAGCTAGTATCATATGTCCTTAGGGGCATTGTTCCGAGTCATCATGGTGAACCGAGTCCATACCACTGTAATGCTGAACTTCCACTGAGTGTAGATGTATGGTTGGAAGTGATGGAGTTCTTGGACGGGAATGCTCAAAGCGCACTTAGAGCAACGTGTAAATGGTTCCATAATTCGTTGCCAGTGTTTGCCAACAGGCGGTCTCGTAATTCTACAATTGACAGTTTGACGCTTGGCGGCAAGACATACCGCTGCCCAGTGCCGCTATATGCACTAGTTGCATGCATCTCTAAGCCTGAGGCAGTGACAATCATCGATAATATTATGGTCAACGAGCTGAACGCCGACCCCAATTTCTACGCACTACTGCTCCGTATTTCGGGACGGGCAAAACCGAGCGGTATCGCCGATATACCAACCAGGTATATCAGTGATCCTGATTTCGTATCCGTGTTTATTGAATATTGCCTAAGGTCCAGTTATAAGGCTAATGCGGATGTATTGGCTGATCTCCTCCGATATGCTGTTCTACTGGGCACCATGGGGTTTTACTGGTTGGGTAAGATTTGCGGTCACCCTATGTTTGACTGGTATCACAAAAAATTTAGACTGATCTTCACCATGGCTTGTGACATTAAGCACGTAATGATACAGCACATGTTACCAACGGGACTGCCTGTGCTATTCAGTCAATGTGTTCACTATGCTATGTCTTCACACCACTGGTTGGCAATCGAAACCATACTCAGCGACTCAAGATATCTAACGAAAAGCGGACTAGACGACCGCAAAATAGACGCAATACTAGTGTCTTGCATCTGTTGGCTAGCACGCGGCCATCGTGTTACTAATGGGTTTGTCGACAGAATTCGAAATAACTGGGAGTCGAAGCTAAGTCCAGACTCACGGAACCGAATTTACCGTTCCATATATGACACGAGCCGACAAAAATATACGGTTGACTCTATCTGCCATTGGGATCGCTCATATAGTCCCGTCCAGTCTAGTATCTCTAGTATCTCTAGTGTTTAGGATTCGAAACTCGATCCATACTGGCTAGACTTTTTCGCAGTCGTTCCAGGGTAATCCTGATCTCGCTGAATATGGCTCCCAGCATCATCGCAGGATCTTCAGAACTGCGAATCTCGAAGGTCACCTTACCACCAAGCTCATCAACACCATATCTGAAGTCAGCACCAGTTGGGTACACATCATAAGCAGTTCTCAGTAACATATTTCCGAGAGTATCATTGGTTCCCTCGAAGGATACTGAGCTCAGATTTTCTCTACTCTGGACACTAGGGATTGCTTTTCTACCCCTCTCTACTAACGACAATAGTTCACCTAATGCGGTGTCCACGATGCTCACCGGATCCGTGTTACCATTAGTTTGGAAGGTAAGCTTGTGATTCCTAGGGTTACTGACGGCACTAGGGATGCCCTTTCCAGTGAACTGGTCATATGGCATTTGGTCGGTAGCAACCAAGACTCCTCTAAATGCAACTACATGTCTCGCATCATCAGTACCATAACCTCGGACAAGTGTGATCCGATCTATGGATAGTGCCTTGCCCGGTCTTAAATCTACTAAGTCGAATGTCTCATTGAACACAGGCTTAGTGGACTTTACCGCACGTATGGATGACGACTTTATGGTCTCCAAGGATTCACCAGTATTTGCAGCGTTGACTGTGAATATCGTTGCCGGATCAATGTCTTGGCGGATAGGAATAAGATTAATGCGTCGCCGCAATAGGTCAACTAAGACAAATTCTTCGTTGGTCTTGAGAGCACTAGGTTCAAAGTCCATACATAGTGTCGGCACTCCTCCCATAATTGTTCGTCTCAGTGCATTGGCTATTGCCACATTAGTTGACAACACATCCGCTACTAGACTGGTCCTGACATGAACGCTGGGCAGCAGAGCTCGCACTTCTGGGTCTTCACATTTGGGTGGGTGTTTAACTACGCAGATGTTTGCCAATCGACTCATCGCTACTAGTCTATAGAGCCATGTTCATTTTTTAATTTGAGAACTTTGTCGTGTCTCTGGCTGTAACGATGTGCACTATTTAAAAGATCCACTCGTTACTTATATATAACGGTCTCTAAATGGATGACAACGAAACCCAAACTATGACACTAGTAGTGTTTGACAATGAGGCACGAGTGCGTGGTAACAAAGATCAACTAAAGGGTGATTTTAACTTAGAAACGCTGAAATTTGTGGCAAAACATGCTGATGACTTCCGTCAGATGAACGTTAAGTTCAAAATTCTCAGGTTCACCAAAAAGACACTCACTCCCAAGGTGAAACAAACGCTCAAGACCAAAAAGATTGAACGGCTACCGGCACTTATCTCCCCCAGTGGTAAGATTCGGTGGGGCGTTCAGGGCATCACCCAATATTTGGAAGATGGAATCAGAAATTACCGCCAGTCCTTACACCCCCCTCAACCCAAGCCGGACGAAATCAAGTTTACGGAATGCCAAGAACTCAGTGACTTCTGGAGAAAGGCTATAGAGCTCGATAATAGAGACCCAATTTCAGATGAGAAAAAGGATGAGGACTTGGGAAACATAGCTAAGCGGGCCAGTGCCAAACCACAACCACGCCATCGAGACACTCTCCGAGATCCGGACGAAGATGATGAAGACGAGCGATTCCAAAAAGTATTAGCCAATAGCAAACGTAGGGGCGCAACTGCTCGGCAGACGCCCGGTGGACCCGGGGCCCGACGAGTTCCCAATAATGCGACAGCTCCTGGTATGAGAGACAAGATCAAGAATGCTAAGATGAACAACGAAGATCATGAACTTGCGGCAAGACTGGGGGTATCCGTAAATGGCGTGGATAATGGTGTTACTAGGGATGGCAACCGTCTAGAGGAACCCGACGATAACATCGACATCCCCAGAGTGTCTGCAGAGACACTCAACCAGCTGAGAACCGGAATGCCGGAGGATGATGGCGACGCTAGAGAGGATGCCAAAATGTTAGAGATGCTGATCACCAGGAGTGCAGGCACTAGTTGATGTTTCATCTAGAAAAGAGTCGTCACAATATATGGATTCTCGAGAGCAAACAGTAGTGTTGTTCAACGCCAAGGTCACTGCGCTTCTAAAAATTGTGCAATCATTACACCCCAATGACATGGACCTAGAGAGACTCCGAAACAAACTTAGAATCGCGAAGGCCGCGGATGAAGAATTTCTAATTCGAGAGTTGGGACCATATCTCTACAAATATCAGACACCTATCATCCAAGGCCGAGACGTGTTTTTCGTGGATACCGATGGGCTAGACATAGCTACGCTGTCTCCTGACGACCAACGGACAGTCATCGGTCTCCGTCGAGATCTGGCCGGAATTAAGGGCAACGATTCGGTACTTCTCGATCGTCTCCGAAAGTCATACCGAGCGCTGGACACGGCGGAACGCGAAAATATTAAGGCTACGGTTCTCACTCTACTCGAGTGTTACCTTCTCTACTTACTCCAGTGTAAAGATCATCAATCGACTTCTCGGTCCACCAATTAGAGTATCGAATTGTCACTATACGAGATGGCCACCAAGACCAAGACTATTCGAGACAAGGAACTCGGTGATATTTTCAACCAGATTATTGGCGCGGGTAAGACAAATCTTAACATATGTGCCCCTAAACACATTGAACTATTAGCATATCTACGGAAAGTTGCTCTAGTGCTGGACATTTTCACTAACCGGAGTATGTTCTTTGCTAAACTTCCCAAGTATGCTAATTGTGCTGACGAATTTCGAGAGTTTGTGGCTGACATTAATGGCACTGTAGCATCAGCCGCCGTCGATGTCAGCCCTTATGCCGGTAACTATGACACTGTCCCCGAAGTCCTACGAGAGGAATTCTCTACCAAGTACGCGGCACTGAAGCAATGCGACGAGGTTGCATACATGATAAAGTTCTGTGATAATCTCATTCCTTACAAAAAAAACGTAGCTGATGCTACCAGTCTTAATCACAATTTTATTGTGAACATGCCCGGCGTCGAATACAAACCTTTCCCCTGGTCGGACCTTAACCTCAAACAGGCGATTTTAGAACTGGAGCTAAGTGATGATCGGGATACTCGTGGGAACGTTGAGTTAGTAATGTTGGTACTAAACAAACTCTACAACATTTCTCACAACATCTACCGCTGCATCAGCAGTCCAGATGTAGATATTAATGAGTTTGTAGACGTAGTTATGGGCAAGATTGTTGACTTGAGGAAGCGTATTCCCCGTTGTAAAAAGGCGTTCGATAAATTGGTGGAGTCAGTGAATCTTCTCAAGAACAACTTTGGTGTCTACTATCGTGACTTCGTTGAGACACAGACTGGGACGATCATTATTGAGAACTTTGTCCTGGACGTAGCTAAAAACACTAAGACTGATCCAGTGATGATGAAACAATTCCGTGATATTGTCGGTTACATCCGTAAGGCCGCTGGCAATCAGGTGAACAATCCACAAGCGAAGATGCTGTTTGAGAAACTCAACGAGCAGTTCAGTAAGTTCGACAAATACAGTAACATTCGTGCTGACGGCAGTGAACCAGAAGAGTCTTCGGAAGAAGAGGAGGGACCAGTACCCATTGAAGACTTTGCAGAGGAGAGGCTTGCCAATGCTAATAAATCGGTGGACGAACTTGCCGCAGAATTCGAGGCGTCCAGTACTAAGTAAACACTAGTCTCTGAGTATGATTTTGTTTTTGTGGTTGCCATTATATACCGAAGTTGGCCATGGGATTGAGCTGCTGGCTAGCTGTAATTTTACTATTGTGTGTTTGTGTAGTTGTGCCTGGTGCATCTTGGTTGTGTCTGATCGTAATAGCAGCGTTTTGGGGACATGGTATGTTCGTCGATGATGAGTGTCCAGACGACGAATCGTTCTTCAGTCCGTGGACCGAAACAGATTCACCTCGAGACGAATCCCAGTCGCAAGTTCGGGTAAGGACCTGTAACTCAGATTGTGTGCCATATGGTCAGCCAAAACCCGGCCCCAGCTGTGACCTTCCCCAGATAGTGTGTGATGCTCCCAGAACTACTGACGACTCCGACAACAGGTTTATGTACCCGGACACCCTCGCCTACATGATGACTAACGGTGTTCAAGTAGAGAGGAAATACGGATGCAATATGCAGATGGCAGGGGCGGCCATTCAGGGTACCAGTGGTACCAGAATCGGGATGCAGCCAGTACCTATGAGGCCCGACGATTCCGTACCCGACGCGCAGCCCAATTGTGTAAAGACAGGACTAAGCGGAAACACTCGCGACCGAGAGGACTTGATGGTATATCCAGATCACGCTAGAAAGCGCGAAGGCATGAGTGGCGGTAATTGCGATTCTCAGGTTTACAACGGCTATCCTGGGCTAGTTCAGCCGACCGCGGAGTCGGGACGGCGCTGGCCACAACCCGACCCACAAAATTGTCAACCATGGGCCCCGGGAGTTGGAGACGCATATAGGACACCGGGCTGTGACCGGACGCCCTGGCCGACGGAAGCAGACACCCATCCCAATATTGTTCCCGGACCCATGGTACCAGAAGGGATGAAACCGACCGACAAATCCGAAGGCTTCATGGGTTATGAGGTTCGCGACCCGAGCGGTGAGCAAGCTTGGCCGCCTGGATATTATGCCGGATGTGCCCCAAACCGCGATGACCCGTTCTATGGCCTACAGATGCCTTACAAGGAGTTTGAAAACAACACTGATTTTGGAACCTGCTATGCGCCAGTATCTGGTGACTACTCGTGCGATGCTCAAAGATACCTCGATATTGACGCGAAGAATGTCCAGATAAACAAACTTAGGGGCGGACTTCGTGAGCGCAAGTCGCAAGACGCTGCAGTATCCAAGAACTCCAACTTCTACCGCAAGAACTTCGCCAGAGAACTCGACGACTATGAACAGAAGCCATGGTGGGGACGCCAAGAGGTATAATTAGAATCACCAAATCATGTATAAATGACCATTCTTTCCACACCCCTCATTGCAACTGTAACGCTGATTGCGGTCGGTTGCTCTCAGTGCGGTGTGATGATGTGCCCGCTGATGGCGACAGTTATACTTTTCGTACCCATTGTAACTGTTGCTATCATGTGGAGTGTAGACATAGAAGAAGAAGTCGACTAATTATAGATGATCGCAGAGTTGGTGCTTGCGGCGACTGACTGTTTCTGGCACCCAGCATTTATACGAACTTCGTCACCATTAGCCACTAGATGTGTAGAGAAAGCGTTAGCTAGTGGTCCATACGACGACTTGAGCCGAGAGATTTGGTGGCGTATATTGAAGTCAACTCGACTGCATCCGGCGTTACCATTAGGCAGGCTTCTCGTCTACACGGGTTATGACGATTTTCACTCGAGAGTAGTCTGTATATGTCACAAGCAAAAACTATAGGTCCTCAGATCAATCTGTCAGTTAAACTTTTTCTACACTCTGTATACAAGGATGAGTCAGCGCCGAGGACCAGATCCTAGACTACGTGCTAATGAAGTCGGACGATGGCAGGACACGTATCGTTCCCAGATTAACATGCCAGATGCAGTAGAAGGATATAATCGTTATGGCCTGCCCGGTCAACCTTACAATCAGTATGGAAGTACCGTTGGTGACACCTCTCAACAGACAGTGGGTGGATCAAGTACTATCAGTACCGGTACTACCACTGCACATACTACTCCTATCAAGCCTGACGCTGGTATCATCGATACCTACATTTACTGCGATTCCAATTACAAAGATCCCAGTAGTAATTTAGCCGCTGGCACACTAGTGTTCGACATTGCCTCTCTAAATAACAACCAACCCGTGAATAATGTTATTGAAATGGAGATCGCTGAGTTTTTCATTCCAGTGGTCGACAATTTCCCACTTGACTTGCCGGTACCTCAGACTTTCTTCTATCGGCGAAACACACTCTTCATACAAGAACTGTCCACTCAGTCTTACTTCGGTCCCAACCAAAATAGGTTCCACTGGGAGGTTGATGTGGCGCCGGCAGGTATTGCTAATTCAGTAACACCTATCCAACCCAAGTTTATCTTTGGCAGGCCTATCCGCGACATCACTAAAATTACACTAGTTATCAAGTCTCCACTCACTGCTGTAGCATTCCCTAACGATAGTTACGTGGCAGTGGCAATTCCGGGTACTGGGTCTAGTGACTCTAATCCTCTACAATTTCAGTTGGGTTACACCAGTATAGGCACTAGTAACTCAGTTGTGACGGTTACACCGGCCCCTACGGCATCACTCACTGCCACTAATATAACCGGTACTGGAGCACTAAGTGCTGGCACCTATCTCTATGTAGTAACATTCGTCAGCAGTGCTGGTGAGAGCTATGCTGGTCCCGCCAGTGCCGCGGTCACGGCCGCAGCCACTAGCTACAATCAGCTCAGTCTCATTCCTACTAGTCCCACAGGAGCCACCTCTCGAAACATTTACCGGACCAGAGCTAACGGGGGATCTTATCTCTTGGCCGCCACCATCAATGACAACAGTACTACAAGTTATAACGACACACTTGCAGACACCTCTCTCGGAACCACGTTTTCATTCGTAGCACAATTCAGCACTGCCTCGTTCATGCCACCGCCAGCGACTCCACTCACGCCCACCAACGCGGCGGCCGGTGGTGGCCAACTCGGCGCCGGTTACTATTACTATGCAGTGACTTATGTTACCAGTGCTGGTGAAACTAATGGCGGGCCAATCATTTATTGTGCGAGTGTCGCAACTAGCACTGATACCCTCACCAACATCCCCATAGGTCCCAGTGGGGTACTATACAGAAACATTTATCGGAGCACTGTACAATCGTCCAATCTCATCACTCCGCCACTCTATTTCCTTACAACCATTTCGGACAATGTGACCGTCGTCTACGTTGACAATCTTTCGGATGTCAGCCTAGTGGTGAGACCTCCCGGTGGTACCCTCGAGCCGACGCTGTCCTCAGACAACAGCACTGGCTCTGCCATTAGTACTGGTCTCAATAACTCTGCATTTGTAGCACCTCCCACCTCCGCCCTGACGGCGACCAATGTTTCGGACCCAAATGGTCTTCTCAGTTCTGGCAGCTACCAGTATGTAGTGACATATGTCAATGCGGCAGGTGAGACTGGTCCCGGCCCCGCTAGCACTGCGATAACCAGTACGTCTCCCAGCTACAATTCTCTTACCAACATTCCCGTTGCACCTAGCTCTGCGGGAGTTATTGCCCGGAAGGTATACAGGAATGTAGCCAATGGTACCACTTACAAGTTGGTGTTATACGTCAATGATAATACTACCACATCCCTGGTGGGAATTACGTTTGCCGACAACTATCCCGATACCAGTCTCACTAGCCCAATATCTAATTACAATACTACCGGCGATTCCGAGTATTCAGTATACATTACTGGATTCAATAGTACATCATTAGGTATCCCTAGCAATATTGATCCAGTAGTGAACAGGGGTCAGGGGCACCTTGTCACTGTTACCGGTAATAGCACTATCGCTCTCAGTAACAGTCCCACGGCCAACCTTCCAGGCGGAATACCCTATGGTGCTGCCATCACCTGTGTAGTGTTCATCGCTTACAGGCGTATTGCAATTCCATTCAGATTCCGTCAGTTGGTGGGCGGCGACACCAATCGTATCTTACCAGTGTAACAAAAAACGTCACCAATGGATCGAATCCTTTTTTCTCAAGTCTCACATCCCTCCTCTCTCCGAGCGCCGGTCTCGACTCATCATTTGCATCGACTCATCATTCGCATCGACTCATCACTATATGCAGCGACGTGTTTTTAGTGACTTGAAGTACCTGTCTAGACCTGATCTACGATGCTCAATAGTAGAAGACGATAGTCTAAACAACCACTGAACGGGGCTGCTCGATGGGAATCCTTCGCCATGTATGCCCCTACGCTCAAATTCGTCATAGACGTCTCGGAATTTGCTATATCTCAGCCAGATATTACCACCATTAGTCTCTAAGCAGTATTCCGTTGCACCGTTACATAACCGTACAGCACTCACTCCAGTTATTTGTGACGAGTATATGTCGTCGACCAGAGACGTCATCTCTGCCGAGCGCCATGGGCACACCCAACCGACATACCCCCCACCACTGTGTGAATGCTTTCCGCATTCTCCACAAACCGTCGATGTGTTTATAGGTATTGAGAATCTGTCGCGAGCTGCACCACACATCTCTCTGCTATGGCCGTAACGGTGACACCGTTGGCACCTCATCTCGAGACAAAGACTTGGGAGGTGGCCAGAAGAGCGGCATATCCAACACGTAACGGGGGAGTTGTCGAGAATCCACGATTGGATATCAGCTCTAGTACCTACCGAGATATAGTTACCGGTCCAAGGATACCCTCTCACCATATCCATACCGTATCTTCTCATTAGTTCGAGGGTCAGTTCTCGAACACTCTCCATGGACGATGATATGCTGACAAGTTCCATAGATTGTGGCCGGTAATTTGATGTCCAGTCGGTACCTAACCCATTATAGTGATTTGTATACTCGGTCTCGGGGTCCACATCTGTCGTTCCTACGTACCATCTATTTCGTGCCAATTTCAACACATACACCCACACCATATGATAGTTTCTACTAATGGAAATATATTCTCCCTCACTCTACCTCTAGATCTTCCATCAGCAAATACACCCTATCGTCCATAGGTACTGGTCTATATGCGTTGAGATCCGGGAGAAATTCGTACAGTGTGAACCCATATGGGCTATTTAGGTCGACAGTATGATAGTATTTGCGGCCGTTCACTAGGACCTCCCGCGCTGTAACTTTCTGTTTACGAATTGGCGAGCACTTGTCTGGTGTCTTCATATCTTGATCTATGTCGTCAATAAATAGTGGCAAGTCGTCAGGATTACAGACTCGACATTGGTATCTCAGAGATGGGTCTTTGGACTCCAGCGATAAGTTGTCTATAAGCGAGCACTCGATGGCAGTTTCATGGACCGAACTGAGAAAACTCTCCACCACGTCCCGATTTTTTAAACTCTCGGTCCACAAATCCACGTCCGTGGAAGGTTCCGATACTTGAGCAATCTTTGGTGGCACTGCTAGATAAACGTATGTCTGAACATTTTGTTCCGAAGCAGGTAGTCCAATATGTGAGTCATTACGAATGGCACGGGCTTTCACTTGAGAGATTCTTGCCCAGTTCCAATACGGTTCCAATATGTGAACATGGCGAAATCCCTTCAAGTCTATTCCCTCCGCTCCGGTGCTCGAGATTAGTAGTAAGGCGATATCGCTACCGTCACGGTTACTCTCCGAGTTGGCCCGGGCGAGCAGATGATTCCTCGCCTCTGCGGGTATATCGCCAGTGATAAACGCAAACCTGCGCAATGTGCCTCCTCCGACCGTTCCATCGTTCCTCAATTCTTCGATACCGAAATATCTCTCTATCCAGTCGTCATTGTAGTCAGACTCACCGCCATGCCGTCTAAGGCTAAGTACTGAGGGCACCGGTTCACCCATAGGTAGTCCGGAAACAGTCCGCTGGTACTTGGTACTAGAAAACTTACTGCGGATTCCGTCAAGATCCGGTTCCGGTGGGCTAACAAAGTGTAAGTATTTACTGTGGGACTCGCGAGATGGGGCTATGGGTGTCCGTCTGGGTGAGGCTCCACTCACGTCAACTCCCGGTACTAGTGGTTGATTGACGACGTCTTCTGGAGAGATTGTTTCCATCCGCACGTCCTCCACTTTGGGTAGGGGCATGGGTGGCGGATCATCTCCAAACTCCTCCGACAACTGCGTATCAGATATTTGGTCACTGAAGCTTTCGTCACCAAACCGTAAACTTCTAGTGTATTTTGCGAGTGACGGATCCAACTGATATCCATGAAATTCCAAGTATCTAGCGAACGCACCCAGACCACCTGCTCCCACAAATTGACTGTAAACTATTCCGGGTGTGTTTTTATGATGATTGATTTTCTCCAGTATCGCGATGAACTTTGGTGATTCTGAATCACTAGCACTGATCTTGGAGGTATCAATAGTGGAAAATTTCTGATCCACAAACTGTTTCGGTGGACAGAAGTTAGAGAGTTGACGAGAGCGCTGACGATATGATGATGACTTGCCACCTCGTGGTTTCGACATATTTTTTGCCATTGCGACACCACCGGGTCGCTTTTGCTCCTCTATTTCGCGGTCTCTTGCAAACTGATAGTAAGTAAACTGATTGGCGGTCATTTCCACGGTTATTACTTGTATCCCTAGGTCTTGCGGAAATGCCACGGAACTTCCGTCACTATTTTTGGCGATACTGTGAGTATGAGTAACATAACTTGTCAGTCCCATAATTCGATTCTGAAATTTGGCGCGATTTTTTAGATGGCCAGTAGCGGGATCTACGAAATACTTGCAGAAATCAGTATATGCCTCGGGAAGTATAGGATGGTTCGGCTCCCGAGAACCGATCATATTGAAACAAGCTACTAGTTCAAACGGGTCGCTCGACACTGGGGTTCCACTAAGAAATACTAGTCGGAGGTCTGTAGATTCCATAGCTAATTTGTAGAAGGCGGTGGCATTTTTGGCCCCGTTAGTTATTGCCCGAAATAGATTTTGTGCCTCGTCGATTATGACTGTCTTCCCATCTAGGCTACCACTCTTGATAACACCTTCTAGTTGCCGCTCAGTCTCCGCGATTGCAAATTCTCGGCTCAACTCATTCTGAGCCTTTCGGTAGATTTGTCTCATCATATTGCCGGCATTCATAGACACAAACTGGAATGTCCGGTCGATATACCGATCGAGGTCATCTGGAGGGATGGTTCCTAGGCGATAACTGGGTTCTACCGCAGTCCGCAACTTAATATATTTGGTGATGGAATCTCGGAGATTTCCCATCAGAGACTTGTAGAGTAGGAATAGTACTGGCCTTCCGGCTTCCAATTGGTCCATGGCCAAGGCTACAGCGATGATACTCTTACCCAGGCCCATAGTATGATTAACGAGTAACCCTTTAGCACCAACATCCACTTGTTCGAAAAATACTCTTACCAGATTCTGATAGTATTTTAGAAAGGAATACTGGTGAGTCTCAGGAGTTGAGAAGTCGAGTGCTTTTAAGTACTCACCTATTCTTACAGGGAAACTGGTCTGGTTGCGAATCATAGCTACCTTCGCCATTGCGGCTTAAGTATATAAGACTCAGGTCGCAAAAAAATAATTTGACAATTGCAATCCAGCACTACTACTTACTTGCGACGAGCACCACCCTTCTTCATGGAGTGGCGACGAGCACCACCCTTCTTGGAGAGCTTGCGGGAACCCTTGCGAGAGTGCTTCTTGGATGCCTTCTTGGCGTCGGCCTTAGCCTTCTGAGAGCGGCGACGGGCGCCACCTGATGCTAGTGAGTGGACTGACAAACCACCGGCCATACTGATGCTTGTATATAACTATTATGTAAACAAAAAATCACAAATTATTATTCTCGCCACCTGCATCTAGAGCAATGACACTTATATACTACTACCTATGATGACCCCAACGTATGAAGCCAAGTTTTTCAAAAACATGGCTAGGGTACTGCTGGATAGGGAACCAGAAATACTGAGGCGGTGTCAGGAGGCCGGAGGTGGTGGCGTTGGAGCAGCCTACGCAGTGTACTCAACAGTTGAGGCATTTGCTGAGGGGTCCAACTACTCGCTCTCTTACCATAGTCTCTCAGGTCTCCGCGAGTCTGTTCGTGACCCTCGGATCGACTGGAATGGTTACATCAATCTCCGTCCATCTAGAGATTTCGTATTGGCGATGACCGCCCCTTCTCTAAATGGGACCGTGCTTCATAAAACTATTGGTTTGGAAGATGATGGTGGTCCACCAGACGTCACCGAAGTGGAGTTATATGCAAAGCTGGCATTCATTGGTCAGTGTTTGAGGTGTCGAAAGTCTACTGTTCGACGCCGACTAGTTGTCAACTGTGTACATTGCGGAACCGAACTGAGATACTGCGGATCTAACTGTATGGAAGCCGATAGGGACGATCATGCAGCGATCAATCACTAATTAGACTCTAGGATTAGTTTCAATGGACCCATTCGTCTACATGCTCATGTGGACCCTACTATTTAGCCCTTTCTATTTGACATGTGCGTTTATTTGTTATGGTGTATTCATGGTCACAAAAAATCTGTCGACGAACAGTCCAGTGGCAACCAGGGCCATTGAGACTGCCTCGCAGCTGGTCGAAAAATGGCTAGCAAAAAACATTTAGTCCTCTTCGTGTTCCGAGAGGCATTCTATAGTAACATATACGGAGACCATCGTCGAAATTATAGTGACTAGTACAGTGACGATCAGCATTGGGATATACATGCCCTTGTCGCACCGTTCGGCCCTCAATATCTCATCATCGCATTCATGAGAGATGAGATACGCAATCGTATAACTAAATATTGCAGTTATTGCCCAGGCAACGAGTAATCGGAGACATCGGTATGGATCAAGATTGCGGATCACCGAGACACCAGTTCCTCGATACATTTGATCAGTTCATAGGAATATGGTCAGGTTCGGATTTCATTTTTTCTCCAGCGGGGAATCCGAACCAGAGTGGTGTTTGTATCGCATAATGTGCTGCCTGAGTGCGACCCCGGAGCTTCCCATCATTAGTATCGGGATTGGAGTCAGTTCGGGGTAGGTCAATGTTTCTGGTAAGACTGTAATCTATACGATCGGTAGCGTTGTTATTGCCTCCGCCGATACCGACGAGTCTACCACTGGGTGTACTGGTATTAGGATCAACGGGTCTAGGAGCACTTAGGCTAGCACTACTGAGGGTAGCGGCGCTTTCAGTTACGCTCGCACCCTCGGCATTAGTGTCAAAATCTGGTCCGTCGACCGTCAAACCTTCGCTTAGACCACCATGAACGTTATCTGGAATGAACGCAGGTGGTTTGGGCTCTAACACTTTGTCATTTTCGTCCCTCTCAAATTCTTGAGCGCCACTATACGGATAATAGAAATCGTTAAGTACTACGTTGCCTCTAGGGGGCAGAGACGTCGAGGAACCCGGTGCTCCAGGGCAGCCGAATTCTATACATGGCTTGAACTCCTCCGTGCAAAAGTATTCTGCATATACGTAATAGCAAATTAATATAGCGGCAACTATGGCCAACGCTTCCACCGGGTCCATCGAGTATATAGAGCGGTACATAAAAATAGCAGTCTGATGATGTTGATCTCTACACCCTATACGTTATCGATGATTCCGGTAGACATTGCTGGATATAGCTGGTTCTGTAGAGTGTTGGAGTCTGCCTCTCCGGTGATTACCACTGGCATGGTCGCTTTAGTCGGGCCCCAGGCGAAGTTTTCTATGGAAGGATACCAATTACCATAATCAGTGTCAACTCCTTGGCCGATACCAAAGCCCTCACGGCCCTTTCGGCCCTTGGCGCCCTGTCGTCGCTTACCCTTGGCACCCTGTCGCTGCTTACCCTTGGCGCCCTGTCGCCGCTTAAATCCCTCCATACCCACGCGACCAATTCGTACTCGACCGACGTCGCTACTGGGAGTGACACTGGCGAGGTTAACCATATTTTCTACGGAAGGGTACATGTTACCATAATCAGTGTCGACACCTTGGCCTATACCAAAGCCTTCACGGTTCTTTCGGCTCTTGGCTCCCTCACCAACGCCGTTTCTTACCTTAAGCCCCTCCCTGGCCCCGCAATAGTTCTGAATGCCCGGGTACTGGCTGGCGTAGTCAAAGCCGAGGTTAAAGTCTAGATCGTTGGTATCCATGAAACCCTGATGCTTCATCCCTTGACGATGCTTCATCCCTTGACGATGCTTCATCCCTTGACGATGCTT
>Ga0116226_10001567_pt1 | contig 19881 bp, 13 predicted proteins | sample S1TSphfallax_FD_89692 | JGI IMG/M metagenome (GOLD analysis project Ga0116226, IMG submission 89692) | Host-associated microbial communities from peat moss isolated from Minnesota, USA - S1T2_Fa - Sphagnum fallax MG | ecosystem: Host-associated > Plants > Peat moss > Unclassified | place: USA... | reverse complement strand
CACATCGTCTAGCATCAGTTGGGTGCCTTCGCGCCAGACCGCGTTGAGGTGGCGGCGCGCGGACATGGCCCGGCCTACCGCGGCCACCAGAAAATGCGGCACGAAAATTTTGATCCTGGCGGAATCGGTATTCAATTCTTTACACAAACGTTCCAACAACCCAATGTCCACCGGCGTTGCGACATAGCAGTGCGGAATTTCCGTTTTGCTGCGGGTTAGACGCTCGGCTGCCACCAGCACGCCGCCGATCTCGCCCGCCTCGGCCGCCTCTATTTCGTGCGAAATCTTGTCGGTTTCCACAACGAAGATCGTCTGGCCGGCGGCAACGGACTGGCCGGCCGCGACCAGCCATTTCGACACGGTGCCCTCCGACATCGTCAGGCCCAGCTTCGGCATCACGATTGGATCGCCCCGACCGCTCACAGCAGCGCCCTGTGGGCGGCCTGCACGATCTGCGCGGCGGCAGGAATGTAGGCTGCCTCAAGCTCGCGACTGAATGGCACCGGCATGAAGGGCGCGCCCACGCGAATAATCGGGCCGTCCAACTCGTCGAACCCGATATCGGCCATGCGCGCAACGATCTCGGCACCCACGCCGAACGCCTCCACCGACTCGTGGACCACCACCAGATGATGGGTGCGCGCGAGCGAGGACAGAATGGCAGCCTCGTCGCACGGCGGGATCGATCGCAGGTCGATAAGTTCGGCGCTGACACCATCCGCGTCCAGCAAATCGGCCGCGCGGACCGCCTCGCGCATCATGCCGCCGTTCGAAACAATCGTCACATCCGTGCCGGACCGCACCAGCGTGGCGCTGCCGAGCGCCACGCTTTGGCAGTCCGGTGGCAAATCCCCCCTGATAGAGTACAAGGATTTGTGTTTGACGAAGATCACCGGATTGGGGTCGTCGATGGATTGCCGCAGCAAGCCATAAGCGTCCTCCAAACTGGAGGGACAAACCGGTTTCAACCCCGGAATGTGGGCGGACCACGCTTCCAGGCATTGCGAATGCTGCGGCCCGGCATTCAGAACGCCGCCATGCTGGGTGCGGACAACCAGCGGCACGCAGGACTGGCCGCCGAACATGAAATGCGCCTTGGCCGCCTGGTTGACGAGCGCATCCATGGTCAGCGCCATGAAATCCATGAACATTATTTCGATGACAGGCCGAAAACCGCTGAGTGCCAGCCACACCGCCATGCCGCCCAGGGCATTTTCCGAAATCGGCGTATCTATCACGCGGTCGGCGCCATATTTCGCCTGCAAACCGCGCGTCAGCGCAAACGAGCCGCCGGCCTTGCCAATATCCTCGCCCAGCACCACCACCGTGCGGTCGGCCGCCATGGCGTCATCGAGCGCGCGGTTGATGGCATGGGTAAAGCGCATTTCCGTCATCGTAATATGGCGTCGGCAAGCACGGCTCCGCGGGGGTAATGTGGCGGCGACAAGGGCATCTCCGCGGGACGATGCAGCATCGGTGAAGACGCCCGCGCGGGCTGAATCGAAGGTCGGAACAGGACTGGCCGCGGCAACGCTGATCGCCGCCTCGATGTTCGCCGCACCCTGCCTGTCGATGTCGGCGAGCGCAGGCCTGCTCGGCCAGACGGATCGAAAGCATTCGCCGGTAGAGTCTCAGATTTTCAGATTCTTCCGGCAAATTCATCTTACCTCCAGAACGCGATCGTTCCGCGCCGTGCACATTGCCGCCGCTTCATGCTGGCGCGCGGGCGCCTCGAATCAGGCCATCGCCGGTTCCCACTTCTTCACCGTCGAGCGTGTAAAAGTGCCTTCGTAATCCGGAATCGTGGAGGGCGTGTCGTCGGCGAGTATCTGCTCCGCTTCCAGCCTGTCCTCCTCGGTCAACGGGCGCAGATCAAACGTCCATTCCACCCAGTTGCCATCTGGATCGTAAGTGTAACAGGACCGGATGAACGCATGGTCCACCTCTGACACGTGATAACCGTTGTCGAGCCAGCGCTGCTTGCGTTCGTCGAATTCCGCCTGGCCCGAGCATTCGAAAGCAATGTGGTTCACCCAGCCCGGCAGGCCCAGGCCCTTCGAAATGGCGCTTCTCCAGGAGTTCGGATCCAGGCCCAGTCCCTTCAGATCCCAGATTGCCAGCAACTTGCCGTCGCCCATGTCGAAAAACATGTGCTTGGTCCAGCCCCCGCCCGGCGCCTGACGCTTTACGCCGGCGACCAACTTAAAGCCCATCACATGGGTGTAGAAATGGACCGACCTTTCGAAGTCCTTCGCCGCTATGGCCAGATGATGGATCATTTTATCTTCTCCCTGCGGTCGCCGGCCGCGAGCCGGCTGGCTTTAAACTAACACCGTGTTGATTAGATTACAAGGCGTGCGCTGCGCCACACTGCTGGCCCGGGCCGCCGAGGTTGCGAGCGCCCCCAGCTGCCGGCGCGGCCGCGCCAGACCCACACCCGGTCCCGGAATTGGCGGTTACCCTCTCCTGTTCAACGGGTTTGGCCGCATGCGGAAACGGCCAGGGGCGGCCACTTGGAGATCCAACCCGCCCCACAATCAGGGCTTGCGAACCATAATCTAACGGCGTATGTATATTGCTACCGCCCCGAACGAGGATTGCGCGATGAAACTTAGCCTTATGTCCCTCGGCGATATCATCGACGATCCGATCACCGGAACACGGTTTTCCGCCCCGGAACGTTATCGCATGACGATGGAGGCGGCTGAAATCGCTGACCGCACCGGGTTCTATGGCATAAACATTGGCGAGCATCACGGCATCGCCTACACGTTTTCGGCGCCACCGGTGCTGCTGGCGGCGATCGCGGCCCGTACGCGGCACCTGAAACTCAGTACCGCGGTGGCCCTGGCCGCGAATCTGGACCCGCTTCGGCTGGCCGAAGATTATGCGACCGTCGATGTGATCTCTGGCGGCCGTGTCGAGATCGTGACAGGACGCGGAAACTTCTTCGAAAGCACATACACCCTGTTCGGCAATTCGATCGCCGACTCGGCCGAACGCTTTGCCGAATCGATGGAACTGCTCTGCAAGCTCTGGCCCGGCACGCCGCTTCACTGGACCGGCAAGTTTCGTCCGCCGATCAATGGCGAGCGCCTGCAGCCGTTACCAGTACAACACAAGACGTTACCATTCTGGGTCGGCGGCGGCAGTTCGCGCGACACGGCGGTGCTGGCCGGGCGGCTTGGTTTGAAGCTGATGCTGCCAAGCGCCTTCGGCAAGCCATCGAAATTCGCCGAGGTCGCCGAAATTTATCGCGAAGCATTCGCGGCGGCCGGCCACGCGCACAAGGCAGAGGTTGGCGCGTGCTGGCATGGCTGGGTCGGCACCGACAGCGAACAAGCCCGCAAACGTTTCGAGCCGCGCTACCGGGCCTATCATGCGTTCAACATGGCCCTGCTGAAAAGCGTCAACCCGAACCCGCCCGCCTACCTGACCGCGACCTACGACTTCGAGTTCCTCTCCACGCAGGGCCCAGCCATCGTCGGCGGGCCGGCAGAGTTCGTCGACCGGCTAGGTGCCCTGCACGATCTTCTCCATGCCGACGTCAATCTGGTGAAGATGGACATGGGCGGCGTGCCGCGGGAAGAATATCTCGAAATGGTCGAGCGGGTAGGGCGCGATGTGATTCCGCTGCTGGACACGGACGAACAGCGCGCGGCTGCGTAAGGCAGACGAAAAACTTCTCTTTTGAAAAAAGAAGCAGAATAACTTTTGCAATCTCGGCCGGCCGGTTGTTCCAAAATAGGCCAGTAAATGGTGCCGGCGAGAGATAAAGTTTTTTGGTTCTTTTCTTCAAGAAAGAACTGCTTGCCACGTTTTCCCGCAGCGTCCCGCCAAATGCCCCTCTCGCATCGCCACGAGCAGATCGCGCGGCGCGTTGGCGTCGCCGATAAGATGCAGCGCAAAGGGCAGCCTGTCGGCATCAGCCCCGCCCAAATCGCGAAACAATTGGTTCTGCGGGTCATTGTAGGTGACCAGCACAACGGTATCAGCGGCGACACGCCAGACCTGTTCGCCATCGAGATAGCCGATTTCGCAACAGTCCGTGTCGATCGATACCAGGCGGCCGCCGGTGACCAGGGTGAAGTCGCCTCGGCGCAGGCGGCGCAGCGCCGGCCCGGTCCGCACCATCACTTCGATTTGCGGCGCGAACGACGAATGACGGGTCACGAAAGTTACCTTTACGCCATGCTCGATCAGATATTCCGCGCAGGCCAAGGCCTCGTAGTGTCCCACGTCATCAAACACGACCGCGCTTCGGCCCAGCCGGTCGCGCCGCCGGTGCAGCAAATCATGCGAGGACAGTACGTGGCTTTTGTCGAAGCCGGGAACCGGCCGTTCGGGGCGCGCCACTTGCACGCCGTCCATGCGCGGCAACGATCCGGTCGCGACGATAACGACATCCGGCCATTCCGCTCGCACATCTTCCGCCTCGGCATACGCGGACAGGCGCAGATTTACGCCGAGAATGCCGATCTCCTGTTCCAGCCAATGGGTAATGTCGGCAATAGCGCTCAGATTGGGCGCACGGCGCGCAATGTTGATCGCGCCGCCGAGCTTCGGTTGAGCCTCGAACAGTGTCACGTCATGGCCTGAGAGCGCCGCCAGGCGCGCCGCTTCCATGCCCGCGGGTCCGCCACCCACGACCACAATTCGCAGCTGTTGCTCGGCCGGCACGATCAGCTCCTCTGCCATGGTACGCTCCATGCCGACCGCCGGATTTACCGTGCACAGCATGCGCTGCAACGAGGTGCGAATGCCGGCCACGCAACCCTGATTGCAGGCAATGCAGGGCCGGACGCGCTCTTCCTGACCCGCCAGCGTCTTGGCCACCAGGTCCGCGTCGGCGATCATTGCACGCACAAAGCTCACCATGTCCGCTTCCCCTTCGCGGATCACTTGGTTGCCCTCCCGCAACGTACGGTAGCGACCGGCGATCATGGTGGGCACATTGGCCCGGCGCGCAATCGGCAGCGCGGAAGACTGCATGTAGCCGGCCGGCATGTCCATCGCCCCCAGCATCGTGGAAATGCTATACGGACTGCCCATCGAGGCGCTGACATAGTCGATCAGCCCATCAGCGCATAGGCGATGCACCACCTCGCCGGCTTCCTCCGGCGAGAGTCCGCCCGGCGTATTGTAATCCGAGAGACGGATCCCGACCGGGAAACGCCGCCCGACGCGGTCGCGCACTGCCGTAATGATATCGCGCCCGAAGCGCATGCGGTTGTCCAGGCTGCCGCCATAGGAATCGTCGCGCTTGTTGGTCAGGACGCAGAGGAACTGATGCACCAGATAGCCATGGCCGAAATGCAGCTCGATACCGTCGAGCCCGCCTGCCTTCACGCGCCACGCCGCCGCCGCGAATGCTTCCGTTATTTCATCGATCTGGCTCATGGTCATTGCGAAAGGCACGTTGACGGTGCCGAGCGGGCACGGCACGTTGGAAGCCGACCAGGGCGCCCTCCCGTTGGCTGGCGCCCATCGGTGCCCGCCATGCCAGAGCTGCACGAAACTGCGCATGCCATGTCGCTCGCAAGACCTCGCCAGCGCGCTGAATCCGGCAATGATCGAATCGTCGAACGCATTGACCGTATGGTTCGACGATGAGGGATGCACGACTGTCGCCTCCAGTATATTCAGTCCGACACCCGATTTCGCCCGCGCCTCATGATAGGCGATCAGGTCGTCGGTGATCGTGCCCCGACCGTAGCTGGTGCCGTGGCTGGCGCGCGCGATGCGGTTCTTTATCGCCAAGCCGTTGATTGTGATCGGCCGTAGGATTTCCTGAAGCATTCCGATCCCTGCCCGAGCTGTCATGCCGCGGTTCGCCGTTCTGTGCGTGGTCAGACCGACCAAACGATCTCCCGGGCAATAAGTGATTCGATTTCGTCGCCGGCAAAGCCTGCGTTACTCAACACCTCTTGAGCGGACTGGGCGCGCCGCGGCGCGGCTTCGGACACCAGGTCGGGATGGCCCGAAAGGCGCGGCGCGGGCGCCGCGCGCAACGTAGCGTCCGTGGCCTGCACCACGCGGCGAGCGGCCAGATGCGGATCAGCCGCGAGCTCTTCTGACACCAGCACTGGTGCCCCGCAGGCTTCAGCGTCCGCGAACAGCATGGTCCATTCAGATTGCGAACGAGTTCCGAAGGCGGCGGCAACACGCGCGCGCAACGCCGGCCAGCGTGCGCAATCCATCTGTGCCGCAGACGACGTCTCCACATCATCAATTCCCAGCACCTGCAGCATTGCGGCGTAAAATTTCGGTTCGATGGCGCCGACCGCAAACCACCGCCCATCGGCGCATTCATAGGTGCCATAAAATGGCGCTGCACCCAGCAGGACGTGATGTTGCGGATCACCATCCCACAGACCCAGCGCACGTTCACCGAACATTGCGCTTAGCATGTAAGCGGCACCGTCGACGATTGCGGCGTCGATCACCTGCCCACGCCCGGTGGACTGCCGCTCATACAGCGCGAGCAGCACGCCGATAACCATGGTGTAGGAGCCATTGGCGAGGTCACCCAGCAGGCCGGCCGGCGGCATCGGGCGTCCCTCACCGTGCAGGCTCAGCGCACCGGATATGGCGAGGTAATTGATATCGTGGCCGGCGCGCTTCGCATACGGCCCGGTCTGCCCCCAGCCGGTGAGGCGTGCATAGATCAGGCGCGGATTTGCCGCCAGCAGGTCTGCCGGACCAAGCCCATGGCGTTCCATCACGCCGGGACGAAACCCCTCGACCAGCACATCGATGTTCATCGCCAGCCGATGCACCGCGTGCGCGCCGTCGGGTGATCGAAGATCGATACCGATACGGTCCTTGCCGCGCGACATCGAAGCGGTCGGATCTGGCCGCAACTCGTCGGGACGGCGCACGCTGAGCACACTCGCACCGAAATCCGCCAGTAACATGGTGGCGAATGGCGCCGGACCAGGGCCGCTCAGATCGAGCACGCGGATGCCGTGCAGCGGGCCGCGCCGTTGTTGCGTTTTGCTCGTCATCTCAGCGGCCCGCTTGCATCTATGCGGCAAGCGGCTGCCCCGGCGTGAAGGTGATCGGCAAGGCCGTCAAGGCCCGCGCCTCGCTGCACGTATATTGCGGAACGAATTCACCGGGAACGGCGAAATCCGGCACCCGCCGAAGCATGGTTTTCAGACAAACTTCCAACATGATGCGAGCGAAATGGCGTCCGATGCAAACATGGCCGCCGGCGCCAAATGTCAGATGATCGCGCGCATCGCGATCGATAAGGCATTTGTCCGGTTCGGGGAATTTGGCGGGGTCGCGGTTCGCGGCACCGCTCAGCAATACCACCACATCTCCGGTCTGCAAGGGGCAGCCATCGAGTTCGGTGGGCTTTGTTACCGTTCTGCGCAGCGCCTGGATCGGCGTGGTGAATCGCAGGAACTCTTCCAGCGCGACCTTCCACGGCACCGCACCGCTGACAAGACGATCCTTGTCGCGCGGGTTCACCGCCAAGTGGTAGAGAGATCCGCTCATTGCTGAACTCGTTGAATCCAGCGCGCCGAACAAAGTCAGCAGCACAACCTGGTAGCCCTCGCCATCGCTCAGCCTGCGCCCGTCGAATTCTTCCTCGATCAGACATTGCAGCAGATCGTTTCTGCGCGGCGCAGATCGCCGCTGGGCGATCAATCCGGTAAGATAGCGTTCCACCTCGCTATAGCGGGCAACCCAGCCGGCCTGGTCGGTCATCCGGTAATGCACCATCCACATCAGCTTGGCGGACAGCATCTCGCGGTCCTCCAGCGGTACGCCCAGAATGGGCAGCATGGTTAGTGCCAGGAAGGGACGTGTCAGTTCATTGACCGCATCGGCCGTGCCGCGTGTAATGAATGTATCGATCAATTCGTCGGCGATCGCCTGGATGCGCGGACGGTCGGCTTCAGCGGCATCCAGCGTAAAGAATCTGTCGAGCACGCGGCGCCAGCGTGTGTGCTGCGGCGGATCGAGCTCCACCGGCAACAACCGGGCCAGCTGCGCCGGTAGACCCGATCCTTGCGCCGAGGTGAATGTTCGGAAATCGGAATAGGCGCGCTTTACCTCGTCGTAGGTGGTCGGAAAATAGAAGCCGCCCAGTTCGCTGGAGTGGCCAAGCGGGCACTTGCTCCGCACTTCGCTAAATATTGCGTAGGGGTCCTGCATGATTTCAACCGAATGATGGTTGAAGTCCGCTGGTGTGAAATTCGCGTCGGCCACGGTGCGTGTCCTCCCGAAGTTAAGCGAAGAAAGGAAGTCCTTCCTTTTTCAAGAAAGAACTACTTCCTTCCCTGTTAACGTTGCGACTGCGGCATATAGACCACAAGCCCGTTCAGTGTATCGGTCAGCGTGATCTGGCAGCCGAGCCGGCTGGCCTCTGTCGGGTCGATGGCGCACTCCAGCATATCCTTTTCATCCTGGCTCGCCACGCCGGTCAGGTGGCGCCACGGCTCGGCCACATAGATGTGGCAGGTGGCACAGGCGCAGGCGCCGCCGCAGTCGCCATCGATCCCGGGGATCAGATGATCGACCGCGCCTTTCATCACGGTAAGCCCATCGCTGACCTCGACCGTGTGCGGCGTTCCATTGTGCTCGATATAAGTAACGTTCACCATCAGTTCAGTCTCCGTCAAGGCCACGCCGATGCGCCGGCAAGCCGGCAAACTTAAAAATTCCGCGTCAAGGTGAATCCGTAGGTCCGCGGCGGCGCGAACGTCTGCAAATCGCCCACGGTGGTTTCCGTACGGGCAGCGTAATAGAGTGTATTGCCCAGATTATGCACCCAAAGCTGCACTTTGTACAGGTTGTTCGGCGACGTCCAGGATAGCGACGAATTCACCACGGTGAAGGCCGGGATCACCAGCCGGTTATCCGAGGCAACAAAGGTTTTGCCGCGATACGAAAACGTCACGTCTGCCAGAAAATTGCCGTTCTCTGTCGGTATCGTATAGTCGGCCGAGCCATTGGCTGTCCAGCGCGGCGCGTTCACGAGCTGGTGGCCGCTCGCGTTCGCCGTGGTCTGGGGACCATCGATCGGTGACGGCGGCGTCACCGGAGAGTTCGGGAAGTTTGAGTAGAATCCATCGGTATAGCCAAGTCCCGCAGTCAGTGTCAGGTTCTCAGTGGGCAGATACCGCGTATCTATATCGAATCCTTTCAGCGTTGCAGCGGCGGCGTTCAAGGTTTCGACTGCACCCTCCCGTAGTGTCTGCACTTGGATGTCCTGATAACTGTAGTAGAAGCCCGCGCCGTTCAGTTGCAGTGTGTTGTCCAGCAGTCTGGTTTTCAATCCGATTTCATAGGCATCGAGGATTTCCGGGAAATAAGGGGCGCTTCCGGGTCCAAGAAGATTATAGCCGCCGCTTTTGATTCCCCGGTTGTCTGATATGTAACCCGTTATCTGATCGGTGAACTGGTGATCCAGCGCGAAGCGCCAGGTTAGGCGCTCGAACCTGTTGGTTCGCACCGGAACGTTCAGCAGGGTCAGATCGTCGTAATGGACCGAGCCGCGGTCGCTGGCATATTCCGCAGTATAGCGCAGACCGGCCGTGAAATGAGTGTCAACGAGGATAGGATAGGTCGCCTGCCCGTAGAACGACCCCGACGAGGTTCTCTGCTCGCCGTCAATATCGACGTAGGGTAACCCGAACCCGCCGAGTGCCGCCAATCCGCCCAGATAGAACGGCGCATAGGTGTAGCGCGCATTGTAATAGTAGCCACCAATCAGCCACTGCAGAACCGCGTCCTTCTCCGAAAGAAGCTGCAACTCCTGCGAGAAGGTCTGCGCCTGGCCATGCAGGTGCGAATTCACCAGCGGCAGTGGGCTCGAATCTTCATCGAGGTAGTACAGCTCGCTGGTGTTTCTGAACGCCGTGATGTTCACCAGCCTCGCGAAATCCAGGTCCTGGTCGACATGCAGAGAGGTGCCGAAGACCTCCGTGTTGGTGGAATTCGGCCAATTCGTATCCGTATTGTACGGGCCGGGATTGTAAAGCACGCCATTAGCGGCGGCGACGCCAGGCACCAGTTGGTACGGGCTGCCGTCGCTGTGCACGTGTTCATAGTCAGCTTCCAGGCGCACCTGCGTCTGGTCTGAAGGCTCCCACTTCAGCTTGGCGCGCACGCCGGTATCGTCGCGCCGGTAGGTCGGCTTGCCGGTACCGATATCCTTGCCATATCCATCCAGATTGTCATTGATTACGGCGGCCACGCTTCCCGCCAGATTGGGAGCGATCCCCCCCGTTGCGTACATGGAACTCGAAATCGTGTTGTAGTTGCCATAGCCGACGCTGACCTGGCCGGAGGGCGTCTCACTGGGATCTCGGGTGACGACCTGTATAACGCCGCCGGTGGCGTTGCGTCCAAACAGCGTCCCTTGCGGCCCCTTGAGAACCTCGATTCGGTCGATGTCGTTGAATGTAAATATATTTCCGAGCGGCGATCCCAGATAAACACCATCGACGTAGGTCGCGACGGATTGCTCGGTATTGGGATCGGACCCGTTGGTGCCTACGCCACGCAGATATGGGCTGACAACCGTGCCGCCGCTGTTCATGGACAGGTTCGGCACCGATTCGATCAATGATAGGGTATCCGTCTCGCCATGCGCCTGCAACTGGCGGCCTGACACCGTGGAGACGGAGATCGGCACTTTCTGCAGGTTTTCGGACTTTCTTTGCGCCGTGACCACAATTTCCTCGAGGCGACGCGGGGCCTGGGTGGTGACTGGCGTCACCGGCTGGCCACCGCCATTATTGGCCGGGCCGGCGGTTTGTGCCAAAGCCGGCGTGGCCACTCCAATCCCCAACATGACACTGTACAATACCGAATCACGATATCCCACCGTTTTCTCCCCATTCCGTATGCGGATCATACGCCCGCTCGCCACGCCCCCGTTCGTTCTGCGGGTCTTGCGGTCTCGCTGCTAGCACAACGGCCGACGCCTGTAATCAGTTTTCTAACGGTGTTAGATGAAATTCGTCGAAATGTGATCCGTGCAACACGTCCTGCGCGCTGTGGAGCTCTAATGTATTGAGCTAATGACCTTTTTCTTTGAGGGGGTTCAGTACAGAAAACTTACGCTGCTATGGCTAAGTGCGAAACGTTCTCTCCTGCTACGCTCCGCGCCGATTCGGGTTCTTGCCGGAAGCGCCGCCCTGCCCTCAAGCAGCCTTGGTAACGCGCGGGGTAAACCGAACCCGCAGGCTTTGGTAGCCATAGAAGATATAGCTTGGCACCATCTCGAATTGGTCCTGCAAGATCTCGATATCGAAGCGGCTATAGGCACGCTTGAAGAACTCGGAAAGCTTGGTCCGCGCGAGCATGTGGCCAACGCAGAAATGCAAGCCGGGCCCGAACGACATGGCCTCGCGCATATTCCTGCGATCGGCATCGATGGTGTAAGGATCTGCGAACACCTCGGGATCGACATTCGCGCTAGCGTTCATGATCCATACCAGGTCGCCCTTGGCAATCGTCTGGCCGCCGATGTCGATATCCTCCGCGGCATAGCGGGTCATGCATTTCACCGTGCCCGGGTAGCGCAGAAGTTCAGTGACCAGCGCGAACGCCTGCTCCGGTTCGGTCCTGATCCGTTCGATCAGCGCCGGGTGCCGGTCGAACATCACAAGCTGGGTGGCCAGCGTGTGCGCCGTGGTCTCAGCACCCGCCACGACCAGCGCCAAAAGCTGTGCCAGCAGTTCGTCATGCGTCAACTTGTTCAGGCCATCACGGGCGTGAACCATTGTGGATATCAGATCGGTGCCGGGCTGTTGCTCGCGTTCGCGGATTTTATCGTTCAGAACCCGGTTCATGTCGTTTATGGCGCCCTCGAGACGCAGCAGCAGCTCGGGGGTTACCGTGGCCGCCGCCGTCGTGGCCGTGGAGATCGACGCGAAATCGAACAATACGGGCCGGTATTCCGGTGGCAGATCGAAAAGCCGGCACATGACGGTCGTCGGCAGGCGCGCGCCGACCATTTTGCTGAAATCGAACTCGCCGGCCTGGGCGCATTCGTCCAGCAGGTCGTCAACGACTTGGCCTATGAAGCCCAGGAGATTGCGCACGACCCCGGCATCGAAGGCCCTGAGCATCAGCGCGCGCACGCGCATATGGTCGGCTCCGTCAAGCCGGTTGACGTTAATTCCGGTGTAGAGGCGGACCGAGGTCAGGCGTTCTGCCACATCCTGTGGAATGTTCCGGAATAGTTGATTGATGCGGGCGGCCGAGAGGCGCCGGTCGGCGTAGGCGGCACGCACGTCGGCATGGCGGGTAATGATCCAACCACCCTGTGTATGGCTATAGAAAACCGGCGCTTCGCGACGCAGCCGCTCCAGCGCCGGCCAGGGGTTGGCCAGGAAAGCCGGATCAGCGAAGCTGACGTCAGTGGGCGCGCCTTCATACGAGTCCATGCTGCACATCCTCGCGTGACGAAAGGAAGTTCGTCTTTTTTGAAAAAAAGCAGCAAAAAACTATTGCCGATTGGGATGCGTGGCCCCATCCGAAGCGGGCCGCGTGTGCCATTGCTAAGGCAGTCCGAACAAAATCAGCGTCGCGGCCCCGCTCGTCTGCCACAGGCTCTTGGAACTGTTCCCGGACGGCACGGCAATATATTGCCGCCCGCCGGTCACGTAGGTGGTGATGCCGCCTGCAATGGCGCCACCGGTATTGAAACGGTACAATTCACTCCCGGTCCCGCTGTCGAAGGCCAGGAAATTGCCGTCACCCGAACCGGTCAGCACCAGCCCACCGGATGTCGGCGTAATCGCCGCCAGCATCGGGGCCGCGGCGTGGTAGGTCCAGCGCGGTTCCCCGGTGCCGGCCTCGAACGCCAGCAATGCGCCGCGCGCTGCCTCACTCGGATCCATCTTCATCGAGCCGCCGAACTCCGCGTCCTTCGCCGGCTGCGTCGTATAGGTGGAGCACCAGTCAACGGTGTTGACAAACACCATGCGCCGGACCGGATCGTACGCCGGACCGTTCCACTCCACCCCGCCGACGCTGCCGGGGCACACATGCACCGGCTTTCCGGGCAACAAGGGCGCATCGTCGTTCACCCGCCTGGTGAGCTGCTTCCTGGCGACCAGCGCATGCGTGTCACGATCGTAGATGTAGAGCTGCGCATCTTTGCTGCCGACGGCTACAAACTTGCGCCCATCCTGCTCGTACAGAAGCGGCGCGGCGGCGGTGTCCCAATCGTGCACATCGTGCTTCACCTGCTGGGCATACCAGACCAGTTTGCCGGTATCGGCGGCGAGCACCACCAGGCAATCGGTGAAGAGATTATCGCCGGGACGGTTGGCCCCGCTGAAATCCTGCCCGGGATTGCCGACCGACATGTAGAGCAAGTTTGCTTGCGGATCGATACTGATGGTGGTCCACATCGAACCGCCGCCCACCGAGGCGCCTGCCGGCCAGCTATCAGCGCCCGCCTGCTGGCCGGTCGGGATCACGTCGAAGGTCCAAATGTGCTTGCCTGTCATGGCCTCGAAGGCATGCACGTGGCCGGTGCTTTGCAGATCGGCACCCGCTTCGCCGACAAACAGCCGCCCCGCGAACGCCACCGGCACGGCGTTGATGAAACAGCTTTTTCGCGTGTCGCACACGGCCACATCCCACAACTTCCTGCCGTTCGCCGCATCCAGGGCGATCAAATGCCCGTCCAGCGTGCCACGGATCGCCATGCCCCTGTAGAGCGTGACGCCGCGATTGGACGGCAGCATTTCGGTGCCGGCGGGCTCGTAATAATACGACCACAGCCTGGCGCAGGTGGCGGCATTCAGCGCATAAACGCGATGCGCGGTGGTAATGAATAGCCTGCCGTCATTGACCTCCGGCGAGGATTGGAAGCTGCCGACCTCGCCGGTCTGGAACATGCATTTCGGGCTGATCGTGGCGACGTTTGCACGATTGATCTGTGCCAGGGGCGTGTAGCGCTGGCCCTTGTAGTCGCGGTTGTAGCCGAGCCAGCCGTCGGTGCTGGCGCGCAACAATGCTGAATCGTCCGGGCCGCTCGTGGATGGGTCGCCGAAACGCACCGGCGTGCCAGGCAGCGGGCCCTCCGGCACGGCCGCCGCGTCGCGTGCGGGTGCCGCCGCCAGGCCGGGCTGCACGAGCAGATAGCGCGCAACGGCGGCCGCCGCGACGGACGTGAGGCTGCCCGGGTTGTTCTTCGGCATCTGGGCGGCGATGAACTGTGTGAGCCCAGCCTCGTGGCCGGTCCATTTGCCGGCAAATGCCAGCCCCGCGAGCGCCGGCCCGCTACCACCGCTCATCGTGTCGCCGTGGCAATTGGCGCATTGCGAAACATATACCGACCGTCCGGTAGTCCCAACCGGCACTGCCGGCGCTGCCCCGGCCATTGCCAGCGCGAGACCGGCCAAGCCTAGCAATACAACGATGCGCATGGAAGGTGACCGCGCCCCCGGCACGACTAAGCTGCCGGCCGGGCCGCGAGGCGCGGATCGGTATCGGTGATGATCGTCTTGCTCTCCAGATACGGCAGCAGGCCTTCACGGCCACCCTCCCGCCCGATTCCGGATTGCTTGAAACCGCCGAAGGCGATACCAAAATCGCTGCGGAAGGCGTTCACACCCACCGTTCCAGAGCGCAACTGCCGGGCCGCTACATAGGCGCGGTCGATATCGCCGGAGAAAATCGTGCTGTTCAGGCCGAAATCGCTTTCGTTGGCCAGCCGGATCGCCTCCGCCTCGCTGTCGGCCGGAATCACGCACACGACCGGACCGAAAATTTCCTCGCGCGCGATAGTCGATCGGTTATCGACATCAGCAAATAGCGTCGGCAGGAAATAGAAACCGCGCTCAAACTGTTCGGCGCGCCGGCCGCCGGTTGCCAAGGTTGCGCCTTCCGCCACGCCTTTTGCGACATATTCCTCCACGCGCCGGTATTGGCGACGCATCGACAGGGGGCCCATTTGCGTCGCCGGATCTTCCGGCGGCCCCACGCGAACTTTGCCGAGCTCTTCGGCCAGCGCCGCGACCATTTCGTCATGGCGGCCGCGCGTCACGATGATTCTGGAGAGTGCGGCGCAATATTGCATCGCGAGCATGCACATCGGCGGCACCAGCGCCTGCACCACCGCCTCCACAGGATAGTCATCGAACACCACCGCCGCGGATTTGCCGCCCAGTTCCAGGGTTGATCGCGCCATCCGCGATCCGCAGATCGACGCGACCTGACGGCCGGCGGCACTCGAACCGGTGAAGCTGACCTTGTCGACAGCGGGGTTACGAACAAGCAACTCCGACACCTCGCGGTTCGCCATGATGACATTCACCACGCCTGGCGGCAGGCCGGCCGCCTCGACTATTTCGCCGAACACCACCGCTTCGAGCGGCGCCTCGGGCGAGGATTTCAGCACCACCGTGCAGCCGGCCAGCAACGCCGGCGCGAGCTTGGCCGCGATCAGCATCAGCGGCGCGTTCCAAGGAATGATCGCCGCGACGACTCCCACTGGCTCCTTAACGAGAAAGCCAAATGCGCCGCCAGCCGTCGGCTTGTGCCGCTCAAGGAACGGGTATGTTTCGGCCAGGGCTGCGTAGTAGCGGAAGGTTTCCGCGGCACCCTGCGACGTGGCTGCCGCCTGCCATGGCAGTGCGCCCACCTCGCCGGTATAGATCGCCTCCAGAACCGCCGCCCGCGCCTCGATTTCCGCGGCAATCGCGCGCAGGAAATGGCCGCGTTCGGACGGCGTCAGGCGCGGCCATGCACCGATGTCGAAGGCCCTGCGGGCGGCCCCGGCTGCTGCCGCCACATCGTCCGGTTCGGCCAGCGGCACCCGTGCGAACACCGTCTCATTTGCCGGATTCTCGATGGAAAAAAACGATCGGTCGCCCGCCTCCACCCAGTGTCCATCGATGTAAAACCGACCGCGCATGATCCTGTCCCACGCCCGGGTCTTGTCCCACCGCATCCGTGGCGCCGTGGCGGCTGCATCAGATTCAAGGCTCGCGATGGACACCATGCCGTCCCCTGTTATTGGCCGTGAGCTTGTCATGCCCGTTGCAAGCGCCTTGAGCGGAGGGCGCCCCAATGAACCTCATAAACCTACCACCGTTTGTCTAATATGGCAAGGGGGCACGCACGCCCCCGGATGCTGCGGTGCACAACAAATCCGCCTGCCAGAACTCGCCACAAGCCGCCCTCAAATCCGAACTTCTCTCGCATAGTCAGTCACAATGATAATGCCGCAATTCGAATACGATACTCTCGGCGTGCCCGGCGTTGCCTATCTTGCGGTCCGCTTCAGGCGATTATCAGCTGCTGATTTACGCGCCGAGGACAGCCAAACGAGGTCTTCTACCTTACGACGCAAGATTTTTGGAGTTCGATAATCTCCTAGTGGTCCGATCCTAACGCCCACTTCCAGAGCGTTGGGTGAATCGGCCCACAAAAACAAAGGCCAGTGGTTCATATCCAAGGACTCTTCCGTTGGACTTGAACCACTGGCATGGATGCGCCGGCATCGTCCGCGTTCTGCGTCAGCTCGCTTCAGGATCGGGAACCTGCGGCCGTAGTGGTCCCGCAGGTTCGCCGAGAGCCGGGTCAGTTGAAATCCGGGACTCATCTGACCTTTGGAACGACTGCTCTTGCTGGCGCAAGGTGAAGTTCTGATACGGCAAGGTAACCCTCCTGCGAGAAGTGCACGGGATCGAAATGATGTAGTGCACTTCCTCTTCCGCCAGGGCCGCGCTCACGCAGCTGTCGCACGGGCAGGCTACTGCCAATCGACCGCGCCAATGGTACCCGCGCCTGGTATTGCGAGGTTATACACACGCGTGCTACACGCTCCGCCAGTCGTAACACCAAACCACGGCGAAATCAGCGACTTAGCATCGGCCAGCGGGTTAGCTGAGCATCTTCCCGCTCCAACCTAGGCTAAGGAAGAAAGTGTTCTTTTTTGCAAAAAGGAACCAAAAAACTTTTACCTGTTGGCGAAAGCGACCCACTTCCAAATAGGCCGCGCATGCCATTTGCAAAAGTTTCTTGATTCTTTTTTTCGAAAAAGGACACTACTTCCGCATTCCCGATTGCCGACCATTGACCCCCCCGCCACCAGACACCCCAGAAACCATCGGCTTCCTCCTCCTGCCGAAATTCTCCATGATGGCCTTCGTCGCGGCGCTCGAGCCCCTGCGCGTCGCCAACCGCCTCGCCCAGCGCACCCTCTACTGCTGGGAAATCGTCAGTACGGACGGCGCCCCTGTCGCCGCCAGCAGCAACCTCACCCTGCTCGCCGACCGCGCCATGGAAGCGGCACCCCGCTACGACAAGCTGGTCATCTCCGCCTCCTTCGAGCCCGAAGCCGCCTACGACCGCGCCACCGCCGCCTGGCTCAAGCGCCAGGACCGCGCCGGCACCGCCCTCGGCGCCATCGACACGGGCAGCTTCCTGCTCGCCTGGGCCGGCCTGCTCGACGGCTACCGCGCCACCACCCACTGGGAATGTCTCGACAGTTTCGCCGAGCAATTCCCCAGGGTCGATGTCGGCGCCGGCCTTTTCATCATCGACCGCACCCGCTTCACCTGCGCCGGCGGCACCGCGGCACTCGACATGATGCTGCACCTCATCCGCCTGCGCCACGGCCAGCAACTCGCCGCCGCCGTCTCCGACCAGTTCATCCACGCCAAGATCCGCGACTCGCAGGAGCGTCAGCGCATGGTGCCCGAGGCGCGCGAAGGCATCTCCCGCCCCGGCTTCGCCCGCGCCATCGACCTGATGGAAACCCATCTGGAAGAAGTCCTGAGCATCGACGCGCTCTGCGCGGCCGCCGGCGTCTCCCGCCGCCAGTTGGAGCGCATGTTCCAGCGCCATTTCCGCCTGTCGCCGCAGCGTTATTATCTCGATCTGCGCCTGCAACGCGCCCGCGCCCTGCTGCAATACACCGACCTATCCGTTATCGAAATCACCGTCGCCTGCGGCTTCGGCGCCGCCGCTCACTTCTCCCGCGCCTACCGCGCCTGGTCCGGGCGCCCCCCGACCGCCGAGCGCGCCGCCCGCGCCCGCGAAATCATCCCGTCACTCCGGTAAAAGGAAGGAAGCAGTTCTTTTTTGAAAAAAAGAACCAAAAAACTTTTATCCACAATCGTGTAGGGCGGATCAGCACTTGCGCCATCCGCCACTCCGCGCCGCCCACTGTCGCTCTTAATCATCCGCTTGGCGCGCCCCGTCATGCCGCGCGCCCTGCAAACCGCCACTCCCTCTCCGCATGAATAACGAAGTCATCATAACCTGCGCCGTCACCGGCGCCGGCGACACCGTCGGCAAGCACCCCGCCATCCCCGTGACCCCGGCGCAAATCGCCGACGCCGCGATCGAGGCCGCCCGCGCAGGCGCCGCCGTCGCCCACATGCACGTCCGCCACCCGCAAACCGGCAAATTCAGCCGCGACCCCGATCTCTATGCCGAGGTCGTGGAGCGCATCCGCGCCAGCGAAACGGACGTCATCATCAACCTCACCGCCGGCATGGGCGGCGACTTCGAACTCGGCGACCCTGATCCAAAAATCGCCGGCCCCAACACCGACCTGATCGGCCCGCTGGAACGCCTGATCCACGTCGAACGCCTCCGCCCCGAAATCTGCACCCTCGATTGCGGCACGCTAAACTTCGGCGACGGCAACACAATCTACATCAGCACGCCCGACTATCTGCGCACCGGCGCCCGCCGCATCCAGGAACTGGGTGTCAAACCCGAACTCGAAATCTTCGACACCGGCCACCTCTGGTTTGCGAAACAAATGCTCAAGGAAGGCCTGCTCGACGCGCCCCCTTTGTTTCAATTCTGTCTCGGCATTCCGTGGGGCGCCCCCGCCGACACCGTTTCGATGAAAGCCATGGCCGACAACGTCCCCGCCGGCGCCATCTGGGCCGGCTTCGGCATCGGCCGCCTGCAAATGCCCATGGTAGCACAGGCGGTTCTCTTGGGTGGGCACGTCCGCGTCGGCCTAGAGGACAATCTCTATCTCGACCGCGGCGTCTTCGCCACCAACGGCTCCCTGGTAGACCGCGCCCGCAAAATCATCGAACTCATGGGCGCCCGCGTGCTCACCCCCGCCGAAGCCCGCCAAAAGCTGCGCCTAAACCCCCGACAACTCATTCCGTAGGGCGGAAGAGCGAAGCGAGATCCGCCACGCGCCACGCCCCGCATTTTCAAAATTGGCCCAACCTGAAATGACAATCGAAAACATCGCAATCATCGGCACCGGCGTCATCGGCGCCGGCTGGGCTGCCCGCTGTCTCGCCCGCGGCCTCGACGTCACCGCCTGGGACCCCGCCCCGAACGCCGGACAATCGCTGCGCGCCAAAATCGAAAACGCGTGGCCCGCCCTCGTTCGTGTCGGTCTCGCCCCCGGCGCCTCCCAATCCCGCCTGCGCTTCTGCGCAACCGTTGAGGAAGCCGTCGCCGACGCCGATTTCATCCAGGAAAGCGCCCCCGAAGTCGAGGATCTCAAACGCGCCCTCCACGCCCGCATCGACGCGGCCGCCCGCCCGGAAGTGGTTATCGCCTCCAGTTCCTCCGGCCTCCTGCCAACAAACTTTCAACGCGACTGCAAGCATCCCGGCCGCGTCCTCGTCGGCCACCCTTTCAACCCCGTCTATCTCCTGCCACTCGTCGAACTCGTCGCCGGCGCCGCCACCGAACAAGCCGCAATCGACACAGCCACCGACTTCTATCGCCGCATCGGTATGCACCCGCTACGCGTCCGCACCGAAATCCCCGGCTACATCGCCGACCGCCTGCAGGAAGCCCTGTGGCGCGAACTCCTCCACATGGTCGCCGAAGGCGTCGCTACCACCGCCGAACTCGACGACTCAATCCCTTTCGGCCCCGGCCTGCGCTGGAGTTTCATGGGCACCT
>Ga0116226_10001565_pt1 | contig 19890 bp, 11 predicted proteins | sample S1TSphfallax_FD_89692 | JGI IMG/M metagenome (GOLD analysis project Ga0116226, IMG submission 89692) | Host-associated microbial communities from peat moss isolated from Minnesota, USA - S1T2_Fa - Sphagnum fallax MG | ecosystem: Host-associated > Plants > Peat moss > Unclassified | place: USA... | reverse complement strand
GGCCACCGAATCCGAACGCGTATCGCCGGCCGAGAGCAGCCCGAGAATCCCCCAGGCCGTCTGTGATGGTGTGCTCACGCCCACCCCGCGTGTCTCCGGCCGGTCGTAGCTGCCACAACTCTCGCCCCATCCGCCGTCAGCATTCTGCACCATGCGGATCCACTCGGCGGCCTGCTGAATCTGCGGCTCGTGGTTCCAGACGCCGATCGCCTCAAGCCCGCGCAGAACCAGGAACGTGCCATAGAGATAGTTGACGCCCCAGCGGCCAAACCAGCTGCCGTCCGGCTCCTGCTCCGAGTAGATGAACTTGATCGCCCGCTCGATGCGCTTGTCGGCCCGAGTGTAGCCATAGGTCGAGAGCGTCTCGAGGATGCGGCCGGTAATGTCGACCGTCGGCGGGTCGAGCATCGCATTGTGGTCCGCAAACGGGATGTACTGGAAGATCATCTTCGTGTTGTCTTTGTCGAAGCTGGCCCAGCCGCCGTTGCGGCACTGCATGGCGAACATCCACTCGATCGCGCGCCTGGAGACGTCATACTGATAGCGCTCGCGCGGATTGTCGACCTTGTTGAGCGCGAGCAGAACCTGCGCCGTGTCATCGACATCCGGGTAAAACTCGTTGTTGAACTCGAAGTACCAGCCGCCCGGCTCGGTCTTGCGAACCTTCTGCGCCCAGTCGCCCTTGTGACGGACCTCCTTTGAGAGCATCCAGTCGGCAGCTTTCAACATGCGCGGATCGTGCCGGTCGACGCCTGCCTCGCCAAGCGCGAAGACCGCCTGCGCCGTATCCCAGACCGGCGACATGCAGGGCTGCATCCGGAAGGTCGGCAAGGGGTAGCCCGGAGTGCCGCCGGGCTCATCGATGCCGAGCTTCTCGAACTCGTCCATCGCGCGGATCATCTGCGGATCGTCGAGCGAGTAGCCGAGCCAGCGCAGCGCGATCATCGCATTGAGCATCGCCGGGTAGATCGCACCCAGGCCGTCCGACATCTCGAGTCGCGCGAGCATCCACTTCTCCGCCTTCTTGAGCGCCATCTTGCGCAACGGGCGGATGTGCACGCGCTCGGCCAAGTGCACGATGCGGTCGAGAAACAGAAAGAAGTTGCGCCAGGAGAGAGCGTGCGTCTCGTCCCAGCGCAGGTGCAGGTCCGCGTTCTCGCGCCCCCCGACGAAGAGCTCTTCAATTCCCTGCTCGGGCGAAATCTTCTTGAACGCCTTCTTCGCATAAACGATCGAGAGCGGCACGAGGATCGCGCGCGACCACGAACTGATCTCATAGATGTTGAAGTAAAACCAGTTCGGCGCAAGCACGATCTCAGGCGGAACCGCGGGAACCGCGTCCCAGTCATACTGGCCGAGCGTGCAGAGATAGATCTTGGTGAACGTGTTGCACTCGACCACGCCGCCGTTGTCGAGGATCCAGGTCCGCGCGCGCACCATGTGCGGCAGGTCCTGGGTATGGCCCATCAGCTTGCAGGCGAAGTAGCACTTGACCGCGAGCGAGATATTCGACGGGCCGCCGGGGTAGATCGACCAGCCGCCATCCTCATTCTGGTAGCGCAGCATCTCGTTGAGCGCGCGCTGGAGCCGGCCGGGGTCGCCGGTGCCGAGCAGCATGTGGATGAAGATGTAGTCGGCCTCGAGCATCGCGTCCGCTTCGAGCTCGCCGCACCAGTAGCCGCCGGGGTGCTGCTTGGCAAAGATGCGATCCCGCGCCCGGCCAATCGCTGACGTCACCGCGTCGAGCGCCGCATCGATCCGGCCAAACTTCAGGCGAGCGAAAGGAACGACGCTGCCCAGGGTCGAGCCCTGCGGCGACCGGTTCTCGCGCGGTCCGGGTTGTGAACTCAGTGGCTTTGTACTCATACTTGAACTTGTTTTTCTTACCTCGAACACAACGAGCCGGGCCGCATGGCCTTTCTACAGCGACTGCAGCATTCCTGCAACAAAAAATTGGATGACGAGAAAGTCGCTCCAGCTACACGAATCGAAGCAGTCTCATCGCCTTCGCCGTTGGCTGCACATCAGCCTAGCGATCGCCGCAGCCCTCGCACCAAACCTGCCGCGGAGATGCTCTAAGCGAGAGCCTGCGCCGCAACGGCCTGGGCAATCTCCGGCGGCAGCCCGAAGCGAACGTTCTCCGGCATCACCTCGACCTCGTCCACATCGCCATAGCCGCGCTCGATCAAGAGCGCAACCACGCCCTGCACCAGAACCTCGGGCGCCGATGCCCCGGCTGTCACCGCGACCGAGTTGACTCCCTCCAGCCACGCTGGCTGAATATCCTCCGCCTTATCGATCAGGTAGCTCTTGGTGCTCAGGTTCTGCGAAACCTCGACGAGCCGGTTTGAATTGGAGCTGTTCGTCGAGCCGACCACCAGAACTAGATCCGCCTGATGCGCTACATTTTTCACGGCCACCTGGCGGTTCTCGGTCGCATAGCAGATGTCCTGGGAGTGCGGCCCGGCGATTTGCGGAAACTTCTTCTTGAGCGCCTGAATAATGTCGCGCGCCTCGTCGAGCGAGAGCGTGGTCTGCGTCAGGTAGGCGACACGGCTTGGGTCGGGGACCTGAAGCGCGTGAACCTCCTCGACTGAGGAGACGACCTGGGTCACGTCCGGCGCCTCGCCGAGCGTTCCCTCAATCTCATCATGGTCGCGATGCCCGATGAGCACCAGCGAGTAGCCGAGCTTGGCGAACTTGATCGCCTCGACATGGACCTTGGTGACAAGCGGACAGGTTGCGTCGATCACCTTCAAGCCGCGCTGCTTTGAGCTCTCGCGTACGGCAGGCGAGACCCCATGCGCGGAGTAGATCACGCGCATCCCCTCCGGCACCTGGTCGATGTCGTCGACAAAGATCGCGCCCTTGCCCGCCAGCTCGTTCACAACGAAGCTGTTGTGCACGATCTCCTTGCGGACATAGATGGGCGCGCCAAAGGTCTCAAGCGCGATGTTGACGATGTCGATTGCGCGCACCACGCCGGCGCAGAAGCCGCGCGGCTTGAGGAGAAGAACGCGTTTGTCAGACCCCGGGGAAAGAGCCGTCCTGCGAGGAGCGTCGAGAGTAATCTGAACGGTAGCAGTCACAACCCGTAGTATATACCGCGCGTTACTGCGAGTTCGCATCAGATTGCACCGGGCAGGGTGCGCTTTCTTGTTCCCGGCTGCCCGGTCGCGCCCCTGTTTTCATTCGCCGCCGGTCTGCTTCGGAGCCTGCGGCGGCGCGCCGGTCTGGTTCGAGAGCAGCTGCACCTCCACACGGCGATTCTTCGCGCGGCCGGCAGCGCTCGCGTTGGACGCGACAGCCTGGTCGCGGCCGAGGCCGATCAGGTAGAAGCGGTGTGCCGGCACCCCGTACTTCGACGCCAGGTACTGCACCACCGCCTGGGCTCGCCGCTCACTCAGCTCGTAGTTATACTCGGCGCTGCCGACCGAGTCCGTGCCGCCCGTCAGCTGCAGGATGTAGCTCTTTTGCCCGGACAGCTGCGCGGCCAGCCCGTCCAGCTCGGCCTTGGCCCTGGGCGTGAGCTCCGCCTTGTTGAAGCCGAAGTTTACGGAAACATCGGAAAGCTTCTGGTAGCTGTCGAGGTTCGCGACCACGCTTGCGAGCGAGTCAGCTCGGTTGACCGCCTCCTGCGCGGCCTGCTGGGCATTCGTAGCCGACTGGCTTGCGCCGGCCGCAGCCTGCTGCGCCTGGGTAGCGCTCGACTGCGCCTGCCCGATGCCGGCCTGCGTCTTCTTGTCCAGGTCCTGCAAGGCGCGATTGTTCGCAGCGGTCTGATCGTCAAGCTCGTTGGTCTGGTTGATCACCGGCGCCGTCTGACTGCGCACATACTTCTTCGTCGAGCAGCCGCTGGTGAGCGTGAACGTCAGCACGCAGAGAGCAGTCAGCAGGGCAGCTCGTTGCGAAACCGGAAGAGGAACGATCGATAGAGTATCTCTGGTTGACATTGGGGGCTTCTTTCTTCCACTCAGCGCGATGTGACGGTCACGGGAGGAGCAGGCATTGTGAATCTGATGTTGCTGCTATTGAATCACCTGGTCTGCCAGCGAGTCGCCGGCAAACAGGTGCTCACTCAGATTCCCGTCTGCAACCACTTCATAGATCGTAGGTTACCGGTCTCGATGGAGCGGCGCAACAGGCAGAATCCGCACCGTGCATGTACTTGTTACACGCTTGCAGGCCGGTAGTCGGGCTCGCTTCAACAGAATCGCCGAACGATAAAATGGAAGTACGGCCACCGGCCGCACCCATGGACCTCCAGGAAAAAATACGAACGCTGCCTACCGGACCGGGCGTCTACCTATATAAGGATGCCGAGGGCACGGTCATCTACGTGGGCAAGGCCAAAAACCTGCGCTCGCGGGTACGCTCCTATCTGCTCGAAGCCTCGCAGGCGCACGCCAAGACCGGCAGCCTCATGCGTGAGGCGGTCGATGTGGACTACATCCTGGTCGCGAACGAGCACGAGGCGCTCGCGCTTGAGAACAACCTGATCAAGCAGCGCAAGCCGCGCTTCAACATCCTGCTGCGCGACGACAAGACCTACCCCTACGTCAAGCTGACCCTCGCCGACCGGTTTCCGAAGGTCTTCGTCACGCGGCGTCTGCGCCGGGACGGCGGCGCCTACTACGGTCCGTACTTTCCCGGCAACCTCGCCTACCGCATCGCCGAGCTGATCCGCCGCAGCTTCCTGCTCCCCAGCTGCAAGGTCGACCTGTCGCGCTACCATCCCCGGCCGTGCCTGCAGTACTACATCAAGCGCTGCCTCGGCCCTTGCGTCGAAGAGCTTACGACACCGGAGACCTACCGGCAGGCCGTGCGGGACGCACAGATGTTTCTCGATGGGCGCGGCGTGGAACTCGGCAAGCTGATCGAGTCGCGCATGACAGAGGCCGCCGCCAAGGAGCTGTACGAGCTCGCGGCGCGATATCGCGATCAGCTGATCACCGTCGATCAACTGCAGGAGAAGCAGCGCATGGCCTCGGCCGGCGACGATGACGCGGACGTCTTTGGCTACCACTATGAGCAGGGCATGCTCGCAGTCAACCTCTTCCATGTGCGTGGCGGCAAGATCGTCGACCGGCGCGAGATCTTCTGGGAAGACATTCCCCAGCTCGATGTGGAGTTAAGCGAGGAGCCTAACGAAACTCCGGCGCCTGCTGCGCCGAATGAGTTCCACGCCTCGGCCTTCTTCTCGACGCTGCTCAAGCAGTTGTACCTCGATCAGCAATATGTGCCTGGGCGCATATATGTTCCGGTTGATTTCGCCGACCGGGCGGTGCTGGCGAGTTTGCTGTCGAAGCGCGGCCGTCAGGTCGAGCTGGCTGTGCCGCAGCGAGGGGAAAAGCGTTCGCTCCTCGACCTCGCGGGCACCAACGCCAAGCAGAGTTACGATCAGCGCTTCCGCGTTCTCAAACCGAGCGAGCGCGCGATTGCGGAGGCGCTGCAGGACACGCTCATGCTCCCGGAGGTGCCGGCGCGCATCGAGTGCTTTGACGTCTCGCACATCCAGGGCGCTGAGACGGTGGCGAGCATGGTGGTTTGGGAAGGCGGCGGCATGAAGAAGAGCGACTACCGCAAGTTCCAGATCAAGACGGTCGAGGGCGTCGATGACTTTGCCTCGATGCGCGAGGTCGTCACGCGCCGCTATAAGCGACTGCAGGAAGAATCGAAGCCCATGCCGAGTCTGATCCTGATCGACGGTGGGCTCGGCCAGTTGCACGCCGCCGCCTCGGCCCTCGAAGAACTTGGTCTGAACACGCAGCCGCTGGCCTCGATCGCCAAGCGCGAGGAGCTGATCTACGTACATGGCCAGGAGGACGAGCCCATCGTGCTCGAGCGGCGCTCGCCGGTGCTGCACCTGGTGCAGCGCATTCGCGATGAGTCGCACCGTTTCGCCATCACCTATCACCGCAAGCGACGCGAGATGCGCGACCGCAGCTCCGACCTGCTGGAGATCGCGGGGGTCGGCGCTCGCACGCGCATCCGTCTGGTGGAGCACTTCGGCAGCGTCCGCAGCGTGACCCAGGCCGACGTGGAAGCCCTGACTGCGGTGGTTCCCCGCAAGACTGCGGAGCGCATTCATGCGTTTTTTCGCGACAAGGCGCAGCCGGAAGCCAGCCCGTTCTCGATCCTGCCCACCCCGGCTCCGGTTGAAGTTGAGCCCGCCTGATTTCGCCCTTGCATCTGGCGCGGCACACTGTAGCCTATCGGAGTGACAACCGCAGCCGCACAACTGTCACCCTACGACACGCAGCGCCGAACCGGCCTGCGCGAGACTCTCTGGCTCGGCCTCGTCTTCGCGTTCGTCAAGATCGCCGTCGAGGTTGTAGCGAACATCGTCTCGCAACACGCCGGCTACGGAATCTTCCGCGATGAGATGTACTACCTCATCTGCGGCCAGCGCCTGGCCTTCGGATATGTCGACCAGCCACCGATGGTTGCGCTTCAGGCCAGGCTTACGCAGATGCTCTTCGGCTATGACCATCTCTGGTCGCTGCGCTTGCTCAGCGCGGTAGCCGGCGGCGCAAAGGTTCTGCTGACCGGGCTGCTCGTGCGCGCATTGGGCGGTGGCCGAGGCGCGGCGGCGCTCGCCATGTTTGCCGTCCTGACCGTGCCGGTTTATCTTTCGCTCGACAGCTTCCTCTCCATGAACTCCTTCGAGCCTGTCTTCTGGATGACGGCGGTTCTCGCTTTGCTCGAGATTGTCCGCCTGACGAGCCCCGGCGCTTCGCCTGCATCAGAATATGCGGCAAAACGAATATTGTGGATCGTGGTCGGCATCAGCGCCGGTCTGGGTCTTGAGAACAAGGCCACCCTGGCGTTCTACCTTGTCTGCCTGCTGGTTGCTCTGCTGCTCACACGGGCGAGGCGCATCCTGTTTTCCCGCTGGGCGATCATCGGCATCGCCATTATTTTCCTCGTCGCCCTGCCCAACCTGATCTGGCAGGCGCTCAATCACTTTCCGACCTGGGAGTGGCTGCGAGCGGTGCAGCACAGTGATAAGGACATCAAGCTTCCCCCGCTGCAACTGTTGACAACGCAACTCGTTATGCTCGGACCGCTGCACAGTTTACTGGGGCTTACCGGGCTGGGCTGGCTGCTGATCGCAAAGGGCGCGAGGCAGTGGCGTTTTGCCGGGATCACCTACCTGCTCTTTCTTGCGAGCATGATGGCTCTGCACGCCAAGGACTATTACCTCGCGCCGGCTTACCCGATTCTCTTCGCCGCCGGCGCGATGGCCTCTGCCGGTTGGGCAGCGCACCACCGCGCAAGGCGGGCAGCCTTGTGGGTGTATGCGGGCGTACTGGGTATCGCGACTGTGCTCATCCTTCCGTATACGGTTCCGGTGCTCTCGCCGCAGCGCTTTCTCGCGTACGAGCAGTGGACCGGCTTTCATCCGCAGGATATGGAGACCCACGATCCAACTCCGCTGCCGCAGTTCTTTGCCGACCGCTTCGGCTGGACCGACTTACTCAACAAGGTAAGTACTATTTACAACAGCTTGCCGCCGGATGAGCGCGCGCGCACCGGCATCTTTACTCGCAATTATGGCGAGGCCAGCGCGATCAATCTCTTTGGTCCCCGGCTGGGCTTACCCACAGCTATTAGCGGACACCAGAATTACTGGATGTGGGGACCACACGGCTACACTGGTGACGAGATGATCCTGGTGGTGCAGGACTCGCCCGCGCGACTTAGCGAATTCTACGAATCGTGCACTCTGATGGCCCGGCGAAACGACCCTCTCGCGATGCCATGGGAGCGCGGGCCCATCTATCTCTGCAAAGGACGAAAGACTCCGCTCTTCGCCGAGTGGAAGGACTTCAAAGAATACCGCTGATCGATTCCCATCTTCGCACCGACGCTGAGGAGAGTATCTTGCATATCGCGTCAACCACTGACCGACGCATAACCGGAGCGCAGTCCGCCACTCATTCATTGCCGCGTGTGCTCGGCGTCTCGCAGGCCACCGCAGTGGTCGTCGGAACAATTATCGGCAGCGGCATCTTTCTCGTGCCGCAGGAGATGATGCGCGCCGTTGGCAGCTCCTCGCTGGTTTATCTCGCCTGGGCTGTGGGCGGCCTGCTCTCCCTCTTTGGCGCGATGACCTATGCGGAGTTAGGCGCGATGATTCCGGACACTGGCGGCGAGTATGTATATTTGCGCGGCGCCTATGGCGACTTCTCCGCATTTATTTACATGTGGACATGGTTCGCGCTCGCCAAGCCCGCCTCCATTGCGAGTGTAACCACCGGGCTCGCACGCACGCTTACTATCTTCCCTGCCCTGCGCTGGCTTGACGGAGTAGCACTGCGGGCGCCGCTGCTCGTCCGCTGGTCGCAGATCTTCGCCATCCTCGCTACCTGGCTCATTACCGGCCTCAACTATCTCGGCATGAAAAAGGCCGGTGAGTTTCAGCTTGTCTTCACGTGGCTTAAAGGGTTGCTGATTGTTGTGATTGCGGTCGTCTGCTTCTCTGCTCCGGCTGGCTCATGGAAGCATCTCACCTCTGGTTTTCACGGTGCAGAGGGCGGCTTTGCAGGCTTTATGATTGCGCTGATCGCTGCCCTCTGGGCCTACGATGGCTGGAACGATCTGACCATGGTCGCAGGAGAAGTAAAGCAGCCGGAACGCAACCTGCCGATCGCCCTCATCGCAGGATTGTTTATCGTTGGCGGTCTATATGTAATTACCAATGTTGCGATTGAATATGTGCTGCCGGCGGCTCAGATCGCCGCATCGCCTCGGCCGGCCGTCGCGGCCCTCAGTCTTGTCACCGGGCCCAAGGGAGCGGCACTCGTGTCGGCGGCGATGGCTTTCAGCATATTTGTCACTTTGAACGGCACAATTATGTCTGGCGCGCGTGTTCCTTATGCGGCCGCGCGCGACCGGCTGTTCTTCAAACACATGGGCGATATGAACCCGCGATTTCAGAGTCCCTCTACTTCTCTGGTTGTGCAGGCTTTGCTGGCAACCGCACTCCTGCTTGCGGTTGGACGCTTTCAGCAGCTTTTTGAATTAGCTATATTCGCAGAGTGGCTGTTTTATATGATCACCGCGACGACCGTCTTCGTCTATCGCAAGCGCCATCCGGACTGGCCGCGCCCTTATCGTGTCTGGGGTTATCCCGTGCTGCCCGCACTCTTTATTGCGGCAGCTGCCGTGCTGCTTGTCTATTCCTATGCAGCCAATTTTCGCAACTCGCTGATGGGCACGGCCGTTATTCTGCTGGGCATTCCGCTCTACGTGTATATTCGCAGGCTTTATGGAACAGCGCGGGGATGAAGGCAAGACTCGGCCAGAATTTTCTCGTGGACGCCCAGGCGCAGCGCGCGATTGCAGACGCACTCGGCGATATCAGCAAGCAACGAGTCCTCGAGATTGGACCGGGCAAAGGGGCGATTACCGATCTGCTCGCCAGGCGCGCAGGCGAGTTGATCGCAATCGAATTGGACAGAGATCTCGCTTCTGCATTGCGCACACGATTTCTAACGTCTGCAAATGTGCAGGTGATCGAACAGGATATCCTTAAAGTCGACCTCACCGAACTCGCCGGGCTACATAAATTATTTGTAATAGGCAACCTGCCGTATTACATTACCTCCGACATCCTGCTCCACCTATGCGCGCATGCCGCTGCGATAAGCCGTGCGGTCATTATGGTGCAGCGTGAGGTCGCCGACAGGATCGTTGCTCAGCCGGGGACGCGCGACTTCGGGATGCTCTCTGCGACGTGTCAGCTCTACGCGCGCGTGGAGCGGCTGATGAATCTGCCGCCTGAAGCATTTTCGCCACCGCCCGAGGTGCACTCAAGCGTCGTCCGAATGAGCTTCGCGCCACGCTTCGAGGAACTCCACGTCGAGCCGCAAGCATTTCTCGCCTACCTCAAGCAATGCTTCGCGCAAAAGAGAAAAACGCTCGCAAATAATCTGCGCGCAGCAGGGTACGCGGCCGAGGTAGTTGAGAGCGCACTGAAGTTGGCGGGTGTTAAGCCGCAGGCGCGTGCGGAGACGCTCTCAGTCGAAGAACAGGCGCGAGTGTTTCAGGAGTTGCAGGTGTAGGAGGAGCGAATTTAATGTTTCGGATGTGAGATTGGAGGGTGGAGTTGGTTGGAACCCACGTCTCAGAAGCGAGACGTGGGCACCCAGCTTTAGACGTAAAGTCAGCCGTTGCTCTACACGTTGAACTTGAAGAAAAGAATATCGCCGTCTTTGACGACATACTCTTTTCCTTCTGAGCGCAGCAGCCCTTTTTCTTTCACCGCCTGTTCGGACCCGAACGCGAAAAGATCATCCGACGCATAGCAGTCGGCCTTGATGAATCCTTTCTCAAAGTCGGAGTGAATGACCCCGGCCGCGCCCGGAGCTTTGGTTCCTCTGCGGATCGTCCACGCGCGCACCTCCTGCACGCCTGCGGTGAAGTAGGTGATCAGATCGAGCAGGCGGTAGGCGGAATGAATCAGGCGGTTGAGGCCAGGCTCGGACAGCCCCATGTCGGCCAGAAACTCGTCGCGCTCGGCCGGATCGAGCTGCGCAATTTCACTCTCGAGCGCGCCGCAGATGCGCACTACCTGCGATCCTTCTCCAGCCGCTCGCTGTTCTACGGCTGCAGTGTACGCGTTGCCAGATACGATCGCCGACTCATCGACATTCGCGACATAGAGTTGCGGCTTGGCGGTAATTAAAAATAACTCGCGCGCAATCAGCTTTTCATCGTCGGTCAGGTCAGCGGTGCGCGCGGGCTTGCCTGCGCCAAGTGTAGCGAGCAGTTTCTGCAGCATCGCATGCTCGGCTTTGACCTTGTGATCGGACGATGCCTTCGCCGCTCGCTCGACCCGCGTGTTCCGTTTCTCGACCGTATCGAGATCCGCAAGCAGCAGTTCCGTATTGATGATGTCGATGTCATGCATCGGGTTGACGCCGCCCGCGACATGAATCACCTCAGGATCATCGAAGCAGCGCACCACATGCGCGATTGCATCGGTCGCGCGGATGTGGCCGAGAAACTGGTTGCCGAGGCCCTCGCCCTTCGACGCGCCTTCAACCAGCCCGGCGATATCGATAAACTCCATCGTGGTCGGCACAAGGCTCTTCGGTTTGATCAACGCGGCAATCTTTTGCAGGCGCTCATCGGGCACGGTAACGACTCCGGTATTGGGATCGATCGTGCAGAAAGGGTAGTTGGCCGCCTGGGCCTTGGCCGAGGTCAGCGCGTTAAAGATGGTGCTCTTGCCCACGTTGGGCAATCCGACAATTCCGCAGTTCAGGGGCATTCCGCTGGTTCCTTCTCAGTCTATTGAAACACGCGCGCTAGCCCTCAGCGCGGAGCCTCCCGCTACCGAGAAGCAGTTCGGGTTTCATCCGGACCGGCGAGGGTCTTCAATCTCCTTAGACCTGGAAACAGCGCCATCCATAGGACCGCAACCAAGAGACTGCCAACGCCGCCAAGGATAGTCGCGGGAATGAGTCCGAACCAGGAAGCGGTGACTCCGGATTCGAACTCGCCAAGCTGGTTGGAGGTGCCGATGAAGAGCGAGTTGACCGCGCTCACTCGGCCTCGCATCTGGTCCGGGGTCTCAAGTTGCACAAGCGAGGAGCGGACGACGACGCTGGTTACGTCGGCTGCTCCGAGTACGCACAGGATCGCCATCGACAGCCAGATATTGCGCGAGAGCGCGAAGGCGATCGTCGAGAATCCAAAGACGATCACCGCGCCAAACATCCGCAAACCGGCATGAGAGCGCATGGGATGATGGGCGAGCCACAGTGACATGATCAGGGCGCCGGCCGCAGGCGCCAGGCGCAGCAGGCCCAGTCCCCACGGCCCGGTGTGCAGAATGTCGCGAGCGTAGGCGGGCAGCAGCGCGGTCGCGCCACCCAGCAGCACGACGAAGAGGTCAAGCGAGATCGCGCCGAGGATGTTCTTTCGCTCGCGAATGTAGTGGATTCCGGAGAAGATGGATTGCGCGGTGACCGGCGCCTTCGAAGCGGGCCGCCGCTTAATGACGATGGTCGAGGAGAGGATCGCGGCCGTCCAGAAGAGTGCGACGCAAACCGTGTAGGGGACCTGCGCGCCGAATGCATAGAGCAGGCCGCCCGCCGCGGGACCGGCGATCGCCGCGGTCTGGTTGGCAGAGGCCGACCACGCAATCGCCTGCGGGACCTGAGAGTCCTCGACCAGACCTGGTACGAGCGCTTGCGTCGAGGGACTCTCGAAGGCGCGTGCGGCGCCGATCGCGGCGACCGCCGCATAGAGGCCCCATGCATGCATCCAGTGCTGCCAGCTGCAGATGGCAAGCACCGCAAGTGTGGCTCCCTCGGCGGCTTGACAGATGCTGAGAATCGTCCTGCGGTTGAAGCGGTCGGCCACATGCCCGACCAGCAAGGTGAGGCAGAGCATCGGCAGAAACTGCGCGAGGCCGGCCATGCCGAGCGCAAAGGTGCTGTGCGTCAACGCATAGATCTGCCAGCCGGCTGCGACCGCCGTTATCTGGAAAGAGACCGTCGAACAGATGCGCACGATCCAGAAGCGCAGGTAAGCCGGCTCACGGAAGACCGACCCTGTTGCGACAGCCTGCGCCTGCTCCTTCATCGTGCCGTGTTGGATGTCCTCCGGCGGCATTTCGATCCGCCGTCTGTGCAATTGCCGCTGGTGGATGACCTGGGCGAAACTCGCTCGCGGCAACGCTGCTCCACCCTGAGACTGAGCGCCAGATCATCCGAGCGGAGGTTGTGCCTCGCATGCCTGCTCACCAATAATCCGGCCAGATCAATTGATTCTCATAACCCACGTTTTCAGTTCCTGATTTTTTCGAGGCCACTCAGTATGCATGATCTCTACGTTCGCCCTTCGCATCCACGCTGCTTTCACACGCTCCGTATGCTCCTCGCGATCCTGCTTCTCGCCGCTGCGGCGGTCCCCATCTTCGCCCAGCAGTTTGCCACTCTGAATCTTACTATCGCCGACCCCGCCGGCAATGTCATCGCGAAGGCCGGTGCTTCGGTTCGCAACGTCGATACAGGAGTAGTCCGCACCGGAGTTTCTGACACGCTTGGACTGGCCGTAATTCCGGGCCTGCCAGCTGGCGACTATGAGTTGACCGCAGATGCGGAGGGTTTTGCCGTGCATAAGGCGCCTCTCACGTTGACTCTTGGCCAGACCGCCTCGCTGAATATCACGCTGCAGGTGCGCGCCGCTGCCGAGCAGATCGAAGTTCACGAGACCACGACAGAGATAGACAGGGAACGAACCGAAGGCAGCCAGGTGATCGCTCCCGAACAAATTGCCAGCCTGCCTATCTCGGACCGCGATTTTATCGACTTCGTGCTGTTGACTCCCACAGCGACAGTCGGACGGGATTCAAGCACTGCAGCCCAGTCGGCGTTTCAGGAGACCGTTCTCGAGATCAGCTTTGGAGGTTTGCGAGAGACGCACAGCGTCTTTTATGGCCTGGACGGCATCAATTACACGACCACCGTGTCGGGCGTGCAGCGCGTGAGCCCATCGCTTGACTGGGTGCAGGAGTTTCGCGTCGTCGACGGCCCCGGCGCTGCGGGTGGCGGGTTGAACCTGGGAGCGGCTGTCAACACAATTACCAAATCTGGCGCCAACGATGTGCACGGCTCGGTGTACGACTATGCCCGCAACAGCGCCCTTGACGCGAACAACCTGCTCTCGGCGCCTGGATTCAACCAACTGCGCTTCAACCAGTTTGGAGCGACCCTCGGCGGTCCTATCCGCAAGGATAAGAGGTTCTACTTTGCCGGCTACGAAGGCCAGCGCCGGGCGCAGTCGCCCATCTATTCGCACTTCATCCTCAGTTGCATCGACACGGAAGGCTGCCTCGGACCTGACACTCCAAGCATCAATGAGGTCAAGAGCGATCTGGGTCTTTCGCCGGAGAAGCTCGGATCTATTCTGCAAATCGGCGACTATGACAATGCATTCGGCAAAGTGACCAGTGTCTTGAACGATCAAAATACTCTCTCCGTTGGCTACTTATTTACAAATGTCAGAAACGGCAATACAGCGGCTGCTTCTCCCGGGCAGGGATTGCCATCGAGCTACCGCGACAATCGTATTCACGACCAGACTGTCTACGGGAACCTGTTTCACGTCTTCAGCAATCGCCTTGCCTCTGAGAGCTCGGCCGCCTTTGGCCGGCGAATCTTCTACATGGACCCGGTCGGCGCAGGGTTTGAGCCGGCCATCGACGTGGCGGACACACTCTACAGCGGTGGATTTCTGGGCGGCGTGGACTTCTACAGCGAGCATCACTTTCAATCGCGGCAAGCCCTGACGTACACGCACGATTCCAATGCAATCAAGATTGGCGCGGAGTTTGAGCCGATCTGGTTTTCCGCGCAAACGCCATACTTCACGCCGGGTGTGGGGATATTCAGCCCGCAGAGTTTCTTCGGCGCAGGCCCGTTCAGCCACTTCGGCCCGGGGACTGCGGTTGAGTTTCTATTTCAACAGACTCGGAGCGATTTCGGAAACCAGGTTCCAGCGCGTTCCTTACCCTGGGAAAACGGCTTCTATGACGGCCCGGACGGCCCCTCACGCGAGGCTGCCGACGCCGTGGCCTTTTGGCACAAATTGGCGGATATGTATGTAGAAGACCAGTGGAAGGCGCGGCCTAATCTCGCAGTCTCCTTTGGCCTGCGCTACGACATCGACTTTCTACCATCGGCGAGCGACCTGAAAATTGCCGGCCGCATGAACCCGACGACGTTTGGCAATGTTCAGCCGCGCGTTGGCGCCGCATACGCTATCCGCAATGGCAAAGGCGTTGTGCGCGCAAGCTTCGGTCTCTATACCGCCTCCCTTGAGTACAGCAGCCTCATCAACGGATGGCATGGTGCGTCTGCATTTACGCATATGAACCAGCCCTTGCTGGCTGGCTTTGCAGATCCTGCCCATGACTTGACGGGCTTTGGTCCGGCAGGCATGGTAGGCACTGCGGGCCCGGTGCTCGCCGGCGCCGCCTTCTCCAACTTTGCGCATAACGGCACTTATCCCAACCCGGAAATTCTCAAGCAATTTCCTTTAGGATTTGTGCAGCGCAAATTTCCCAATGCTTACTCCGAGCAGGCCAATCTCGAGATCGAGAACGAACTAGGTAATGGCTGGCATCTCACCGCCGGATATCACTATCTGCATGCCATGCGCCTGGAGAATTCGATCTCGATCAATGGCACTCCGGATGGATTTCTCGCCGATGGCAGGCAGAAGTTTGCGCCGGCTGACCCCAATTTCGGCTTTGCGCTGTATGCCACGCCGACTGGCTGGTCGATATATAACTCCGGGAGTTTGAGCCTGCGTAAGGACTTTGCTCAGCACTACAGCATCCTGGCCAACTATGTTTATGGCAAGTCGATCGATATCGCCACAGAAAATCAGCTTCAGGATGAACCGCAGGACTATCTTGCTCCTCAGCTTGACCGGGCGGTGAGCGATAATGATGTCCGTCATCGGCTGGTCGTTACGCTTCTGGGGCAGTCGCCGGCAACCTGGGCTACTCCATTACGCAACTTTGAATTCTCGATGCTCAATACTCTGCAAAGCGCCCAGTATTACAGCATCCTTGCAGGCTCTGACGTAAACGGCGACGGCTTCCCATTCAACGATCGCGTTGGCAGCATCGGCCGGAACACCTATCGCGGCGCGCCTTACTACGACACCGATCTGCGTTTGCAGAGGCTCTTCAACCTAAGTGAACAATGGAAGTTGAATGGCAGCGTGGAGGCGCTGAACGTTCTCAATCGCGTCAATGTGCAGGATGTCGATCAGGTTTATGGTGCGGCCGAATTCGCAGGAGCAATTCCCAGGAGCTATGGCGACAAAGTCGCGAGTCCGGCAAATCCAACCTTTGGAACTCCGACCTTCGCAGGCGCTGCCAGGCAGATTCAGCTCTCGCTCAAGCTGAAATTCTAGAGCAGCATACCGTGCTATTCCATCGCAGATGGAGGTTGATTCCGTGCAACGCAGGTCCAATTCAGGAGGAGAAACAAAAGCGATGTCTACTACGGAAGTGGTTGCTCCGGCGAAGCAAAATCAGCGCAATCCCCGGCGCCCGAAGCGCGGAACCTACAAGCCGAGAGCCGAGACCCTCGCGCTGCTCAGGGTATCAGGAAATCCGATCAACGGCCTAGGCGAAACAACGCCGCGCCGGCCGTCACCCTTCTTCTGGCATCCGGCCGATCAGCACCCATGGGGCGATCTGCAAGCCGTGGCGCGGAAGAGTTCTCGCAATTGTCCGGGTTCGCCCGAGGCATTTCAGGCCGCCTATCGATATCCCGAACTTATTCCTGTCTGCGAATCTCGAAGAGAAGTCAGCGCTGAGCATTTCGCGAGCGAACTTACAGCCTATGCCCTGGCTCACGAAGCCGATGATCTTGGCATCGCTCGCATGGACCCGCTCTACGTCTTTGAGGGGTACACGATTGACGAGCCGTGGGTCATCGTGCTCGCCCTGGCGCACAATTACGAGCGGCTCAAGGAGGTTCCTTCCGATGAAACCAACGGTGTCGGCGTAGTCGACGTCGGCGATCAATACGCGCGGGGCACGCGATCTTCCTATGCGCTCGCAAACTGGATTCGGTCCCAGGGATATACCGCCAAGCCGTATCCCGGCCCGTCTGCCGACGCACTTGTATTGATTCCGCCAGCCATTGCATCGGGGCTGGGGGAACTGGGCAAACATGGCTCGCTGATTAGCCGGAGATTTGGATCAGGACTGCGTCTTGCGGGTGTCACCACCAATATGCCGCTGGTCGCCACGGCGCCCGTGCGCTTCGGCGCCGATGAGTTCTGCTCCACCTGCCAGGTCTGCACCAACGCGTGCCCGCCCGGCGCGATCCATCACCAGAAGCAGATGGTGCGCGGCGCTGAGCGCTGGTATGTGGACTTCGACAAGTGCATTCCATACTTCGCCGAGGCGGCGTCGTGCGGAATCTGTATCGCCGAGTGTCCTTGGACGCGACCAGACGTGCGGCCGAAGCTGCTCGCAACCATGGCACGCCGCATCGGGCAGACAGAACTCCAACCCTGACCCAAGACGAGGCAGGCATGTGCGATCGCTGCAGTGCTGATCCATCCAAACCGCCGGCCCACCATGTAAGGCCGCGAAATACACATGCGAGGTGATACGCGCCTATGCCTGAGCCAAGAACGCCGGCCGTCAAAAGCCAGTTCGACGAAGCCGAAGCATCCTATCCCGGCTGGAAGATCGTCCTTGCCGGTTTCTTCGGCGTCATGGTCAGCTTTGCGGCCATCGTGCCTTATACCTTCGGCCTGTTCATCAAGCCGCTCGCGGCAAGCTTCGGCTGGCATCGCGAAGCCACGTCCGCAGGGTTCAGCATTGCGGCGCTCACCCTGGCAGCCGCCTCGCCCGGCCTGGGTTTCCTGCTTGATCGATACAGGCCTCGCCGTATCATTCTGCCTTGTATCGTTGTCTTCTCGGCTGCCTATTGTTCTCTAGCTCTGCTCACGCCGCATCTGGTTCACTTCTATCTCACCTTCTTTCTTATAGGCCTGGTGGGCAACGGAACCGCCTACATCGGGTACTCCCGCGCCATCTCGACCTGGTTCAACCGCCGCCGCGGTCTAGCGCTCGCTATCATGCTTGCCGGCAGTGCCTTGGGAGCCATGTTGCTTCCCATCCTCGCCCAGGCTGTCATCACCCACCTGGGCTGGCGCGCCGCCTATCTCACCCTCGGTCTGCTCGCCTTCGCTGCCGGGTTCCCTCTCACCGCCGCCTTCGTCCGCGAACGCCCGGTTGCTCAGCAGGATCAGGCAGTCTCGACCGAACACGGCGAACCCGTCGGCAGGGCGCTTGCTACCCCAGCCTTCTGGATCATCGCCGCAACGGTCTGCCTCTACGCCATCAGCGTGAACGGAGCCATCGCACATCTCTCGGCGCTGCTCACCGATCGCGGCGTCTCTGCTGCCGGCGCGGCCTGGTCCGTCTCCATCATCGGAGCTACCAGCTTGATCGGACGCCTGCTTACCGGGCTCTTTCTTGACCGCTTCTTCGGTCCCCGCGTTTCGCAGATCATGCTGCTGGTGACGGTGCTCGGCATTGTGCTGCTATCGGTGGCCAACAGCCTGGCCGCCGGCCTGACCGCCGCCGCGCTGATCGGATTCAGCATGGGCAGTGAGGGCGACATTACACCCTATCTTCTCAGCCGCTACTTCGGCCTCAAGCGCTTCTCCACCCTCTACGCACTCACGTGGACCGCCTATGCCATGGGCGGCGCGACAGGTCCCATCCTCGTTGGCCGGGTATTCGACACGATGGGCTCCTACAGGCCCATCACGATGCAGCTCTTGGCCATCCCCGCCCTGATACCCTGCCTGCTCATGTTCGCGCTTCCTCGCTACCGGATTCAGGACGGCCCTCTCGAGCGTTACCACAGTAGGTGTCATGGAAAAGGTTCTGCGATGGCGGCTTTTCCTGGTGGAGACGCCACGAGGAGTTAAGTTGGCCGGCATTACGGTAGCTGTGGTAACGCTTTAACCCTGAGTGACCCGTGGGAGCCGGAGCTTCCACCCATGACTACGACGCAAGTTTCCGGGCAGATATCTTGACGTTCAACCCCGGGGCAGTCTAGCCTACCGAAATGACCTTTTTTCTTCCGATCGCTTGTTGCCGCTACTTCCAGCAGGCACGCTTGCGCGATCCAGGGTCTTTCTCCTCTTAGTATTCGGAATCGAGACCTGAAAGCAAGGCCTGCGGGGTAAATCCACGCGGGCCTTTTTCTATGGTCGGTTTCGTCGTGTTTCCCAAGTTCAATGGTGTACGTGAGGGTTGGAATGAAGCGCCTGGCGCCGGTTTGCATGCTCATCGTTAGCAGTTACTTCGCACCCGCTTCCCTGCCGGCCGAAACCATCGCAAGTCATTGGATCGGCACGGCCACAGTGCATGGGCAACAGGTTCCGGTGGAGCTTGAGCTCTCTCCGGTATCCGCCCAGGGAACCATCGGTGGTAGCTTCCTCAATGGCGATGAGACCTCTGCCTCGAGCAGCGGAGAGTTGACCGGGACACACCTGGTGCTGCAATTCGACTACTTCGCGCGCAAGCTCGAGGGCGAGCTGTCGGCAGACAAGTTCACGGGCACTTATGCAGGCCAGAGCGGCACAATTGCAACCGTGGAACTGCATCCAGGGCAGCCGGCCAAGGTCGCGACCCAGGGCCCTTCGATCCAGGGAGATTGGGAGGTCGCCGTTCAGTCGCCGAAAGGGGAATCGGCGTGGACGCTGCGAGTCTCACCCCTGCAGGGCAACGAAGTCGAAGCAGTGATCCTGCGGATCGACGGCGACACGGGAGGTCTTTATGGCTCCTATGACGCAAACCTGGGGGCGTACCAGGTAAGTCACTTTGCCGCGAGCGGCGCGGCGCTTTATTCGCTGAAACCGCAGCCTGACGGAACCCTGGTTGTGACGAATCTGCTGCGCGATGGGCAGCAATGGGTGGCGCGCCGGCCGGCCGAGGCGCGCAAGCAGAACCTCGCTCCGCCCACCAAGGAGACTGAGCAGACGGGCGTGATCGATCCCTCGAAGCCTTTGACTTTCTCCGCGCCCAACCTGTCTGGTGAGACGGTGACAAATACCGATCCGCGCTTCAAGGACAAGGTCGTGATCGTGGCGATCGGCGGCAGCTGGTGCCCGAACTGCCACGATGAAGCGCCCTTCCTGGTGGACCTGTACACGCGTTACCATGCGCGTGGACTTGAGATCGTTGACATCTCGTTTGAGGAAGAAGATCAACTGAAGGATCCCGAGCGTCTGCGCGCATTCATCGCGAGGTATCACATCCCCTACATCGTGCTGCTGGGCGGCACTCCGGAGCAGTTGAACGAGAAACTGCCGCAAGGGAAG
>Ga0116226_10001564_pt1 | contig 19897 bp, 13 predicted proteins | sample S1TSphfallax_FD_89692 | JGI IMG/M metagenome (GOLD analysis project Ga0116226, IMG submission 89692) | Host-associated microbial communities from peat moss isolated from Minnesota, USA - S1T2_Fa - Sphagnum fallax MG | ecosystem: Host-associated > Plants > Peat moss > Unclassified | place: USA... | reverse complement strand
TCTAACAAGACAATGTGAACATATCAAACCATTGTGAATGGATTGATATATTAGAATCTTTATATAATGGTGTGTTGAGGAAATCATGCAAAGTTGTCATAATAAGGTTTGGACATACATTACTTGTCAAATTTGGCAATTTATATTCCATCCATCCTTTTAACAATAAACCAATAGTTGCTTCATCTTGTGAAAGACGAGGTAAAATTGATTGGGTAAAATTTACATTTGGTGAAACATCTATATTACTTCCTTCAATACTATATTTATCACCACCTTGGAATTGCCAAATTTGAACAAAGGCCAAACAAGGTGATACTAATGACTCTTCTAATGCATTAAGTTTTTTTACATAGTCTATGGGGTCATTCAATTTGATGTTTGTTGGGACTAAAAGTTTTAATGTTTTTTTCTTTTGGAAAATCAAGAATAACTTTTACACAATAATGGTTTAATTACCAATTGGAATATTAAGACAATATTTTTCAATCATTGTTTTATATATTATTATTACTTTAAAAAAAAACATAATCAATGAAAACACACACATGGACGAACTGGTGTATCCTTAAGTTCAAAATATTTAATTTGATGATCCAATGAATTTTTTGTTGATTCCAAAAATGTGTCTTCATGTGTTGCATTGATGCAATTTTGTGGAATGTTACAACTAGTCAAATTTGTGTTCAATTGATGAGAAGGAAGTTGTTGGGCTTGTAACTGAAAATTATTAATATCAATAGTATTAACACTTATATTTGTCATAGGCTAGATGTTTTCCAAAGAAGAGTTGGTAATTGTTGCAACATTTTTTTTTTTCATACAATGTGACATAAATAATGATAAACTTTGGTGAATTATAATTGCAATATGGAATTGTTGACCAAATATTTATTTGTTGTATCTTTTTAAGTGGACAATGGACATGTAGTCATCAAATGCTCTAACTCATTGTCATGGATGAGTTGCCAATGGAAATGTTTAGGTTTTTTAACATGTTCATGTGATGTTTGAGTTTTATGTTTTTGTGAGTGCATAATATCCTTAATGTCATTCAAAAGTAAAGACCATTTTCCCATGTTGTTTAATGCATTGTCATGTTCCATAGGTGTTAATTCTAACATCTTTTGAGCATTCAATTGTGAAATATTATCAAAATGATTGGCTCATAGTGTCCTTTTGTAGAATTAAGTATTTTATCATGGTAGTAATTGTAATGGACTATTTGTTATAAATTGTCAATAGCCTGTAAACATATCACACAATGTTTTTTGACCACACATAAATAGACATTCATAAATAATTTGCCAAAACCATTATTGCATGATTATCATCCCACAAACCCCCACATTTTGCACTTATGGCCATTTTGTCCACATAGGTTTGCAAGGAATGGATGCCATGATCTTCGTATAATAAAAAGTCATCAAAATGGATAATAATAAATTTCTAGAATTCAGGAATAGGTTGCTAGAGAGATTGTGCAAAGTGGGCCATACATTGGGAACACCATTGAATATGTTGCACATTAAACACATTGTCAATCATCATGTTGACAAATGATAAAAAAGTGGGGTTTGTTGGGTGAGCTTGTGGTTAAAAATTTGGTCGATGCTTTCCATGATTAAATTTTTTTCAGTTTTTTTTTTGAATCATTAGTCGTTAAATTAATATAGGGGTGTGGACCAACTACAACCAAAAATTGGTTGTCACTATCCACAATGAATTTTTTATAAAAAATATTCCGGTCGTTAGATTGTGGCCAAAGTGTGGGCCAGTTACAACAAAAATTTCACTTAACTTTGTCCATGGTAAATTTCTTTTTTAGTTTTTTTAATGTTCTTTAGTCATTGGATTACAATTACGATGTGGATTAGTTGCAATCAAAAATTCAATTGACATTGTTCATTATGGATATATATATATATATTAAATTGTTTGTTTTTATCAGTTATCATTGGACTACGACTGGAATGTGGACTGGTTGCAATAGAAAATTCATATTGTGGATATGTAATATATGAAAATATGGAAGTATGTTTATAGAAAATGTAGATGTTTTTGGAAACCAATGTAACATGATAACAATATGTATATATAAAAAGGTTTGGTCCTTATAATATTGACTTGGAATTAATTAAATATAAACATTACAAAGTATACACAAGACTAAAAAACATTTCATGTTATTGATAAACACTTTATGTAGGGTTACAAAATCTTTAAAATCTAAACCTTCAAGTAGGATTTTAAAACTTTGAAATTTTAAACCTTCAAGGCAAAGTAGAGGTTGGGATAGTGGCATCTTGAACTCTAAAACTTTCTTGAACCTAATTTTGGTCACCCACTCCAAATAGTTTCAGTCACAACTAATGCACACCCTACCCCAATTTAACGACCAAGAAATAAACAGATAAAAACCTGAAAAAGTAATTTTATGATGCAAGTGTTGACTGAATTTTGGTCGCCTACAATGAATAGTTTCATTGCAACAACCGATCCACACCCCAATCAAAGTCCATCGATTGGGAAAAAAACAAAATAAAAATTTCGTGATGCAAAATGTCAATTGAAATTTGATCACCCATTCTAAATAGTTTCAATCACAACTAGTCCACACCTTGATCATTGTCCAACATTCAAGAAAAAACCAAAAGAAAATTTCATGATGCTTGTTGAGTGGATTTTGGTCACATATTATGAATAGTTTCAATTGCAATTGGTCCATACATTGGTCGCAATCTAGTGACTAAAAAAAATTAAAAAAAAACAAATCATGATGAAAAATTCTCAATTGAATTTTGGTTGTCCACTTAGAACAATTTTGGTTGCATCTAGTCCACACCCTAGTTGCAGTCCAACAATTGAACAATAAAATTGAAAAAAAAAGAATATCATGGAAAATAATTGATTAAATTTGTGTCGCCACTACAAATAGGTGTTGTCATAGCCATTCCACACTTGGATCATACTCCAATGATTGAAAAAAAATTGTCATGGAAAAATGTTAACTCAATTTTGGTCACCAATGCTAGTAATTTTAATCACAACTAGTCAAAATTGAAAAGACTATTATATATATATTTGTAATATATTCCATTGACAATTCAAATATTTGTACTAATTTAAATGTTCCAAAAATATAAATGGACAAAACGAACTACTTTTCATTGCATAGTTTTTTCCCTTTAAAGGCAAAGCTAATAAATCATCTAGAAATTTGACCAATTCCATCTTCAAGTGCAAGGAAAATTACCCCAATTTTATGCATAAAGACTCTAGGAACTTCAAGACAAAACCAAAACGCATAAGTAATGTGCTATAACCTTATTTGTAAATCCTACTTTAATAATAAAAAAATTAACATATTTTTTATATAAAAATTTTGGAAAGTTTTAACAAAGAAATTAGCAAAATTATTTCAATTTACATTTTATTTTTTTTGAACTTTTCCCAATTTAGTTTTCAAGAAATAGTGAAATTTTGCTAGGAATGTTTTTGCTTGCAAGGTAGTACCTTTCTAGGTTTAGGACCACATGATTTTTATTTTTTAAAAGTGCACTTACGCAATAAAACAATAATTTATGTAATTTTGACAATTTATAGAAAAAAAACCTAAGTTTTCACCAAATTGTTCTAAATTTTCATCCCTTGTAATTTCCTTAAAATTTGAAATTTCAAAAAAATAATTTCCAAAAGATTGGCATTTTCAAAAATAATTTAATTGTTTCCAAACCAAAAAAATACTAGGGTAAACATGCCCAACACCACACACATGCCTATGAGTAAACACCCCATTAGTTCAAAGGCCTTGAAAAAATCAGTCCTTATTGTTTTTTTGCACAATTAACTACCTATGATTGAATGTTTGGTATGAAATTGATGTGTTCATCAGTTTGAAGAAAAATGACCGTAATCCTTGTTTTTTTGTTTACTACTGGGTGTCAAACTAATCACACATAGATGGTTTTTCATTTATTAATGAAGGTTTTGTGAACACAATAGAAAGTAAAATTGTTTACAAATTATGGACCTGCGAACACAAGGGGTTTGCTATTGTTTAGTATTGGGGTTGTTGGGGTTCAATTTTGAACTTAGTGAACAAGTACATTTGCAAATGTTTTGTGTAGTATTGGGAGGTTAGGTATTCATTAAGTTAGAAGAAGGTAGCGAAGGGGGGCTTTTTTTTGTTTAATGTTTTGGGAAAATTTTATATAGGGTATCCAAAACATTGGTATAAACTTTGCTTAACATTGGACATATACAAAGTCCATTTAAAAGAGGAAATTGACCACAATATTGTAACAAAATTTAATAGTGTTCCAAAGCTTAATTATGGGCTCATCAATTACCACAAACAAGGAACCTTAACTTAGGATATTGAGAATTGAAATATTAATGAGCCACCTAAAGCTCATTTTTTGTAAATTCCCTCCTTGCTATGTGTACACATTTTCCCTCCAAAAACACTTTAGCACATTCACAAGCATTTGGGCAAACTTCAACACAATTCATAGTTTTTCCTTGTTACAAATCAATTTTCTCACCATGTATTCTCTAGAAAAAATAAATTTGATAGCATTCCGACATTTTCTAGAAAGGTTAGGCTCTAGTTCAAAGACCTTGAGAAATAAAGTAAACAACAATAGATCAGTGCAAAAAGTAGTCATAGAAAGATTGCAATTAGATCCAATTAGAACAATAAAAGTGCAAAATATTAGCATAGAGGGTTTGCAATCAATTCTAGTTAGAATAGACAAAGTGTAAAAAAAACAACATTGAAGGTTTAAAATCAAATCTGATTAAAACGACAAAAGCAAAACATATTCGCATAAAAGGTTTGCAATCAAATATGGTTAGAACAATAGACATGCAATAAATTAACATAGAAGATTTACAATCGGATTTGAAAAGCAAAGCCTTTGTATAAATGTTGAAAGAAGATATTGGAATTAAGATTTTGGACAAGATTTACAATCAAAAGTGTAAGTAATATATCTACTACCATTGGGTTTCCAAGTCTGTAGTCCCATATTCTTTACCTAACAACTCAAAAAGGGGTAGATTATAGTGGGCTCTTGCTCCACATGGATTGAGATTTATACCCACAACTTGCATTGCAATAGTAGACCACAATTTGGTTTGGGAAGATTTCTTAGAGTTCTACAATTTGTATTCTAGCTTTGACAAACTAAAGTGGCAAGTAGTTCAAATATATTTAGACCTAATATTATCTTTGTTCTTTTGGGTAGATTTCAAGAAGAATAAAGGTATACCTTTAGTAAGGGTAAGGTGTTATCCACCTGCTAATTGGAGGCTAAAGCCAAGAAGAAAGGGGAATCCATGATGTTACATGTGCCTCACAAGAGGTGAAGTGGAATGGCTATGTACCAACAACGTAACACCTACCAATAAAACATCCCATTCAAGTTAGACACCATACATAAACCCACAAGGGCTGCTAGAACACCAACAATGAGTGTAAGAAGACAATGGATAGATGAAGCATTTGAAGAAGCAATGGATGTAATAAAATGTGGCAATAAAATATTGAGGCAGGCAAGTAGGTTGTGGAGCGTACCTATAAACTTTCTATCTAATTATCTAAATGGTAAAACATGAACAAAGAAAGTTGGGGTAAGGCGGAATATTAATAATAGAATAAGATGTTGTACAATAGTTATTTGGATTTTGGCTATGCAGAAAACAAGTCTATCAATTAACTTACAACAATTCAAATTGAAGGTAGCAAAAATCACTCAAACTAAAACAATACCATTCAGGATGGAATTCCAAGAAATAGCTGGTGGTGGCATCCAAATTTGTCTATTTGTCAAGCTGAAGGGTTGGAGGTATCTAAAGCAAAGGACTAATTCAATAGTCTTGCCAAACATTATACAACAATTTACAATTGTTATATAATAAACACAACTACCTTGCAAACCACATACGGAATAATGATAAAACTAGAATTCAAGCATGTAAATAAGAAGGGGCCAAAGTCCTAGCAAATTGTGGTTCACAACATCTACAACACCATTCCAAAATCTAAGGATTGGTTCATTGCAAATTGTGCAATCAATGTTGTGGGAGGATTTCTATTAGCATTTTACTTATTCAAGGGTGAAAGACTGCAACAAGACTATATCAAAGACTATAAATCAAATAATGCAAAAAAAGGCTAAGATGACAACCTATTTATTCAAGGAATTTCTGAGCTTTTTCAAAAGGTTAGTTCTTAGTGGGATTTCTTTAACCAATTGTCACATACTAATTTTGGATGGCCATGGATCCCATTTTACTCTACAAGCAATAAAGCAAGCTCATCAATTTGGTTTAAACATGGTTACCCTACCATCCCATACTTCACATGCTCTACAACCCTTGGATGTTTCATGTTTCAAGCCATTCAAAATTGCATTCAAGAAAGAGAGGGATGCAACCATGGTAAGAAACAATTACACAAAACCAAACAAGGCCACATTAACTAGATGGGTAGAGCAACATTGGACGAATCATTATCAAACAAGAATATCAAACCTGAATTTAGGGTTACAAGGATTTGACCACTAAATTCAAAGGCCATGGATGAAAATTTTGGCCCTATAAAAATGTACACAACAAAAGCTACAAACATGGAGGAAGTTAAATAGTCCAATTCAAAATATGAAGGAAAGAAAAATCAGCAATGGGGTGAAGAGTTAGCTGCAAAAGAACTTTTCAACATATCAACCATAGTTGAAACTAAAACATAGCTACTAAGGTAGATATACTATAAGAACCTTGTTATTATGTGCAAATGCCTCATAGCCTTGTTGTACCACTAGTGACAAGACCAACAACCATTCCTACATTAAGGTTAACCTAGAAACCCCTTAGTGGAAAAGGAAGAAGAGGACTAAAGTCCACTAGCTCAACACAAGATTCCATGTCCCTTCAGAACCTCTTAGCACTTCCACATTTGCCTGCAAGATAAACAAAAAGGAAATAACCATTAGTTGATTATAGCATGTCGCATGTAGTCATTCTTGAAAAGTACTTGAACATTATGCAATCAAAAGTAATGGCCAAGGCAGATGAGATTAGACAATGCAAGTGAGAAAAAAAAAGTCCAAAAGGGCAGCTGAAACCTTGATTGTTGTTGAACGGGCAATTCAAAGGTCCATTGAAAAACAAGTAAGGGCAACTTTCATTCAAGCTTGGCCTCCAGTTGCAATTAGGGATGTTGGGAATTAATTTCATAACAATTTTGCAATAGGGTTGTGAGCTAGCCCATATGGGTATAAAGGTGTCAACCTTGGGGCCATTACATAAACTCAAAGTGTTGCTAAAGCAAGAAGGTGCAAACGGGATACAATGAGCCAACATGATTATTGTAAAAAAAAATTGCATGTCCTTTTTCCCCAAAAAAAGTTTTTCATATGAATGAATTTAAGAACAATTTTTTTTGCAACTTGTCGTAATAAATGCTTATAGTTGTCCAAGTACATGACATGTTTTTTTCTTCATCAATTTTGAATAAATATGAATTTTTGAAAATGTCTTAATTCCTTCTAAATTCAATGTTTCATCTTTTAAAATGATAATAATTTCAAATCATCACTATTTATTTTTTAAAATTATGTTTTTATTGGATTTAAAATTTAAAAAAACACATCATGCACATTTTACCACATTTATGTGTGGCAAAGTTCTAAAATTCTAGATCAATTTTGGAGAGTTCTTTGAATTTTTAAAGTTTTACAATTCCACATATCTTAGGGTATGAGTGTTTTTTTAATGTGGTTGATAGGTCTTTATCCTCTTAATTTTTTTCCCATCAAATGTGTTTTTATTATATGAGTCCTTTTGATAGTCCTTTCCCAAATTGACTCCTATATGAGGCATTGCTATTCACTTTTAGAAGTCCTAAATCAAAACTTAAACTTAAAATTTCATCAAATGGAGTTTTGGTTTGAATTCCTTGACATTCATATGAATGAAAAACCAATAACTTGCCATGATTGCCATTGCTTTAAATGACAAAACATAAATATTTATCCAATTTTGATTTTTTTCTTTGCATTCCAATTATCTTTTTGGCTCATTGGATTGTGACTACACCTAAGAACAAGGACAAGGATGCAAACTATTGGACATGTTCCAGCTAGGCACAGCATTGTTTCTCTTGATTAAACAATAGAAATAGGGGGGTGGATTAAAAGAGATGCACATCACAAGGTGATCAACCACATTAGATTAGGAAGATCAAAGAGGGAGATGAACATCACCATGGGCCAAGAAACAAAAACTAATTAGAAGGAGGAAGAAAGGAACATCACTAAGGCCAACAACACTTGATGATTGATCAAAAGGAAGAGATCACCGCATAGAGCATGACCTGCACCACATAAAGCAATGCTTGTGAAGCATAACAACCAATTGATCAAAAGGAGGAGATGAACATCAAGGGGGCAACAAGTAATAACATATTAGTAGGAGGAGATGAATTAAATTAGGATTAACAAGCTATAAGAAAAGGAAACAAGTTAAACCAGGGTTGGCAAGTTACAATTGAATTGATCAGAATGAAGAGACGAATTGAACCAAGGTTAGCAACGAAGAGGAGGAGATGAATTGATTAGAAGGAGGAAAAAAATATTAGAAGGAGGAGATGAACTGATCAGAAGGAGTCTTGAGAAAAAGAAATGACGAACTAAACCACGGCCAACAAGCTACAAATGAATTGATTAAAAGGAGGGAAAAAAAAAGGAAATGGACTAAACCATGGCCGACAATGAAAGAAAAGACGAACATTACCAAGGTTGACAACAAAGGAGGAGATGAACATCACCAAGGCTTACAATAATTGATGATTGATTAGAAGGATCACCACACAAGACGTGACCTTCACCACACAAAATGATGTTTGTGAAAGGTAGCAACTAATTAATCAAAAGGAGGAGACGAACATCACCATGGCCAACAAAGTGGGCGGGGGGGGGGGGAAAGGAAGGGAAACTTGAAGGGGAAGGGAAGTTGTGGGGGTGACGCCCATTTGTGTTTGAATTTTAAATTATTGTAAACATTACCAACCTTATTGCCATTGATCTAAAGCCCTAAATCTAAACAAAATTTCCAACTGTTGATGGAATGTGAACATGATTACATGGGGAACATGGTTAATACCTAATCTATAAATGTTCAATGAATAGTCTGGAAATGTTCGGTGAACAAATGGATTTTGACAATATATGAGGATTTTTATCATTGTTCATAAGGTGAAACTTATTTGGAATTGTGGTAGGTGTATGGCAGATTTTTTTTCAAGCGAACCCTCCTAACTTTGGAAGGGCACAACTTTCACAATTCTAAACAAAATTGGATAATTTAAAGGCATAATGGTGCGCCCATAGAAATGCTACCATTTTAAAAAAAATTACAAGCAATTGAGTAATAACTAGCACGTTATTGAGTGACAAACCACTAAATGTTTACTTGTAAGCTTGTCTACCCTACCAAAAGAAATTCTTCACAAACTAACATGAAAATAATGATTTAAATTCTTTTTAAATATATATTATTAATTTAAAAATAAAAATAATTGGAACCTATACAAAATAGGTTTAAGTTTTAGGTTTGAATTTAATTGGAGGCTAGTTTCTAGGTTTGAGTCTAGGGCCGATTCTACGTCAAATTCTTTTGTTTCCTAATTTTAAAACTAAATGTTTGAGGACATAGAAACAATCTAAGAACTTGAAACCTTGGGTTTTTACTTTTTATTATAATTGAAATTACATGCGTAAAATGTAAGATCCCATATATTAATTGTTAGGGTAAATATATAACTCAATTAGTCCTATAATATATTATTGTATTTCTTCTTTAGATTATATATATGTAACATATGTATAGAAAATATATAATAAATATTAATGATTAGAAAATTTCAAAATAAGAAGTATATTACGGTGAATTAAAATGGTCCAAAGTAAGGAAATAAGGTGACATGATATTTTTTTTAGGAATAATTTTACGAGGAAAAGTTGCAATCATATCAAGGCATTTGGCTATTGGCCTATTCATGATATTGAAATATGTGATTCCATACAACAAATTTACAAAGAGGTGACAAAAATGCGAAACATTTTTCTTCATAGTTATACATTTGAATCCTACCCACATTTCACACTATGTATTCCCATTTATCTCCACCTCCATTAATTGCCCACCCATAGTCACCATTGGCCTATCTTCCTACTTGCCCTACTTGTTTGGCTACCTCAAATAACTTATTATAAAACTATCATTTCCACCCAAAAGTATTTCCTTAAACCTTAAACACATAAACTTCTTTATGTAAGCTTTTACTTGCCAAGAACTTTGAGTGTCATGTTGTTGTGCACTACTAATGAAGATCAACTATCTTATTTTATTTTAATGTTTTTAATTTTTTTCAATAATTCATAATTATTTATGTCAAGGTCAAACTTAATTTAAATTAATATACATTTCATGGACATGAAAAAAAAAATGTTAATTTGTTTTTTCTTATCCATGTTGGTGTATAGGAAAAAAGAGTGCAATAGTTATAAAATGGAGGTAGTTATTAGGAAGGGTGGGAGATAGTCATTAAGAAAGTTAATAAGAAAAAGAAATAATTATTAAGAAAGAAATGAAATATTTTGGTTTGAAAATGATATATTATTTTTGAAATTAATTTCTTTGGAATGGTCCATGGACAATCATATAAAGGATTCCCAAAAATCCCCCGTTTCAATTATTCTTGTTGGAATTTTTGTAAAAATTGAAAACATCAAACACTATAATTTTTCCAAGAATGGAAAGCAAGTAGTAGACAACCAAACACATTGGAAAACAACGCAACAACATCGAGTGTCGACCTTGTGTAAGGTAAAAATAGAATAAAATATTTTGTACACAAAAGCCTTAAGAAATTTAAGATAGTGTGAATATCTTGATAATTTCAAGAAACTAGAAGATATGATGGAAAAAAGGGTATAAAAATTTGGTATGAACAATTAATTACCTTTGAAATTTACCTTCATGTATTAACACTACTGAATTAAAAGTTCACACAATAATTCATGAACTCATTGCATCAAACCACTTATCAAATGCATAATCATACTTGAAAGTTTCAAGAATGAAAGATTTATTTTTGCACATTCCTATAACAAAGAGGAAAATGAGGACCTAATGAAAATTGAAACTTGACCTTTTACAACCTCAATGATAAAAAACAATGATCATCCTCAATCTTGCCCAAGACATGCATTATTGTGATTTTAGTTAATTTCAAATACTCAAGAAAGGAATGTGTTAAAACTCATCAATTGTCCTCCAAATCATAGTGAGAGGGTTCAAAATGAAAGGTGTATCCATGTGAGCTTTGGCATTGCTCTTCATGCAAAGCTTGAACATGCCTTGTTATCAAGGTTCCAACTATCCAACAAACTAAAAACTATTTTCATGTTCTCACTAGATCCAAACATGTGCGGTTCATAGTACCATGCCTTTAGAATATTTAAGTGTTTTCAAAACTCTAATCACAACTTAATTGGAGCTAATATTTGGGGTACAAAATGCCCATTGCATCCAAAAGTTTAAACATGTGGGAATATTGTGTTCAATTTTGCAATGAATTGTGATGTTGCACATTCCCTTTTTAGTAACTTAATAAACATATTTATGATCAAAAGTTAAAACTTTGCAAGTAATGAGTTCTTCTTTTGGTTTTTCAATTCACACATAAAGATAACCATATTTTGAATTAACATTTGAACTTATGAACAATATTCACGCTTACCAAAACACTTTCCCTTGACCTTTGTGACAAGCATTTGAAACACATATTTTGTAATTGCATTTTATTTGTCAAGGTTTTGTTGCTAGACTAATGCTTCTTCCACATGTTTGGCCCATATCTTGTCACCTTTTACTATGAAAGCAATTTGTTCCATGGGGTCCAAGCATGGTAAATTAGGGTGTTAAAGTTCCTTGTAACATAAATAAAAATAGTCATCAAGTATGCTTTGATATATTGAAGTTAAAAAAAAATTATTTAGTCCAATAAATTTTCAACTTTGTTAAAAATTTAAATAAAGATTACATCTTTAAAGTAGGTTTAGGTATAGTATTCATTGAAATTTAAACAAGTTCACAATTTACTTTTTAGCTTTTAAGTAGGTTGTAAGCAAATGAAATAGTATATTTAATCTTTTTTTGAATTAGTGGCATCCTAAAATATACTTAATGGCTTTTTACCTATAATTTTTCACATTCTAATCAAAATATATCTAGCTTATAGGGTAAAAGTAGGTTTGAAAAAAAAAATTGCTAGTCAATTTCAAACATATTTGTTATTTACTTTTATTTACTAAAGTTCTTCAAATTTTATAGTGGAGACATAGATGTTTTCCAAATGAAACATCAATTTTTTCCAATCTACTTTCTTGTGTTTATGTAAACACTGTCATATTTTTAAATGGGATTCTAGGTGGACATACTTTTTGGTCTAATTTACCATGCTTGGACCCCATGTGATCACTAAATTCCACCACCCATTTTAGATGGAATGTTTCATGGTTATAGTCCAAGATGCTCTTGAAGGTCCAAAATTCATCAGTGTGAAAAACACTACCCCTATCAACACATAGAGATTATTTGAAGTTTCCCATGACAAATTTTTATTGATATAACAAGATCATGAATAAAAACATCTTGTTTTTTAACAATTTGCAATAAACAATCAATGGCACAATGTATCAATGGTTTCAATCAATGACAATATGTAGCACATCCCTAACAACAAATATGGGTTTGCCAATAACTTGAAAAATGTAATGCACTACAAGATTGGCACTGAACATTATTGGAATTAACAAAGTTGCACACATGGAAACTATAGGAATCCAAGCTCGAAACACATAAAATAATCACCAATTTTTTATGTGTGCTTTGGAATATCAAAACACAAAAGATGAAACTTTAAAACTACACCATCATGATAAACCTCCCGAACAAATAAACTAGAACCTTATTCACACTTAATTAGGTTCCAACCACAAATAACAAATTATAAGAAATTAATGTCTTCCAACTGATACCTAACAAAAGTTCCTAGTACATGTACACCATAATTCTTAATTAGCATATGTACTCATGTATGGTAGCTTCAACCAAAGCTTCAAGCATATCAAAACATTTCAGCCACAAATGCACACATTCATGAATACCAAGGAAATAAATGTGGAAACAACATTCAACAAAAAAATTATAATTAGATTTGTTAGTTAGGTGTCACTATTATCCATTTGAATCTTTGTGCAATGTCTTATATTTAAACAAGATCCTTTTTAAGGCTTAAGTAAATATACCCAATATGTTTTCACATTATTTAGCAATTTCAACCCCTTTCCATGACATCCACGAATTTAGTGAATTCCAAGAGCTTCTTTGGGACTATGAGCAAAGTATCCACGGGTATTTTGCAACAAATCTTCAATGGTAGAAACAATTCCCATAATATGTTATGTTTGGAATATTAAGTTGCATCTATGAGCCATACAATGCACCCTATAAAATATGGGACATAGTTTGTACTAATAACTTGTTCCATTCCACCACTTTTGGAACGTTGGAATGTGTTAATTCCATCAACATCAAAACATAACAACTTTTGTGTTATGGTGTTAAGGGTTAAATCCCCTTCCACTTTGCAATGCTTCCATGATAACCACACTGAGATTATCAACACTAAATCCATCAACAATTCTTTACAAAATGATCATCATTGGAATCTTCACCCAATTATGCATTACATAAACATGATTGAAGTCCAACTACCATTATCAACACCTTGTGACCTCATCACATGAATACCACATAGTTACCACCAAAACCAAAGAGGGGGTTTATGAAACCTAGATAAAAGGGAGCTTGCAAGTCATTATGTGAAGTGGTAGTTGTCATTTGAAAAAAGTAAGTTGTAGTTTTTTAAATGCCTATTTGTTTTTGCACATACATGAATTCTGACCTATAGATTCTCTTCAACAACTACAAATTTCTTGAGTGCCATATCCTCTTTGGTAGGTTACAACTTAGAATACAATTCATGAACAAAACTTTATTCTTTGTTTATTTTTGTTATAGGAAATGCATGCTAGAATATACATTGTGTGCTTTTATTAAACATGATAGCTCCAAGTTCATATGTGTGTGTAATGCCTTTGCAACACATTAGCTCAAAGAGAATTTCATATTGTGTTCATACATACTACCAATTTGTTTTCCTATTTATGGTACCTTTTCTAAAATAACTACTTTTTGAATCTTTTGTTGTTTGGACATTCATGTGAAAACGAGGAATGTTTTTATGTTTACTTTAGGGTTAAGTTTAGTTTCAACCTCTAAAGTATCAATTCTTCTAAATCAGTTATTGTTGGAACCTTTTATTGTTTGCATATTCAAGTGAAAATGAAGACTAGTGGGAATTCTTTTAATGTTTTAAATCCCCAAACCTTTTCAATTTGTTTCAATGATGGAACCTCCAATTTTGTACAAAAGAGTCATTTTTTTTGGATAGAAAGGAAGATTAGTTAACTATCCTTACGCAATTCATTGTTGGAAATCCTAGGAAGAATTTTTGGAACAATAACAATGTATTAATTAATCTTTTAGAAAGTAAACTTCCAAGCCAATTTAGATCATCATGGTTGTGCATGCTTCTTGTTTCTCCATGAACTTTTTCTACTCCAATTTGGCTACATTTTCATCAAGTTGATCTTTGAAAAATTAGATAGATATTTCAAATGTAGTTACTTCACTAGACATATCTATATGTATTAAATGCAACATTTGTAGTATGATTGTAGATTGTGTTTGCCAATGTAGATCACCCGTACTTATTTATAAATTATAGCAATAACTTAATATGTGATGTGCTTTCACAAGTACTTTCTTAAAGACCAACATATAGAGACATCAGAGGCTCATTTTGGATTAGTGTTCTAGATTTAAGTATGTTTCTTTGTGTTTTTTATCTCTTCTAACTTATATTATATGCAAAATGTTATGGGCATATGTGTTTCCCACAATATCCCATTAACTGATGGCTATAAAAATATTGCAATAGTAAGTATACATATTTGAATTACAATCACACAAGCTTGAAGAAATAGTAAGTATAACATATAAGATGGATGTTGGTCATTTTAAACTTAGGATCAATTTGAAGAGCTAAACAATATGTTTAGGTTCTTTAAATTTAAATGTAAGTTGGTATGATAATGTAATAACATTTTGTTTGTTCCTTTTGCTTCTTGGAAAAGCTTTGACAATAGGTTATATTGAGATTATTGTGAAGAGGCACCTTTCTAGTTTCTTAGATTGATGGGTATACCAATTTTTTAATGAAGGCTATGAATCTAAGTGGAGCATAGGTTATTAGAATTTCTTGATTCAATAGTGTGCAACAATTTGTAATTTTGATCATATAGTAGAAAGTGAATTTTTGTATTGTTCAAGGTGTTACCTACTAGGGCAAAAACATGGTAAAGTAGACAATAAAATCTCCTTGGTAGTCTACTTGACAAGTAGAAAGAAAATAATAACAAAATCCATCATAAACCATTTCTATGTGGAATACTTTTAGTGGAATGATCAAAGACAAGATAGTTCTAAACTATTATGCATTAACTTTCAAACTCCACATTGTAAAAGTAGGTTGAAAGTAGATTAAAAAAAATACAAGTAGATTTTGCAATCTACTTTTCATTTACTTTTTGCACTATGGACTTTTGTAAAATATGTGGTAAGTAGGTTCTAACAAATAAAAAGTAGAATAGTTTTTTTATGGGGACCTTAAGAATAAAATCAATTTTTATATCATTACCTAATATCAATATGTTTCATTGAATTAGATGTGTTGAGGATTCCCAAATCACAAATTTACCATATAGTAAATTTGGGGATACTTTTAACCTACTTTTAGAATTTATTTATTTTCAATCTTTTGGACATAGATTCTTACAAATGTAATAGAGGGCAACAAGGGTACTCTATCATATTTCCATCCATTTTGATGTTACTTTATTGCATGTATATGCACGACACATGATAAAAGTGGAGACATTTACTTTTTTTATATACTTTACCATGCTTATGCCCACTCTTAAACTTTCTTTTGTTTATTGACTTGTATTAATTACTAGTCTATTACATGCTTGGTGGTATATATATCATTGAGGAGGCCATAGATGCACATGCACATACCTAGATTAGCGAGGCAACAATATTAGGAACATATATTTTTTGCATTTTGACACAAAATCTTGACAAAGGTGAATGCATTTTATTCATTTCAACCTTACATGTTTATCAATTGATTGCATTTTTTCCTATTCATACACGTGATGAGTTGTTGCCTTTGATTTAGAGTCTCCATATTCATGTTTATGCTTTTGAGTTGCTTTGTATTTAATACATCCACAAGGTTGTGATGACTATTTTTGCTAGTCATTTAAGATAAATGGTTAGCATATAAAGTCATTATTAAACATTTGCTAGCCCATAGGTCTAAAAAATGGTCCAATTTTTTAAACCACCCATGAATCTTGAAGGTTACGACATCAAGTTCTTGTACATTACATGGTAGTAGCTAGTGGACAAAAACCAAGAATCTCGATTCATCACCTTCAAATGTTGGATAACCACTAGGTGTCCTTGTCAAGCACCTAATTGAATCCTTGGTTAGGAAAATAATTTCTTTCACACAAGATGTTAATAGTGGACAAATAGTTTGAAGTCTTCGTCCATTCAATTGTGTTGAACATCTATTGTTCCAAACCACCTGTTGTTTTGGGAAACATCTTTGGTTTTTGAAATAACTCCAATGCAAGGTGAAAACATATTGCACAAATAAAGAATCATGAGTCTTGTCATCATTGATGTAATAGTGATTTTTTTTCAAAATTTTCAAAATTTGAAGATTTGTTGCATTGAACTTGGGGTTCACTATGTATGTGATGTGGACTAAATATTAATCTGAAAATTAAACTAATGCATTTCTTGCACTTCATTTTAAGTTTTGAATGCATGATTTTCAAAGAAATTGATGCATGAGAGGATAATATCATCTAGAATGTCTTATAAGAAAGGGCCTTGAATTCTTATTCAACACCACAACTTGTGAACATTAAGACAAAATTATTACACGAAATTTCAAATAGATTCTAATATAATGCCATGTGCAAGAATAAACTAGGTACAAAGTGCACTCACCCATTAAACAAGTTCACTTATGCCAATCATCACCACTAAGTTTGGGACATATAATGGAGTTCCATATTTCAATTAGCCTTGAAAAAGTTATTTGATGGGGCACAACACTCTTTAGCATCTTCTACATTTATTAGGCGACAAACACCTACACAACGATAAGCACAAATGGCTTGCATACCTTTAGTTTTGGAGCACATCTTGTTTAGGGCAATTTTTAGTTTGACAAGTTCCATGTGATAATGGTAGCAACACATGCTCTAGTCTTTCATAAGCTTCATAAACCATAGTTGTAAGGTGGATAAGGTTGTGAGTCCTATTGACACATCATGTTGTTTTGCCTTAAAAATTATGAAGTTTAGTTGCAACACAAATCATGGGAATTAAATTCTTATGTGAGTAGGGTTCTAGATTTATGATTAATTCCTAAACACATTGTAATGAAAAACACACGTCATTTCAAAAGCACAAATTGTTTTCACACATTCTTGCAAAAGTTTTCAAAGCCAACTAAGAGATAATAGATGAAATAAAATCTAAGCAATGAAAATTGCAACAAGGTTTATTCTTTTAGCTACCATTCATAAGGCCAAAATTAAACTTGATCATTGCACATGCATAGAAACCATAAGCATCCCATGCATGCTCTCCCAAGTAACCAAACAATTTAATATAAATGATTCACTTGGGACACCTAAAAAAGATGGGTGGGATATTCTATGGTTTAGTTCACCCCCATCCTTTTTTTGCAAACCTTCTTCCAATTCAGACATATGGTTGTTTCTATGGTCCACCATTCCACAACAAGAGCTTTGACGTTTGTTGAAAGAACATTTGGTTGCTCGAGCTTATTTGTCCCAATCCAAAAATCCAATGCACCATCATCAATAAGAAATGACATTGTAGGGTTTGATATATATCATTTTCGCAATGTCAAGCATGAATTTTGGGTAACATTGGCCTCAAGAGTTCATGCCCAAAAATCTTTTCAATCACTTTTTTGCTGGCATTCCACTTCATAACCACATAACTAATAGAAAAGACCTAGGACACAACCTATGGATAACAATGAAATTGATTGCATGGCCCCCCTATTAGGATAAATATTATTACATTCTAGAGTTATGGAGCTATCTAATAATCAAATTATGGATCTTTCAATGGATTAAGTTTTTTTTTAAATGATTTGTTTTGCCAATAATGAGTAAATAAAATAAGGATATTTCATGTTGACAAAGTCATATGTGATGGTGGGAAATGAACAACATGCAAACATTAGTTGAATTCTATCTTAAGGAATCCAATTGAAAGAAAGCTAAAACAAAGTGAATGAGGGTTATATTCTCAAACTAGATCTTGCAACAACAAAGAAAAAAAGGTGTTGTCATGGGGGATATTCTTTAATTGGGCATAAAAGAATTAACATCACATGTTGGTGAATGACATTACATGTTGATAAACATCACATCAAAAGTTGAATGATATAACTACCTTGGAGATGTCAAGTGCAAACTTTGATACACATGTGAAAAACAACCATGTGGAATCCATAAACAACAAACCACCAATTTGTTGCCCAATCCAAATGGCCCTAGTTAGATTTCAAGGTCAATCAACCTTCCCAACATATCCGCTAATAATTAGTATATTGCCTCGACTACAAGAAACATAGATCATATAAAATATTAAGAAGGAAATAAGTTGAAATTCTCATGTGAAGCCATTCATGCAAAATAGTTTGGCCAATGGAAAATGAACAAAGATTGACCAATTGAAGCTTTATTCATAAATGTTAAGAGGGATATCTTCAATTGAGGTAGTAAGTGGGAAAGTATTTCCAATTATTGAATCCAAGATGAGATTCATAAAGCTTACAACCAACATTACCAATTGTTGAGAACTAAATAAATATATATTAGAAAATGCGCAACACCATGTATGAAGGATCTATTATGTTGTCCAATGTCACTCCAATTCCCAAAGTAGTTGGAAAACATGGCCATCAACTTGCAAGTGGTTGTGAGTTGAATTTCACATCAAGCCATGCTAAGTGTTCATTACTACAATCTACCCAAATATAGGAGGGGTCATTCAAAAGATCATCATGCTATCCACTTAACTATTCATAGTGGGAAAGCTAACTTTCTCTTTGGCAGGTGCCCAAAGTCATCTTTCTAAGCTAGGTAAATACCTAATTACACTTCAACTTTAAAAAATATGTTAGGGTGTGTGGACACTAGAAAGGCTACATACCAAAAAGCATCCATCTTTTATTTCAACATTTTGTCTTTCAAGACTTCATATTGTTACTTAGGTGATAGTGAACTCCAAAAAAGAATCTTCATATCTTTGGAGTTGAACTTCTTGCTTCCCAAGTTGTGTGGACACTTTGATTGATGCCAAGGACAAGAATTTTATGTTCCAAATGGCAAAATGATGGAAGGTGATGGAATGGAAAGATGGCAAAATGATGGAAGGTTATGGAATGGGAAGATGGCAGAATGCAATGTTTTGCCCAAAGGAAGACATTGAACTCACATGCAACATTAACATCAACTGGGCAGGCCTAGTCAGGTTGAAGACTTCATTCTTCAGGGCTGTACTGGTTTTCCTTTGC
>Ga0116226_10001561_pt1 | contig 19914 bp, 12 predicted proteins | sample S1TSphfallax_FD_89692 | JGI IMG/M metagenome (GOLD analysis project Ga0116226, IMG submission 89692) | Host-associated microbial communities from peat moss isolated from Minnesota, USA - S1T2_Fa - Sphagnum fallax MG | ecosystem: Host-associated > Plants > Peat moss > Unclassified | place: USA... | reverse complement strand
TCCGGCGCGGCGTCGGGATGAATCCCGGGGCCGCCGAGACGATACATCATGCCGCGATCGGCGACCGAAAACACGACGTGCCGGTCTTCGACCGAGAACGATACGCACGCCGGGCCCGGCGTGTGGCGCACGACGTTGCTGAGCAACTCACCGAAGACCATCTCCGCGACCATCGGCTCGGGCCGCAGCGGTCCGAGCGCGGCGAGCGCCGCGAGCAACTCGCGTTTGACCCGGCGGCCGACCTGCTCGTCGCGCGCGTCGAAATGCCACTCGGTTCGATCCGGATCCGATAGCGGCAGCAGCTCGGTGAGCGCGAGCACGAGCACGGCGGAATCATCGCGCGGCGCGCGCGCGGCGAATGTACGGCGCTGGATCCCATCGGCGAGATTCGCTGAGGGCTCGCGAAACTCGGCGGCCACGACCGCTTCGAGATCGCGCATGCCGCGCAGATAATCGCGTTCGACCTCGACGATGCCGTCCGTGTACACGACGAGACCGTCACCCGGTACGAGCATCCGCTCGAAGGTCTCGTAGCGCGCGGTGCCGTCGAGGCCGAGCAAGAGCCCTTCGCCTTCGAGCAACTCGATCGCGCCGTCCGGCGACACGACGAGCGGCGCACCGTGTCCGGCGAGCGCGTACCGCAAGACGCCGGTCACGCGATCGAAGATCGCGAAGAACGCCGTCGCGAGGCCCGCGCCCTCTTCGCACACGACGCGATTGACACGCTCGAGCACGGTCGCCGGATGATGACCGTCGAGGCGCGCGATGATACGGATCGACTGCCGCAAGAATCCCATCGTCGCCGCCGCGCGCGAACCATGCCCCGTGACGTCGCCGACGCTCATGCCGACGAGGCGTTCCGAGAGCGCGAACACATCGAACCAGTCGCCGCCGATCTGCGCGCCCTCGGCCGGCGTGAGGTACGCCGTGTCGATCCGCAGCCCAGCGAGCGCCGGGATCTCAGGCAAGAGCGCTTGCTGCAAGAGCGCCGCCGCGCCGCGTTCGCGGGCGAGTTCGGCCAGCACGTCCGCATGCGCGCGCGACGAAGCGGCGATGCGGTCCGCCATGAGGCGGTAGAGTGCGTCGAGTTCGGCGATCTCATCGTCGCCCCGGACCGGTACGGCGGGAACTCCCTCGGCAAGCCGGCGCGCGTTGTCGCCGAGCCACGCCAGCCGCTCGACGATACGCCGGCCGTAGAGCAGCGAGACGAGTACCGTCAGCGCGATCCCCACGAGCGATCCGAACAGCAGCCAGACCTCGATGCGCCGCAGCGAACCGCGGCGCAGCGTCATCTGGCGGAAAGCGGCCAGCTCCGCCGCCCGATTGAAGGCGATCTGGTTGTTCTCGAGGTCGATATCGAGCTGGCGTGTCGCGGGGGACACGACGATCGCGTGCATCGTCTTCGTATCGCCCGCCCGCAGCGCGGCCGCGTAGCGCTCGACGATCTGCATCCCGGCGCGCACATCGCTCACGTAGGCTGCGGCGCGCTGCGCGAGGACGCGATCGCCGGCCACCGCGTGCAAGAAGCGATCTTCGTCCGTCGCAAGGCCGCGCGCCGTCACCGCCACCGGCGCGAGGTCGCCCGGGCGCTTCGTCTTCAGGTAGACCGCGAGGCTGCGGTTCGCCGTCGCGAGCGAATCGAGCATCTCTTCGGAGCGGGTGAGCATGTCCGCCAGGTGATCGTTGGCCGTCGCCCCGATCTCCGTCTGTTTGATCGCTAGGCTCGCTAACGCGAGCAATAGGACGAGCGAAACGAGCGGAACCGCAGCGAGCACCACCGCCTGCGGACGTATCCCAAGGCGCATATTCTCGGGCTATTTCCCCGGTTTTTCACCGTTCTCACGCTTGCCCGCTGTGTAGACGTAAAGCACGACCGCCGGCGCCGACGGTTACCAGTACTTCTGGCAGCTGCTTCCCGATGCGGTGCAGACGGCGACGTAACCGACATTCGGCCACGAGCCGGACGTATCGTCCTCCGTCCAGTCTACGCCTTGGCTACTCGAACTGTCGTAGTAATACCGGCCTTGGACGTAGACGTACTGATTGACCGCGACCCACGGCCACGTCGAGGGCGGCTGGTCCGTCGACGCTTCCGCCATCGCGTCGAGATTCGAGACGATCTCGATCTGATAGCCCGACGGGAGCTCGACGTAGAAGTAGCCGTGGGTGCCGCTGCTGGTCGTCTTCTTCGCCAGCACTTGCGTCACGCTGCCGCAAATGTCGACGAGTTGGTCGGCCGTGATGGTCCCGTTCTCGAATTCCGTCTGATCGGTGTTGAACTGCGCGTTGTTGCACGCGAACGGCAGCGCCGAAGGCGATGCGGTCGGGGTCGCCGTCGGCTTCGCGGTCGGCGTCGCACTCGGCACGGGCGACGGGCTCGCCGCGCTTCCGGTCAGCGAGACGTCGTCAAGATATTCGTAGACGTCGTCTTTCGAGTAGCCGTTGCCTTTCACGCCGAAATACAACTGCACCGTTTGGCCCGCGTAGGCACTCAGAGGAAACGATTTCTCGACCCAGCCGTTCGTGGAGTTCGCTTCCGCGTAGAGCTGTGCGAGCTGCGTTCCGCTCGTGCTCCGGATGTCGGCTTCTTGATCCACGTAGCTGATCGAATCGTTCGCGCCTTCGTACACCCAGAACGTCAAGGTGGCACCGGCCGGCACGGTGACGGTTTGGCAGACGCCGTCCGTGCCGTTGACCTCGGGTTTGGCGGTCGAACCGAGCAGGACACCGTACGTCCCGCTGTGCGCCTGGGTGGTCGTTACGGTGACGCCCGTCTGCGTGCCGCAGGACGTCCACGGCGAGAGCGAGCCGGTCTCAAAACCGGGATTCGAGACGACGTTCGTCAGGGCATCGGCGACGGCTGCCGGCGCGCGATGCGTCGCTTGGGTCGCGGCGGTTTGATCGGACAGCGTCGAGGCGGTGTTTCCGCCGCTACAGGCGGCCAAGAACACGAGCAGCGCGCCGGCACTGAGAAGACGATGGCGCAAGAGGTCCTCCGATGACAAAGAGATCCGATGCCGACACCGGCCCAGCCGATTGAATCGCGCCAACATTAAGGCTTTCTTATCAGAATGGATAAATCGCTCCTAAATCTTACGTAGACCGAACGGATGCGTGGTGCCCATTCATTTTCGTGATGATTAATACCTAAAGTTTTCTTTGCAACCAAATCTATGGGTTTGCGCAGGAAATCTTAACGAACAGAAAACATTCGCCGGTACGCTTCCCAGGGTGATACTTGATTTGTTGATGGGGGCGATGCTGCGCGCTCTTATACGGGCGCCAAAGGAAATGGGCACCTTGTTATTCACTCGCTCCTCGCGTGTGACGGCGGCGGCTTTGTTGCTGTCGCTCACACTGGCCGCTTGCGGTGGCGGCGGCCGCTCGTCGACGATTCCGTCGACGGGGAATCCCGGACTCACGAATCAAGACACCCTGCGCTCTACCTCGGCCATCGCGCCGTTCATCTCCATCCCCTCGACGCGCGGGGCGCTCGCGTTCCAAGACCAGGGCCGGCGTACCGCGACCTCCCCGGTGTCGATCGCGGTCACGCTTGCCTATACGAATCAGGCGCAGCTCGATCAGTTCGTCGCCGATGTGAACAACCCGAATTCCGGCACCTATCAACAGTTCCTGACGCCGGCGCAGTTCAACGCGCAATACGCGCCGACGCAAGCGGCGGAAAACGCCGTCGTCACGGCACTGCAGAACGCGGGCTTCAAAGTGACGCAGCGTTTCGCCAACCGCACGATCGTCGATGCGGTCGCACCGAGCGCGACCGTCGAGCATTTCTTCAATACGGAGATGCACACGGTCGCGCAAGGCAAATACGGCCAGCGTTTCGCGAACCTCAAGCCGGCGACCGTGCCGGCGTCGATCGCGTCCTACGTGCGCACGGCTTCGCTGAGCAACGTCGTCGTCGCCGAAACGAAGATCGAACAAGCGCAAGATGCAGCGGCGCTCGCGTCGCGCTCGAAGATCGCCGCGAATCGCTCGGTTCCCAAGGCGGCGCTCGCGCGTAAGCCGATGGCGATCGGTACGTTCGCGACGAACGTCGTGCAGGATCCGGGCTTCGAGTCCGGCGGCTTCACGTACTGGTCGCAGTGCGGCAGCGTTTCCGCCAAGATCGACACCGTGAACCCGCATACCGGAAAATACTCGGAGCAGAGCGGATCGACGACGACCGAGCCCAACGGCGATGCCGGCGTTTGCCAAGCCGTCACCGTGCCGGCAAACGGCGTGCTCTCGTTCTGGGTCTGGCAAGCGACCAACGAAACCAACACCGAGTACTCGTATCAAGAAGCGGACCTGCTCAACTCGAGCGGCAACGTGCTCGAGAACCTCTACACCACGGTCGGCAACGGTCAAGCGTGGAAGCAGCTCACGTACAACATCGCGTCGTACGCGGGCCAGACGGTTTACCTGTACTTCGGCGTCCACGGCGATCCGGGCGGCGGCTTCTACGACGAGCAGTTCGTCGACGACGTCTCGCTGACGAGCGGCTCCGCATCGCCCACGCCGGCTCCGTCACCCTCACCGACGGCGAAGCCGACCGCGACCCCGACGGCAACGCCGACGGCAACGCCGACGGCGAAACCAACCGCAACGCCGACCGCGACGCCGACGGCCACGCCAACGCCGACCGCGAAGCCCTCGACGGCCCCGTCGACGGCACCGTCGTCGATCCCGAGCACCGGCTGTAACGGCGCGGCGGCCGATAACGGTCCGCTCACGAACTCCTCCGGTACGCTCGCGACGGGCGTCGCGAAGGCGTTCGACTTCCCGGTTCAGCACGGCTGCAACGGCGCGGGTTACACCGCGGCCGTCGTCATCGACGACGCCGTGAACACGAGCTACGTCGCGAGCTATCTCTCGGCGGCGGGCGTCACGCAGACCGGTACGATCACGAACGAAGCCGTCGACGGCGGCGGCACCGCTGACGATGCCGAAACCGACCTCGACGTCCAAACGATCTCCGGCCTCGCACCCGGCGCGAACATCATCGTCTACGATAACGGTTCGCTCTCGGATCAGGCGATCGAAGACGCCTACAACAAGGTGCTCAGCGATGGCAAAGCGTCGGTCGTGAACTCCTCGTTCGGCGGCTGTGAATCCAGCGACACCTCGTTCGAGTCGGCCACGAATACGATCGCCGAGCAAGGCGCCTCGGAGGGCGTCACGTTCGCCGCATCGGCCGGCGACTCGGGCAGCAACGAATGCGGATCGGATGACAACGCGAAGGGCGTCAGCGCTCCCGCGGGCGATCCGTACTTCACCTCGGTGGGCGGCCTCAACTTCACCGAAACTTCGGCGGGCGTTCTCGAAACGGTCACCGAGGGCAGTGCAGACGGCGATTCCGGCGGCGGCGGTGTCTCGACGGTCGTCGCACTCCCGTCGTGGCAGAGCGGCATCACCGGGGTCATCACCACGGGCCGCAACCAACCCGACATCTCGCTCCCGTTCGACCCGGTCGCGGTCTATACGGGCGGGGCGTTCGGCGACTACCTCGGCACGTCGTGGTCCTCGCCGCAGTTCGTCGCGCTGATCATCACCGCGAACGAACTGCACGCGACCAAACTCGGCTGGCTGAACCCGACGCTCTACACGCTCTTCAAGAACACCGGCTACACGACGTACTTCACGCCGTGCACCTCGGGCACCAACGGCGCCTACACGTGCAGCGCGACGCAGTACAATCAAGCCGCCGGTATCGGCGCTCCGAAGGGCTGGGCGCTCGCCAACGGCCTCTAACCCTCCCGCGTGAGACGAACGGGCGGGTCGTACATCGTACGGCCCGCCCGTTTCGCGCTCGCGCTCATGCGGAGGCCTGTGCTCCCACGACCGAAAAAACGACCGGGTGATCAAACCGGTGCTTCTCTCCAGCGCGCTCCTTGTCGCCGCGCTCCTGCCCGCATCCGTTCGCTCCGCGGCGGTAACCGAAACGCTGATCCTCGATGCAACCGACGCGCCGCGCCAAGTCTGGCACGCGGCGCTGCACGTTCCGCTGGCCGCCGGCGGCGCGGTGACGCTCGTGTTTCCGAAGTGGAAGCCGGGGAATCACGCGCCCACCGGTCAGGTCGGCAACCTCGGGATGCTGCGCGCGACCGCAGCGGGCGCAGCGGTCCCGTGGACGCGCGATGCAAACGATCTCTGGACGTTTCACTTCGCGGTCCCCGCCGACGCGACGAGCATCGATCTGACGTACGATCTCTACGAGGGCGCACCGGCCGGCGGCGATCTGTCCGCGCACATCGGCGTGCTCGATTGGAACCAAGTCGTCTTCGCTCCGCAGGGCGCCACGATGCGCGACGTGATGGTCGCCGCAACGATCGTGCTGCCCGCCGGCTGGACGGAAGCGACGGCGCTGCCGCTCGCGAACCCCGGGCCGGCCTTTGCGAAGCCGAGCGGCACGGTCCGGTTCGCGCCCGTCACGCTCGAGACGCTGATCGATTCGCCGCTCTACTGCGGCGACGAAGAGCGTGTCGTGCCGCTGACCAGCGCGAACGGAATGACGAACGAAGTCGACCTCTTCGGTGAATCGGCGAGCGACATCGATCCGACCGCGGCACAGGTCGACCGCTGGAAGGCGCTCGTAACGCAGACCGACCGGCTGTTCGGCGCACGCCACTGGACGCACTATCACTTCTTGGTCTCGCTGAGCGATACGATTCCGCCCAACGGCGTCGAGCACCATCAATCGAGCGCGGACCGGGTCCCCGAGCGCTACTTGACCGATTCCGACACGTATCGCGCGATGGCGGATCTCCTGCCGCACGAATTCACGCATTCGTGGAACGGCAAGTACCGCCGGCCCGCCGGGCTCATCACCGACACGTTCCAGCAGCCGCAAAATACCGAAGGCTTGTGGGTCTACGAAGGGCTCACCGATTATTATGGCGTCGTGCTCGCGCAGCGCGCCGGGCTCGCCGAACCGGGTCAGTTCGAGGACACGCTCGCGAGCAATTACGCGCAGCTCGACGCGGAGCCCGGTCATCGCACGCGCTCGCTCGGCGACACGGCAAAGATGCAGGTGATCAACCGCGTCACTCCCGGATCGTATGCATTCTTCTACGAGCGGCGCGGCTCTGATTATTATCCCGAAGGCGTGCTCTTGTGGCTGGACGCCGACACGATCATCCGCACGCGATCGCATGGCGCGCGTTCGCTCGACACGTTCGCGCAGCGCTTCTTCGGCGGCCCCGACGTGCCGGGCACGGTCATCGGCTACACGCGCGCGGACCTGATCGCCGCGCTGCAAGCGACGCAGCCGTACGACTGGGCGACGTTCTTCCGCACGCGCGTCGACGACGTGCTGCCGCATCCGGAGTTGGGCGGCATAACGCGCGGCGGCTGGCGGCTCGTCTACACGCCGGAGCGCACCGATTGGCAGATCCGCGAGGAACGCAACGGCGGTTCGCTCGACGCGACGTACTCGCTCGGCGCGTCGATCGGCGCGACGGGCAGCCTGCCGTTCACGATCGAGGGGATGCCGCTGGCGCGCGCCGGAATCGGCGGCGGCACGCGCATTCTGGGCGTCGACGGGCTGACGTTCTCCGTCGCGCGGATGCGCCTCGCGATCCAGGCGGCGCAGCAGTCGCAAGCGCCGATCGCGCTCATCGTCGACGACCGCGGCGTCGTGCGCAGCGTCGAGGTTCCGTATCACGGCGGCGAACGCTATCCGCGCCTGGTCCGCGATCCCGCGGAGCCGGATCTGCTCGCCGCAATCACCGCACCGAAGGGATCTCGCTGATGCGCGTCCGCGCCGCCTTGCTCGCCGCGATCGTTGCGGCGTTCGTTCCGCTTCCCGCCGTGCGTGCCGCCGCACCGCTGACGCTCGTCGTCGATGCACGCGATGTCGCGCGCGACATCCTCCACGTCACGCTCGACGTGCCGATCGCGGGCGGCCCGGCGACGCTCGTCTTCCCCAAATGGGTGCCCGGCGAGCACTCCCCGGCGAACCCGCTCAGCGACGTCGCGCTTCTCGTCGCGTCGGTCGACGGCAAGACCGTCGCCTGGACGCGCGATCCGTACGATCTCTATGCGTTCACGTTCGCGGCGCCGCCCGCCGCGACCACACTCCACTTGCAATACGACGTGCTGCTCGAGCCGGGCTACGCGACCGATCGGCTCGCACTGGTGAATTGGAATCCGGCGCTGCTCTATCCGGCTGGAACGGTGATCGCACAAACGCTCGTCGCCGCGGCGCTGATCGTACCGCCGGGCTGGGAAACGGCAACGGCGCTCGACGGTCCCAAACGCATCGGCGACCGGATCGACTTCGCACCGGTCAGCGTCGAGCGGCTCTTCGATTCACCGGTGCTCGCGAGCGCGAACCTCGCCCGCATCCCGCTCGGGCCGACGGCGGAGCTCGACGTCGCAAGCGACGCGCCCGTCGCGCCGGTCGTCGATCCGGCCGTGCTCGCGCACTTCAAGACGCTGGTCGTCCAGGCGCAGTCGTTGTTCGGCTCGCACCACTGGCGTTCGCCGTATCATTTTCTGATCACCGCGAGCGACACGATCTCCTATACCGGTCTCGAACACCACGAGTCGAGCTGGAACGGCGTGGACACCGATACGCTCGCGAGCGACGCCGCCTGCAAGAAATGGGCCGGTGATTTGCTCACGCACGAATTCACGCATTCGTGGAACGGAAAATACCGGCGTCCGGCGGGTCTGGTGCGCGCCGACGATCAAGCCGATGAAACGACCGATCTGCTGTGGGTCTACGAAGGCCTCACCGAATATTACAGCGACATCCTCGCCGTGCGCTCGGGCTTCTGGACACCGGCTGAATATCGCTCGGCACTCGCGGCGAAATATGCCGAGCTCGACGCAAAAACCGGCCGCACCGCGCGCTCCCTTGCCGATACGACCTTCGATGAGCGGCTGCGACTCACGGCAGGTCCGCATGCGAGCTTCGCGAGCGCGCGCCGCGCGAGCGAAGACTACTACGATGAGGGCGAGCTGATCTGGCTCGACGCCGATACGCTGATCCGCGAGCGGACGCACGGCGCGCATTCGCTCGATGATTTCGCGCGCGCGTTCTACGGCGTCGGGGGCGACACGGGACCGGCGGTGCTGCCTTACACGCGCGCCGATCTCGTCGCCGCGCTGAACGCCGTGTTGCCCTTCGATTGGGAGGGCTTCTTCCACGCGCGCATCGACGTGCCGACGGCCCACCCGCCGCTGGACGGTATCACGCGCGGCGGCTACGCGTTCGCGTTTGCAGCGAAGGCCGAGACGCCGAATCCCGCGACGCGCGCCGGGGGCAGTCCGGCCGATTATCGCTACGATCTCGGCGCGAGCATCGGCGGCAGCGGTGCGGTGAATGACGTGATCGCCGGATCTCCGGCGGCGCGCGCGGGCCTCGCTCCCGGCATGTCGATCGTCGCGCTCGACGGCCGCCGCTTCAGCAGCACCGTTCTGAACGCGACGATCGCTCGCGACGCGACCTCGAAGGCCCCAATGACGCTGCTCGTGACGAATCATCAGGCGTTCGCAACGCTCGACCTCTCGTACGACGGCGGCATCCGCATCCCGGTTCTGAATCGGGCGCCGGGACCGGACCTCATCGAGGCCATCCTCAGCCCGCGCGCTTAGACGCGGTCGGCGTCGTAGATGATGCGGATCGTGCCGACCCGCCGGCCGCGCGCGAACAGGCCGACCGAGAGATCGTTGTAGACGATGCCGGTGTCGCGCGCGTAGGTGAAGACCGCCCACGGCCGCTCGCCCGTAAACTCGAGCGCGCACCCGCGCTCGCGAAACGTGGCGTACGGCGTGCGCGCCGGCAGCGAATCGGCGGCGGCGCCCAGACCGACGCGCGAACAGCGCAAGCTGAGCGCATCCTCGAAGAAGCGCTTGATCCGGTTGTGGTTGAGGTCGGTCGTATAATCGCCCGTCCAGTCTTGGCGGCACTCGTGATAGTGCCCGAAACAATAGCCGTTGAGATCGACGGCGAACATCGCTTTGATCGCTGCATGAAGCGGGACGCTGCGGTCGATCGCGGCATTGAAGCCCCCCTCGACGGCCGCATCGTAGCGCGTCGCGAACTTGGGCGGATCGAAGCCGCTCGCCGGAACGCGCGAGACGTCGAACAGGCGCGCGAGCGACCGGATTCGATCGCCGGTCACGAGTTGATACGACGTATCGAAGCAATCGTCGAGCCGGATCGCACCGCGCGTCAGCGCGTCCTCGAAGACGCCGTCCATTTCGAGCGCCGCCGCGAGTCCCACGACACGGACCTCCTCGGCGGTCGTTCCGAGCGGGCGCGCGGCGGCAAGGCTGTGCGCGCGCATCCCCAGCATCGCGAGTTCGATGCGCCGCACGTCCGTCGCGATCTCGGCATCGCCGGCGGCGCGTTTGCGAGCCGCCTCCGCCACGCCCCGGGCGTCGCCGAGCGCCGCCTGCTGTTCTTCCACCACGCGGGCAACCAGCGCGGTCTGATCGAGCGTCCGGTCCAGCTCGCCGCGGATCTCCGCGACGACGCCGCGCAGTTGCGAGGCCGCGTCGTGAACGGTCGCTGTTTGCGCGACCGCGTCGCGGGTGGCATAGCCCATCTCGAGGCCGGCGCGCTTGACGCGCCCGAGCACCTCACCGATCGATGCCGTCGCCGCGAGTGTCGTATCGGCCAGATGCTTGATCTCATCGGCGATGACGCCGAAGCTGCTGCCCGCTTCGCCCGCATGAGCGGCTTCGATCGCCGCGTTGATCGCCAGCAGCGTCGTATCACCCGAGATCGTATCGATGATGTCGAGGATCGCCGCGGCGCGTTCACCCGCGGCCGAGGTGGCGACCGCGTGTTGTTCGGTTCCGCCAACCTGGTCGCGAACGTTCGTCACGGCGTCGAGGGTGCGGCCGATCTCGTCGATCGCGACGGCAAACCCCGCCCGCAGCGACTCGAGCGCGCGGCGCATCCCGGCCGCCGCCGTTGCCGCGCCGGTCGCGCCGACGGCCGTCTGTTCGATCGAACGAACGGTCTCCTCGAGGTGGCGGCGCAGCGAATCGAGACCGCCCGCGATCGCCTTCCACTCATAACTGTTGCGCGCGATCGCGACGGCGAGCCGCGTGATGATCTCGAGCATGTTGCGCTCGTCGGCGTCGACTTGCGCGCGCAGCGCCGCGGCGGCGGCGCGCAGCTCGAGCGGCAGTCCGTCTGCGTCCACGGTGGCTGCCGAATCGTCGACGGCGCCGATGACGTACGTCGCCGTCGTCTGACGCAAGCGGCCCAGCGCGGCGCTCAGATCGAGCTCGCCGGCACGCCGCGTCGCCGCGGCGATCTCGGCGGTGTTGGCCGCGACGCGTTCGACCGCCGCGGCGATTTGCGAGAGCGTCGCACTCTGTTCGCCGGCCACCGCGGCGACTTCGCCCGTCGCACCCGCGAGCGCGCCGAGTTCCGCGCGGTTCTGGCGCGCGCGCTCGCGGCCGGCGCGGACCTCCGCAAGCAACCCGTGAAGCGTCCGCATCGAGTCCTGCAACGCATGCGTCACTTGGGCGCTCGCATCGACGAGCGCACGTTCGATCTCGCCGACGTTGCGCGCGGACGACGCGGTCGAGCCGGAGAGTTTCTTGACCTCTTCGGCGACGATGACGAAGCCGTGTCCGGCCTCCCCGAGATGCGCCGCTTCGATCGATGCGTTGATCGCAAGCAAACGCGCTTGCCGTGAGATGCGCTGCAACTGCCCGAGAAAGGTCGCGATTCCGCCGGCGCCGGCGTCCATCGCTCCGGCGAAGGCCGACGTCGCATCGACGGTTGGAATGAGGTGGGCGAAGCCCGTCTCGAGGGCGGCGATCGCGTCGTCGTAGGCGTCCATCGCGGCCGTCATCGCGCCGACGCCGACGCGCAGCGCTTCGCCGGCGTCGGCGACGCTCGCGGCACCGCGATCGATCTGGGCCATCGCGGTCGCCGTCGCTTCGACGTCGACTTGCAGGTTCGTCGCGAAGGCCGTGATCGCGCTGAGTTGCTGTGCGTTCAGCTCGACCGCGCCGACGGCGTCGTCGACGATCGCGCGAAAGGCACCGATCTCGCGAGCGAGTCCCGCGACGAAACCGCGCGTGAGCGCAACCGCCGCCGAATCGCCGCGCGGAAGCCGGTCCAGCGAGAGATCCCGCTTCGAGGCAGCATCAAGGAGCCACTCGAGTAAAGCGGCGGCATCGGGGCCGGACGGCTCGAGCATTCGGGCCATATGGGGTTGTTCGGCAGGACCCGGCACGAATTCATACATCTGAAAGCGAATTCGTCGTGATATGAAATCGACGGCGCATCGCGCCCGGCAGCAGAGCGCCGCCATCCCCGGATTGCTCGGCGCGCGCCGGACCGAGCCACTCCCGCGACGCAATCTCGTCATCTTCGACGGCACCTGCGGTTTCTGCACGTGGAGCGTCATGCTGCTGGACCGGCAGCTCGGTGTCCGGGTGGCGTCGATCCCCGCGCAGTGGCTCACCGATGCGGAGCTCTTTGGGCTCGGCACGACGCGCGCCGCGTGCGCGGAGGCGGTCGTCTTCGTCGACGCGAGCGGGGTCCCGTCGAGCGGGGCCGACGCCGTCAACGCCCTCTTGCGCGCACACCCGCTCTTCGGCGCGCCCGTGGCGCTCGCGCTGCGCGTGCCGGCTCTGCTGCGTTTCGAGCGGTCTTGGTATCGCTGGATCGCGCGGCATCGGGTGGCGATTTCTCGCCTGCTCCGAACGCGCCGCTACGCGCTCATCGGCGAGGGGGATTCGGCATCGTGATCGCGTTGCGGCCGCGCCGGCTCGGCGCGCCGCATCTCGCGCTTCGCGAGCGCCTCGTTCAGTAACGCCGCGAGAACGATCGCGGCGGTGGCGGCGTGAAGGGCACACGCGCACCACAGGCTCGCGTGCAGACCGGCGACCCGCACGATCGCGCCGCTGAGCAGCGGCGCGACGGTCGTTCCGATCCCCGAACACAGCAGCAGAAAGGTCACCAGCGACGGCGGCGATCCGGGCAGTTGTTCCGAGCCGATCGAAATCATGATCTTGAACATGCACGTCGTTGTAAAGCCGAACGCGAACGTGACGAGAAAAAATGCGTGAACATTCGTCAGCAGCGCCAGCGTCAGCGTGAGCGAGACGCCCATGACGAGTGCGAAGATCAAGACGGCGCGCGGCGGAAGACGGCTGACGACGAGCGCTGCCGTCACGAGCCCCAAACTCGACGGTCCGAAAAACGAACCGACGATGCCGCCGGCTTGCAACGAACCGAGGTGGAAGACGTCGTGCAGAACGGCCGGCGCCCAGAGCGTGAACGTCGTCTGCCCGGTGAGATAGGCGGTGATGCCGGCTGCGAAGAGGCCGATCGTCAGATACGCGCGCGGACGCCGTGGTTCGCGTGTCGCCTCCACCGCCGCGCGTGGTCCGGTCGTCACCGGAAGTCGCACGATCAGCGCCGCAACGAGCGCGACGAGCGCCACCGCGGCAACGATCACGTAGCCGCTCGGCCAGATCCAGCCGGCGGAGATGACCGCGGCAGCGACGGCCGGGATGACGAAGCCCGTTCCGCTGAACGCACAATCCGTACTCAAGAAGGCGACAGCGCGCGCCCGATCCACATACAGTTTCGCCAAGATCACCGCACCCGCGGAGAGCCCGGTTCCGACGCCCAGGCCGATCGCGAACATCGCACCGTACGCGACACCGAGCTGCGGCGTCAGCACGATCGTCGCGACGCCTGCGAAGAGCACGAGATACGCGCCGATGAGGATCCGGCGGATCGAGAACAGCGCGAAGATCATCGTGCTCAGCACGATGCCGCCGAGATTTCCGGCGCTCGCGTACGAGAACAGGATCGCCGCTTGCGCGAGCGGGACGTGAAAGCGAGCCGCGGCCGGTTCGAGGATAACGCCGCTCTGCGTGAAGATACCCGCGACGACGACGTAGGTCGCAACGGCGACGGCCGTTGCCGGGATCTTTGCCGCGTTCACCGTACTCAGGTTGCAAATTGCAGCGCAAGACCCTTGTTCCGATTGGAGCACCCTGGTGAAACGAGCCGCGCCGACGTTGATTCTCGGCGCCATGCCCTCCGAGATCCGAACCATCCAAGGCGCGCTGCGCGGCCGACGCTCGGGAACGTACGCCGGCTTTCCCTACGACAGCGGAACGATCGGCGGACGCCCGGCGATCGTTGCCGTCACCGGCGTCGGCGTGACGAACGGCGCGATGGTCGCCGCGCTGTTCATCAACGAATTTCGCCCGCGCGAGCTCATCGTTTCCGGGACTGGATCGCGTTTCAACCCGCGCGTGCGAACCGGCGACACCGTAATCTCACTCAAAACGATCCACCACGGCGCGGGAAGTCTGACCGCGCAGGGGATGGTGTATCGCAAAGTGCGCGGTCCGCTGCCGGGTCAGATGACCTCGTGGTTTTTCCGTCCCGATCCGGCACTCTTGACTCGCGCGCGCGCGGCGATCAAGACCTACGAACCCGAGGACGTGGTCGTCGACGGCGAACGCTACACGCCGCGCGTGTTCACCGGCGTGGTCACCGCAAGCGATCTCTTCGGCGTCTCCGACGAGAAGATCGCCGACATGCAGGCGAAACTCGCACCGGATATCATGGAGATGGAGAGTGCGGCCATCGCGCAGGTGTGCACCCAATTCGGGGTGCCGCACATCGTGTTCCGGGCCGGCAGCAATCGCACCCAATCCAACCCCGGCAACGACTACCGCCGGCTCGGACAGATCGCCGCCGCCGCGGCCGCTCGCTGGACCGTCCACTTCGCCGGCTCGCTTCCATAGGGAGTGTCACATGCAGTTTCGTCACATCGCTCTTCCCTGCGCCGTGATCGCGCTTCTCGGAACCGCTCCGATGCCTGAGCCGAGCGCGCTGGCGGCCCGCTCCGTTCCGGCCCGCTCCATTCCGGTTCCGACCAGCGTAAGTCCGGTCGTGCAACGCGTGATTGCGGAGCCGATCGTCGTCGAGGAGCCGCTCCCGGCCGATCGCGATGCGATCAAGCACGCGATCGCAGCAATCGACGCCGGGGAAACAACGGCGGTCGAAGCGCTGCTGCGGACCTATCCGGCCCGGATCGCAACGCAGCAGATCGCCGGTGTGCGCGTGTATCGCGTCACGCCGTCGAACGCCGATCCGGCCTTGCACCGGCGGCTGCTCGTGCACGTGCACGGCGGCGCGTACGCGCTCTTCGGCGGATTTGCGGCGCTGCGCGAGGCGGTGCTCGTCGCGCACTATACACGCACCACCGTGCTCTCGATCGATTACCGGATGCCGCCCGATCATCCGTATCCGGCCGCGCTGGACGACACGATCGCGGTCTGGCGCGACCTCGTGCGCAGCCACGATCCGCATGCGATGGCGCTCTTCGGAACGTCGGCGGGCGGTGGCCTGACCCTCGCGGCGGTACAGAAATTGCGCGCCCTCGGCGTGCCGCTACCGGCGGCGCTCTTTGCCGGCACACCATGGGCGGATCTCGCGCGCGATGATGATACGCAATTCACCAACGCGGGACTCGACGACGTTCTCACGAGCACGGAAAGTTTGGGCGACTTTGCGCGCCTCTACGCCGGAGGGCATAGCCTGCAAGATCCCGGCATCTCGCCGATCCACGGCGATTTTCACGGGTTCCCGCCAACGATCCTGATCAGCGGCACGCGCGACCTGCTGCTGAGCATGACCGTGCGCACGCATCGGAAACTGCGCGCGGCCGGCGTCATCGCCGATCTCAACGTCTTCGAGGGACTCTCGCACGCGCAGTATCTGCTGCTCGATGAAGCGCCGGAATCCGCGCAAGCCTTCGGCGAAGTCGCCGCGTTCTTCGATCGTCATCTCGCGCGGTAGCCGTGGATCCATGACGACCCACGTTTCCCTTGGTGCCGAGGCTACGCGGTAACGGGGACCCGTTGCGCGGCGGCGTCCGGTTTGCCGTTCGCCGTTTTCGCGAACTCGAGCACGACGCGTCCGTCGACCTTTCCGTTCTTGAGCCGATCGAAGACGTCGTTGATCGACGACAGCGGTTCCAGCTCGACATCCGCGCGGACCTTGCCTTCGTCCGCGATCGCGAGCGTTTCGACCATATCTTCCCGGTTGCCGACAAACGATCCGCGGATACTGATGCAGTTCGCCACGACGTCGAAGAGCGGCACCGGGAAATTACCCGGCGGCAGTCCGACGAGAACGCACGTGCCGTGTTTGCGCGTCATTTGGATGCCTTGATTGAACGCCGGGAGCGATGGGGCCGTGATCAAGACGCCGTGCGCTCCGCCATCGGTCGCTTTCTTCACGTCCGCGGCCGGGTCGCTCGACGTCTTGGCGTTGACGACGGCGTCGGCGCCGAGTTTTTTCGCGAGCGCAAGCTTCTCATCATCGATGTCGATGGCGCACACGTAGAGTCCCATGAACTTCGCGTACTGGATTCCGAGATGGCCCAACCCTCCGCAGCCCGAGATCGCGATCCACTGACCCGCCTTGGCCTCGGTTTCCTTGATGCCCTTATACGTCGTGATGCCGGCGCAGATGAGCGGCGCTGCTTCTTCGGGCGTGAGTCCCGAGGGGATGTGGGCGACGTACTTCGGATCGGCCAGCAGGTACTCGGCGAAGCCGCCGTTCTGCGTGTAGCCGCCGAACTCGGCATGCGGGCAGACCGGTTCCCACGCGGTCAAGCAATATTCGCACTGGCCGCACGCCGAGTAGAGCCACGGCACGCCGACGCGGTCGCCTTCCTTCACGTTCGTCACACCGGCCCCGACGGCGGCGACGCGCCCGATCGCTTCGTGTCCGGGGATGAACGGGGGCTTGGGCTTGAGCGGCCAGTCGCCGTCGGCCGCGTGGATATCGGTGTGGCAGACGCCGCAGGCTTCGGTTCGTACGAGGATCTGGCCGGCGCCCGGCGTCGGAATGTCGACTTCTTTGAGGACCAGCGGTTTGCCGAACGCTTCGACGACCGCGGCTTGCATCGTTTTGGCCATGAGGAACTCCGGTTTCTTTGCAGTTGAAATGCGATGAGTCGATGCGTGATCAGGCCGCGGCCTTGCCGAGACCCTTGACCGCTTCGATCATTTTTCCGAGGACGGCCGAGGCGTCGCCGTAGACCATGAAGGCTTCCGGTTCGTAGAAGAGACCGTTGACCACGCCGCTGTAGCCTTTGCCCTGGCCGCGCTTGACGACATAGACTTTTTTCGCTTTGTCGGCGTTGAGAATCGGCATGCCGAAGATCGGCGACGATTTATCCGTCCGCGCGGCCGGGTTCACGACGTCGTTGGCGCCGATGATGAGCGCGACGTCGGTCGTCGCGAACTGATCGTTGATGTCGGCGAGCTGGAAGATCATGTCGTACGGCACGCCGGCTTCGGCGAGCAGCACGTCCATCTGGCCGGGCATCCGGCCGGCGACGGGATGGATTGCAAACTTGACGCTGACTTTCGCCGCCACCAAGAGCTTCACGAAGTCGTAGAGCTTCTGCTGCCCTTGCGATACGGCAAGCCCGTAGCCCGGAACGATGATGACGCTCTTCGCGTAGCGCATGAAGATCGCGGCGTCGCCCGCCTCGACGGGTTTTTCTTCGCCCGCGATCGCGCTATGCTTCTGCCCCTTCGTCGCGCCGAAGCGTTTGAAGAGCACGTTGAAGATCGTCCGGTTCATCGCTTGTGCCATCAGCACGGTGAGCAGCGTACCGGCGGCACCGACCACCATGCCCGCGATCATCAGCGCCGGATTGTGCAGCACGTAGCCTTCGAGCCCGACGGCGAGGCCGGTCGCGGCGTTGTAGATCGAGATGACGACCGGCATGTCGGCGCCGCCGATCGGCAGCGTCATGAGAATGCCGAACACCAGCGCGCAACCGAAGAACAGCGCGATCAGGCCCGGCAGGGGAAGCAGTGCCGGGCCGCCGGCCACCGCAACGACGATCGCCGCGCCGACCACGAGCGTGACGGCAGCGACGACCAGGTTGAGCATTTGCTGACCGCCGAACTGCAGCGGCGCCTTGAGGACGCCGTCGAGTTTCGCCCAGGCGATGATCGAACCCGAGAGCGAGAGCGAGCCGATCATCGCGCCGAACAGCGTGACGATCAGTTCCGTCGTGCCGTTCGTCCGGCCGCCGAACAGTTCGACCGCGGCGATCGCGGCAGCGGCACCGCCACCCATCCCGTTGTAGATCGCGACCATCTGCGGCATCGCGGTCATCTTGACGGTCTTGCCGCTCCACCAGGCGATCGATCCGCCGATCGCCATCGCGAGAATCGCGAGTCCGAGATTCACCCAGATATGCGGCTGCGCCGCCGGGTCCAGGTTGAAACAATACAGGAACGCGGCGATCACGGCCGCCAGCATGCCGACGCCCGCGACGCGAATACCGGATGCTGCGGTCGCCGGCGACGACATGCGTTTGAGGCCGTACATCAGGAGCAGCGCCGCCAAGAAGCCGGTGACGGCGATGATGAGCTGCGAAATCAGCGTGAGCATACCGGCCCGCTACGCTTTCTTCGCATGATGCGTGACATGCCGACGTTTTGCGTGATGCGTCTTCGGTGCGTCGCTGGATTTGAACATTTCCAGCATGCGTACGGTAACGGCGTACCCACCCGCGACGTTACCGGCGCCGAGCAGCACCGCGACGAAACCGATCGCCTGTTCGAGCATGGTCGTCGCGTTGAGCAAAACGTAGAGGCCGCCGACCACGACGATGCCGTGAACGAAATTCGAGCCCGACATCAGCGGCGTATGCAGAATCGCCGGCACGTTGCCGATGATCACCCAGCCCGCGAATGCGGCCAGCATGAAGATGTAGGCACCGGCGTAGACGTTGATCGTCATTTGAGAGTCCATTGCGAGCGTCCAGATCCGTTCAAGCCACTTTCGCGGCGGGTTTGGTGGCTTGATGCTTCACGGCATCGTCGTGCATCTTGCCGGCATGGGTCAAAACCGTCTTCGCGAGAACCTCATCGGTCCAATCGATCGTGACGATATTGTTCTTGATGATCAGGTCGAGGAAGCTGTACTGATTGTTCGCGTATAGCGTGCTCGCGTCGTCGCCGAGCAACGACGGTACGTTCAGCGGCCCGGCGATCGTCACGTTGCCGATCTTCACGGTTTCGCCGGGCACCGTGTCATCGCAATTTCCGCCGCCCTCGGCTGAGAGATCGACGATCACCGCGCCTGCTTTCATGCCCGCGACTTGGCTCGCGCTGATGAGCTTCGGCGACGGCTTGCCGGGGATCGCGGCCGTCGTGATGACCAGATCCGCGGCTTGAATGTGAGTGGTGAGCACGGCGGCCACTTTCACTTTTTCTGCCTGGGTCAGCTCGCGTGCGTATCCACCGTGACCTTGCGCGTCGATGCCCGTATCGACGAAGGTCGCGCCCAGCGAGTGCGCCTGCTCGGCCGTCGCCGGACGCACGTCGTACCCCTCGACGACCGCTCCCAGCCGATGGGCAGTGGCGACCGCCTCGAGACCCGCGACCCCGAGGCCCATGACGAGCACTTTGGCGGGACCGAGCGTCCCGCCGGCCGTGGTCATCTTCGGAAGGACGCGGTTCATGAGCGTCGAGCCGATCTGCACCGCGTAGTAACCCGTGAGCGCCGACTGACTGGAGAGCGCATCCATCGCTTGCGCGCGCGTGATCCGCGGGATGCGCTCCATTGCAAAACAGGTGATCTTGCGTCGCAAGAGTTCGGCGACGAGCGCCTTCTGATGTTCGGCGTAGATGAACGAGACGAGGATCGCGCCTTCCTTCATCGCGCTGATCACTTCGAGAGCGGGCGGCTGCACACAGAGCACGACGTCGGCGTCGCCGACGAGTGCCTTGCGATCCGACACGAAGGCAACGCCCGCGTAGGCCGAGTCGGGGATCGCGACCGCGTCGCCGGCGCCGGACTGCAGGTGCAGCTTCGCACCGAGTTTGATCAGTTTCGGCGCGACCGCAGGGACGAGCGCGACGCGGCGCTCGTGG
>Ga0116226_10001560_pt1 | contig 19919 bp, 18 predicted proteins | sample S1TSphfallax_FD_89692 | JGI IMG/M metagenome (GOLD analysis project Ga0116226, IMG submission 89692) | Host-associated microbial communities from peat moss isolated from Minnesota, USA - S1T2_Fa - Sphagnum fallax MG | ecosystem: Host-associated > Plants > Peat moss > Unclassified | place: USA... | reverse complement strand
GAGCGTTACCGATCCGCTGGAGGCCAGCTTTCCGCAAGTGGACCAGGCGCCCGGCGTCAACAACAAGGACGAAGTGGCCGGCGGCATGCTGGTGACGGTGTCGAAATAAGATATCTTGACGGGGAGACCGGGGGGGGGGCGGCTATGCGCCTTCCCGGCCCTTGGGACAGGAAGGAAGCAGTTCTTTTTTGAAAAAAAGAACCAAAAAACTTTGTTTAATAGGCGTGTCAATCTACGGCTTGCCGCTGTCCGGATGTCAGGGCGTCTGGGCAGCCTTTAGCTTCACAGCCACCTCGTTGCGCCGCACAAAAGGCAGCGCGAAGGGCGGGTCGTAGGAGAACAGGGAGGGCGTTCCCTCCGGCGTGCGGCCGGCGCCGCTGACGGCTTCGATCAGGGCGGCTTCGTGGCGGCGGCGGGCTGTGTTGGTGACGATGCCGGAGAAGCGCAGGACGGCGAAGGTTTCGGGCGGCAGCTTGACGATGTGCACCAGGGGGTCCGCCGGCGTGGGTGGACCGGCGCGTGCCACCGATTCGGGGAGGAAAAACCGCATCACGTTCGGGCCGCCCATCTCGACCGGAATGGTCATCGCTATCCTTTGGCCAATGCGCTGGCCGGATTGCTGGACGGGCACGGTCATGGCGATTTTCGCACCGGCCTGGTTGGCGCCGGTGATGTAGCGGAACAGGCGGCCGAAGGCGGCGCCGTCGTTGCTGTTTTGCATGGACGTTTCGACCGCGACGCGGGCGGCATAGGCGCGGATTTCCACGTTGGCGCCGATGCGGCCGACCACCTCGTAGCGCGGCTGCTCATAGGGCCCGCGGATGCCGACCACGGACCCGAGCGATTCGGCGAACGTTGCGAGATAGTAGAAAAAACCACCCATCGAAATGCCTCAAGCCAGATAATCGTGGACGACCTCGCCGAGGCCGAGGGTGAGATCGGCGAGGATGTGCGAGGCGGAAAGCACCTCGCGGACCGGAAGTTCCGCCACCGGTGCGAGCGCGTGCGGGTATAGGCCGAGTGCGGCAGGGCCTGTCCAGGCGCCGTGCAGGTCGATGTCCTCCAGATAGTAGCGGACCAGTTCGCAAATGCGCGGCGTGCCGTCGACGTGCGGTATGATCTTGAGCAGGAAGCTGGGCTCCTTCAGGGCCGCGAGCACGGTGTCATGCGGCAGGGTGCGGTGCTTGTAGCCCATGGTGCCCACGGCAATGCGCAGCTTGCCGTAATCCAGCGTGCCGACCAGCGTATCGACATCGACTTCGAGGCAAGGATTGGCGAGCTTTTTCGGAAAGCCCCAAAGTTCGCGTCCGCCGGCAATAGGCGGGTGGTCGTTCAGATACATCGCATGCGTGTAGCCGCCGCGGACACCGTTGAACGTAACCGGAATGACCTGGCCGCTTTCGGTGTAGTCGCCGAAGCCGGTTGAATCCGGCATGCGGATGAATTCGTATTTGACAACATCATCGGCGATTTCGAGGGGCTTCGGGACCACTTTTTCCAGCGCGGCACGATCGGTGCGATAGGTGATGATCATGTATTCGCGCCGGCTGAAACGATAGGGGCCCATGGGAAAGGCGGGATTGCCCGCGGGCATGCCGAATGACTTGCGTACCGTTTGCTCGTCCATGGGGTCACTCCGCAACAAAGAAAGGAAGCACTTCTTTTTTGAAAAAAGAAGCAAAAAACTTATATCCATGAAGGGCGCACTTCTCCTCAAGCGCCGGTAGGCTCAACATAATTTTCTTTTTTTCAAAAAAGAACTACCTTCCTACTTTTGCGGCTTCACCGGGTTAGTAACATCAAAACTGCGAAACCCGATATCATGCGGCGCCTTGCGCTTCCATGGGGCCGCATGGAGCGTGGCCCGGGCATCGCGCAGCCCATCTTCCCACCGCCGCAACATCGTGCCGCGGTCGAACTGATAGTCCTTTTGCGAGCCTTGCGGCTCGGCCGGGCGATAGATGAGCTGTGCGACATCGATCAGCGCCGGGCAGCCATATTCGTGCAGGTCGCGGGCCACCGGGTCGTTGCGCAATTCGGGCGGGAGCTTGTCGAGGAAGCGGCGCACGTTGCGGCGCATTTGCTGCTGGGAGCCGGCGTCGTTGGTGCCGGTGCGGGTGCGGCTGGAGTAGGTGATGTCTTTCTGGCGCTCGGCGACTTCGTCGAGATTTTTCGGGTTCGGGCCGCGGGCGGGGAACAGATCGACCTGGAAGATGAGGCTGTGGCGGCGCGGCCTGGTCTGCATCACATATTGCAATGGCGTGTTGGAGACGAGGCCGCCGTCCCAGTAGTCCCGGCCGTCTATCTGCACCGGCGGGAAGCCGGGCGGCAGGGCGCCGCTGGCCATGATGTGATCGGCCGACAGGCGCATTTCGGTGGTATCGAAATAGATCATGTTGCCGGTTTCGACATCGACGGAGCCTACCGACAGGCGCGTGCCGCCGGCATTGAGCAGGTCGAAATCGACCAGTTCCAGCAACGTCGCGCGCAGGTCGCGGGTGTCGTAATAGCTCAGCGGGGTGGGGTGGCCGAACCAGTCCAGCGGGGCGCGCGGGCGGAAGAAGCCGGGCTGGCCGAACAGGACGGCGTGGGTGGCGCCGATTTTTTGTTCGAGGCCGTCCCAGCCGGGCAGGCGCAGATTGGGCGAACCCAGGGCAGGGGCGGTGATGCGGGTCCAGAATTCGCGCAGATGGGCAACCCGCCGCTCGGGCGGATTGCCAGCGATCAGGCTGGCATTGATGGCGCCGATGGAGACGCCGGCGACCCAATGCGGGTCGACCCCGGCTTCGGCCAGCGCCTCGAATACGCCGGCCTGGTAGCTGCCCAGCGCGCCGCCGCCCTGCAGAACCAGGACGGTGCGGATGAACTCTTCGTCGGTTGGCTCGCGCATGGGTCAGTTCCCAGTTTGCCGGTTTGCAGGTGTCAGTTGGACACGCAACCGTGCCGCTCTGGCAACCCGGAACTGACGATGGGCAACTGATACTGGCCTTCCTGCGCACGGGCGGTTATGGGTGCGCCGCCCATGCTGCCCCGTTCCCCTCTTGCGCGCCAGTTCCTGCAGTTCGCGATCATTGGCACAGCCGGATTCGTGTGGGACACGTGCGTTGTGTACGCGACCGCGCCGTTCGTGGGCAAATACGCGGCCGGCATCATCAGTTTCGTCATCGTCGGCAGCATCAATTGGTTCGCAAATCGATTCTGGACCTATCGGCACCTTAACCATGACGCGATGCACCGGCAATTGGTGCGGTTTCTGATTGCCAATGGGGTGGGGTTCGTTCTCAACCGCGGCACATATGTCGGGCTGATCTACACTCAGCCGCTGTTCAGTGCCCATCTTGTGCTGGCGATCGCCGCCGGCGGCATAGCCGGCATGTTCGTGAATTTCTTCTTGTCGCGAAGGCTGGTGTTTCGATGAGCCCGCGGCTTGCGGTGCTGATGCCATGCTATAACGAATCCGTATCGATCGGCGGCGTGGTGGCCGGCTTCCGCGCGGCGCTGCCGGATGCAGAGGTGTTCGTTTATGACAACAACTCGTCCGACGACACGGCGGCACAGGCGGCGGCGGCGGGCGCCGTGGTGCGGCGCGAGCCGCGCCAGGGCAAGGGTCATGTCGTGCGCCGCATGTTTGCCGATGTCGAGGCCGATGTTTATGTGCTGGTGGACGGTGACGGGACGTATGAAGCGGCGGCCGCACCCGCCATGGTTGCAAGGCTGCTGGGCGAACGGCTCGACATGGTGACGGGCGTGCGGGTGTCGCAGGCCGCAGGTGCGTACCGGCCCGGACATGTGTTCGGCAATGTGGTGCTGACCGGCCTGGTCGCCCGCCTGTTCGGCGCGCGGATGGCCGACATGCTTTCCGGCTACCGGGTGTTTTCGCGGCGATTTGTGAAATCGTTTCCGGCGCTGGCGGGCGGCTTCGAGACCGAGACGGAGTTTACCGTGCATGCGCTGCAGTTAGGCCTGCCGACAGGTGAATTTGCGACCGGATATGGCGAGCGGCCGGCGGGCTCGCAGAGCAAGTTGCGCACGCTGCGCGACGGCGCGCGCATATTGCGGCTCATTGTGCTGCTGGTGAAGGATGAGCGGCCGGTTCCGTTCTTTTCCGTGGCTGCGGTTCTGCTGTTTTTGCTGGGATTGGGCCTCGGTGTGCCGGTGGTGCTGGAATTCCTGCGCACCGGGCTGGTGCCAAGGCTGCCGACCGCCATTGTTGCGGCATCGCTTGTCATGCTGTGCTTTCTTTCGCTGGCATGCGGGCTTATTCTCGACTCGGTGGCGCGGGGCAGGCGGGAGATGAAACGACTGGCGTATCTGGCGATCCCGGGGCCGCCTGATGCCTGAATTGCAGAATGCGGCGGCCTGGTTCATTTATCTTGCGTGGGCGGCCTGGGCGTTCACCTGGGCGATGCTGTCGCCGGGGGCGAAGTCCGCGGTGCGCGAGGAAAGCCTGGAATCAAGGCTGCTGCATCTGGTCCCCCTCGCGGGCGCGGTATGGTTGTTGTGCGCCGGAGATTATGTCGGGCAGGATCTGGCCGCGGCGGTGCTGCCGCGGGCAGGCTGGATGGTGCTGTCCGGCGCCGGGCTGGTCGCCCTGGGGCTGCTGTTCGCGGTATGGGCCAGGTTCACGATCGGCGCGAACTGGAGCGGAACGGTAACGGTGAAGCAGGACCATGTGCTGGTGCGCCATGGTGCTTATGCGCTGGCCCGGCACCCGATTTACACCGGCTTGCTGACCGCGTTTCTGGGCACCGCGATTGCGATCGACGCATGGCGCGGTGTGGTTGCGTTCGTGCTGGTTACGTTGGCGTTCCTGCGCAAGATGCAGACGGAGGAAGAATTCATGGTCGAGACGTTCGGCGATGAATACAAGCGCTATCAGAGATGGACCGCGACTTTAATCCCGTTCATCTGGTAAAGAAGGAAGCAAGCAGGAGCAAAAGTTTTTTGGTTCTTTTTTTCAAGCAGGAACTGCTTTCTTCCTAAACTGTCTTCCGCACCGCATCGACCACCCATAGCGGCTGCGGCAACGCCAGCTTTTCCAAATTCGCCGCATAAGGCAACGGCACATCCGCCCCCGCCACCCGCACCGGCGGCGCGTCCAGCCAGTCGAACGCATGCTCGATCACGGCCATTGCCACCTCCGCCCCGATGCCGGCATAGGGCCAGCCTTCCTCCACCGTCACCAGCCGATTGGTACGCTTTACGCTCTCCACCACGGTGCCGATATCCAGCGGACGCAGCGTTCGCAAATTGATTACCTCCGCCTCCACACCCTGCCCCGCCAATATCTCCGCCGCCGCGAGCGCGGTGCCCACGCCGATCGAATAGCTGACGATCGTGACATGCCGCCCGGCCCGCTCGATTTTCGCCCGCCCGATCGGCAGGATGAAATCAGGGTCCTCCGGGCAAGGAAACGAATGGCCGTAAAGAATTTCGTTCTCCAGGAAAATCACCGGATTGGGATCACGAATGGCCGCCCGCAGCAGCCCTTTCGCATCGGAAGCGGAATAGGGCGCGATCACCTTCAGCCCCGGCACATGTGCGTACCAGCTCGCGTAATCCTGGCTATGCTGGGCGGCCACGCGCGACGCCGCCCCGTTCGGCCCGCGGAACACAATCGGGCAGCCCATCTGGCCGCCCGACATATAGCGCGTTTTGGCCGCGGAATTGATGATCTGGTCGATCGCCTGCATGGCGAAATTGAACGTCATGAACTCGACGATGGGCCGCAGCCCGTTCATCGCGGCCCCCACCGCCATGCCGGTAAATCCATGCTCGGTAATCGGCATGTCGATCACCCGCTTGGGTCCGAAACGATCGAGCAGCCCCTGGCTGATCTTGTAGGCGCCCTGGTACTGCGCCACTTCCTCGCCCATAAGGAAAACGTTCTCGTCGCGTTCCAGTTCGGCCGCCATGGCGTCGCGCAATGCCTCGCGCACCGTAATGGGCTTGCCGGGCGCGAAATCCGCCTCCGGCGCCACCGCGACAACAGCCGGCGCTGACACCGGCGCCGCGGCCGGCACCGCGGCCTTCGCCACAACGGGTGCAGGGGCCACGGATTTCGGCGCGGCGCCATTGGTCAGCACCGCGATCGGCGTGTTTACCGCGACACCCTCGGTGCCCTCAGGCACCAAAATGCGCTCCAGCCGGCCTTCGTCGACCGCCTCCACCTCCATCGTGGCCTTGTCGGTTTCAATTTCAGCAATGACATCGCCGGCCCGCACATCCTCGCCCACCTGCTTGAGCCAGCGGGCGAGTTTTCCCTCCGTCATGGTCGGCGACAGAGCCGGCATCAAAACATCTGTCATCCCTCAGGCGCCTTCCGCCAGCACATCGGTCCACAATTCGGCGGGATCGGGCTCGGGCGCGCTCTGCGCCGCATCCGCCGCCGCCTGCACGGTCGCGCGGATTGCCGCCTCGATGCGCTTCAATTCATCCTCCGCGACGCCCATCGACACCAGCGCCGCCCGCGCATGGTCGATCGGATCATGATGCTCGCGCATTTCCTGCACCTCCTCGCGGGTGCGGTATTTTGCCGGGTCCGACATCGAATGGCCGCGATAACGATACGTCTTCATTTCCATCAGATAGGGCCCGTTGCCGGCGCGGCAATGCGCCACCGCGACCTCGGCTGCCGCATGCACGGCGGAGACATCCATGCCGTCCACCTGCACGCCGGGAATCCGCCAGGGCGCGCCGTTTTGCGACAGGTCGCGCGAGGCGCTGGCCCGCTCGACGCTCGTGCCCATCCCGTATCTATTATTTTCGATCACATAAATGCAAGGCAGCTTCAGCAATGCCGCCAGATTGAAGCTCTCGAACACCTGCCCCTGGTTGGATGCACCCTCGCCCAGATAGGTGACGCTCACCCGGTCATTGCCGCGATAAAAATTGCTGAACGCGAGGCCCGTGCCGATGCTCACCTGCGCGCCGACGATGCCATGGCCGCCGAAGAATTTTTTGTCCAGGCTGAACATGTGCATCGAACCGCCCTTGCCACGCGAATAGCCCGCTGCCCGCCCGGTCAGCTCCGCCATCACGCCGACCGGATCCATCCCGGTCGCCAGCATATGCCCGTGGTCGCGATACGACGTGATCACTTCGTCGCCGTCACTCAGCGCCAGTTGCACGCCGACCACCACCGCTTCCTGGCCGATATAGAGATGGCAGAACCCGCCGATCAGCCCCATGCCGTAAAGCTGGCCGGCCTTCTCCTCGAAGCGCCGTATCAGCAGCATCTGCTGCCAGGCCTGCAGCAACTTGTCGCGTGACAGAGCGGGCGCGGCCGGAACCTGGCTGGGCGTGGCGGCGGCCGGCTTGCTGTTCTTGGCACGAGGAGAAACCGCCATGCGCGCGCGACCCTTTTTGAGCAAAGCAGGTGTCAAGGATTAACAAGGCCCGACGGCTCATCACAAGGCACAGAAAAAGGCAGGCAAAAGCAAGCAAGCAGTTCTTTTTTGAAAAAAAGAACCAAAAAACTTTTACCTGTTAAGGGCAGCACCTGATAGGCTTATGTGAGCCGGCGGCTTGGCGCAATTAGCAAGTGCAGCCTCGGGCTGACGCGGGCCCGGCTAGTACAGCTTCTTGCCCGGCCCGTAGGGTACCACAAGGTCGGCCGGGTCCGCCACTTCGGCCTTTGCCCGCGCCCGCTCGTCCAGCGTGTCCGGGTCGATCTGCGCGTCACGCAAGCCGGCGACCCGCACCTCCCACTGGTCATGCTCCGCCTGCGCCGCCGCCAGCGTCTGCTCCGCCACCACAAGCTGCGCTCTGCGCACCGCGTAATTACGCAGCCCGTGCTCGCCGCGGCTGGCGTTCCACACGAAATAGGCAGTCAGGCTCATGAACAGCGTGGGCGCCACCATGGCGATGGCAAAGCGTTTGGCAGCACGGATGATTCGCATGGGCGTCAATGAATCACGTTGGGTCAAAGAAAGGAAGTAGTTCTTTTTTTCAAAGAAGAACTGCTTTCTTTCGGTTTTCCCATACTTCCCGCGCATCGCTTTCGGTCACCCCCATCGCCATCAGGCCAAGCGCGATCGTGCCCACCACACGCGCCTCAATCGCGGAATCGCACACCGCCCCAAGCCAGATGCCGGCAAAATCCGGCTCGACATCTGGCGCCGGATCGGATGTCAGAACCGGCAGCTCCTGCGCCGTGCGCCCGGAACCCCCGACAAAAAGATGCGCCAGGCCCGGCTTGGCCGGATTGCGTTCCGCCTCGCCGCCGCCGCCCTTCAGCACCAGCAGCCGCTGGCGCCCCAGCAAGGCCGCCGCGCCGATATGCACGTCGACATAAGGCGGGTGAAACACCCCATCGACACCGGCCGAGGCATCGCCAGGGTTCAGCAGACGCGCCACCGTATTCATCGGCGAGCGCAGCCCGAGCAGCCGCCGCAATCCCAGCAGCGCCGCGAAAGCCGGGCTCAGGCTTTCCACCTTCACATAAGCAAAGCCCCGCGCCGCCAGATCCCGCGCGGCCGCCGCTCCATCCGCCGCCGGCGCCATGCCAAGCCGCCCCAGTGCTTCAACCACCGAGATCCCGCCGGAAAACGCGTTCGACCCATGCATCAGAACCGGCCACCCGGCCCGTCCCAACGCGAGTGCCGCGAGCAGAAACCAGGGCGCCCCCCGGGTGCGACCGGCACCATAAGACGGCCAATCCAAAGCCACCGACAGACCGTCTAGCCGCATGCTCTCCCGCGCGCCCTCCACCAGGCCGGCGATCTCCGCCGCATCCTCGCCGCGGTAGCGCAGCAGCATCAGAAACGCGCCAACCTGTTCAGGCGCCGCCGCGCCCGCGAGCAGCAACCGCATCGCATCCGCCGCCTCTTCCCGCGTGAGAGCGCGCGACCGCCCGGGACCGCGCCCCAGCGTCGCCACGTATGAGGCAAACCGCTCAACCGCGGCGTCGCTCACAGCGCCAGACCCGCGCCCAGGTCCTGCCACACGCCGCCGAGCCAACTGCCGAGTACCTGCAAATCCGGCCCCAGCAGCACCAGGTCCGCGCGCTGTCCTGCGGCGATCCGGCCGCGCTCGTGACCGAGCCCGAGGAAATCGGCCGGCACCGCGCTCGCCATCGCAACGGCGTCGGCCACGCTCACCCCGAGCCATGCCACCGCGTGGCGGACCGCGTCCGCAACGCTCAGATCGGCGCCCGCCAACACGCCGTCCTCCGTCTCCAACTGCCCGGCCCGCCGGAGGATCTTCCTGCCCAATAGCGAAAAGCTCTGCATGTCGGTTCCGGCGACGCTCATGGCGTCCGAAACGAGCATGGTGTGCGCCGTGCCCCGCGCCGCTACCACCAGCCGCGCCATCGCCGGGTGCACGTGAATTCCGTCCAGAATTAGGCCGGCGAAGAAATCGCCAACCAGGCCCGCGCCCGCCACACCAGGCGCGCGCGACGCCGGCGGCGGCATGGCGTTGAAAATATGTGTCACGCCGCGCAACGGCGGGCGGACATCCTCGAAAGCCGCCTCGCTATGCCCGGCCGACAAAATCACCCCCGCCGCGGCAAGCCGCATTTGGATGTCATGCGGCACCCTCTCCGGCGCCAAAGTCAGCAGCACACGCCCGGCGCCGTTCGCCGCGAGCGCCGCCAGCAGCGCCACATCGGCCTCCGCGACTGGGCGGATCAGATCCGGCCGGTGTACTCCGGGACGCGCCGGGCTCAGGAACGGCCCCTCGAAATGGATGCCCAGAACGCCGGCGCTCGCCGCCACTGCCGGCGCCATCGCCGCGGCCGCCGCACGCATGTCCGCCGGAGGGCTGGTAATCAGCGTCGGCATGATGGCCAGCGTGCCGAGCCGCCGATGCGCCGCCGCCATCGCGAGGGCCGCCTCCGCGGTCGGCGTATCGTTGAACAATATCCCGCCGCCGCCATTCACCTGCACGTCGATAAACCCCGGTGCGAGCAGCGCGTCCGGAGGCAGCGCCACCCGCGACTCGGCCGTTGCGGCCACGGCGGGCACCACGGCACGAACGCGCCCGTCCTGCACCAGCACGCCCACGCCGGCTTGCCGCCCCTCCGGCGTGATCACGTCGCAGCCGTGGTAGAAACGCGCGCTCATGACATGATCCGAGGTTTGGGCTTGGCGCTAGGTTTACAGCGTTCTACCCAGCCACTAACCAAGGCGCCACGCATACTCCGGAGGAAACCAGATGAGTGTCAGTGAAATCGAATCCGCGTTCTCCAGCCGCCTCGACGCCTTCAGCGAACTGGGCGCCACGGTAAAATTCGATTTCGGCGACGACCGCCTGTTCGTCGACGGCACCCAGAAGCCCGCGACAATCAGCCATGACGACAAGGACGCAGACTGCACGCTCACCATCAGCCCGGAAAACCTGGTCGCCATCCAGCAAGGCAAGCTGGACGCGACAATGGCATTTATGACCGGTAAGCTGAAGGTGAAAGGCAACACCGCCATTGCCATGAAATTGAGTTCGGTAATGAAGTAAGCAGTTCTTTTTTGAAAAAAAGAACCAAAATACTTTTATCAATTAAGGGGTAGCAATCCATTGGCCCATGTGGGCCGCCTGCTGGCCGCAATGAGTAAAAGTTTTTTGCTTCTTTTTTTCAAAAAAGAAGTGCTTCCTTTCTCACGCTGCTGTCCGTTGCGCCAATTCCGCCAGCAGACGCACCAGCGCCGCCAGGTGAAACGGCTTCTGCAGCACATGCCGGTCGGCAAATTCGGCAGGAATCTGCGTCCCGCCATCACCGGTGACAAACGCAAACGGCACCTGTCGCGCGGTCAGTGCGGCCGCCACCGCGTAACCGTCGCTGCCTGGCGCCAAATGCACGTCCAGCAAGGCGACCTGCGGTGCCTGGCTTTCAATCAGAGCCAGCGCCTCCTCGGTCCGATCGCACGGCCCGACCACGCTGCAGCCGATTTCGCCGAGCATATCCTCCAGCAGCAACGCCACCATCGAATCATCTTCGAGCACCAGGACTTTCAGGCCAGGTGGCACTTTCGGCGCGATAGCGTGATTGACAGGCGGCATGAGGTCTCCATCGGCGGCGCCGGACATTTCGGTGGCGGCAGAATCTGGCGGCTGTGCCTTCTGCTGTCGTTGCGCGCGCCGTTGGTGCCAGGTGCCGATCGGCAGGCGGGAAGCGGCGCCACGCACCTGGTTGCGCCCCGCCTGCTTGGCGTCGCACAGCGCCCGATCGGCGAGGGTTATCAAAACCTGCAGATCCGCCCCAGGTTGCGGTGCCATGCTGGCCACGCCGATGCTCACGGTCACCAGCCGCAACGGGCTGGCGCCGTGCGGCATGGCGGCGTCCTCCACCGCGCGACGCAAGCGTTCGGCCACGTCGCGCGCGCCATCCTCGCTCGTGCCAGGCAACAAGGCGGCGAACATCGCGCCCCCGAACCGGGCAACCAGGTCGGCGGGCCGCCGCGCCGCCTGTTCGAGTTGGCCGGCAATCACCCGCAGGCAGTCATCGCCCGCCAACATTCTGTACATCTTGTTATAGGCGGAGAAGTGGTCGACATCGATCAGCAGCAACGCAATATCGTCCGCCGCCCGCGCAGCCCGCGCCCATTCCACCTGCAACGCGATATCGAAGCTGCGCCGGTTGGCAATGCGCGTCAGGTCATCATGCGCCGACAGCCGCAGAAGCTGGGCGTTGGCCCCGGCCAGCCGCTGCTCGGACATCACGGACGTCACGATCTGCTCGCCGAGAAACCGGGCGATGGCGAGCGTCGCCCCCAGTTGCAAAAGCACGAACGGCGCCGCGAATTGCACGAAGCCTGGCGCGCAAAGCACCAAACCCGCCAACGTGGGCAACAGGCAGCACAGGCTTTGGCCGGTGATCGCGGCGGGCGACGCGGCGTTGCGCACCGAAGCCGCGCCAAGCCAGCCTGCCTGCGCCAGCAGAACCAGAAGTTGCAACCGCGGGTCCGCACGCCACAGCAATACGGACAGGCTTGCCGCGCCCCACAAAAGGGCCGTCGCGCAGGCGCCGGCTGTGAAGCGGAGCGCCCAAACCTCAGCGCTCCCCTCGGCCGCATCCGGCGCGACACGTCGCCGGTAGGCGGCACGCAGCGAAATGCGCAACGCCGTGACAAGCAAGCCTATCCCGGCCAGCGACACGAACCAGGGCCACGGCCCGCGCACGGCACAAATCGCCAGCACGCCGAGCAGACCCAGCGCACCTTCGATCAGCGGGCGCACCTCCGCATAAAGCGAGGCGACTAATCGCCAGCGTTGCTCCGGTGCCAGGCTGTAGCTGGACAGGAGAATCGGACTCGACAAGCTCAGCCGCCCTTTCGCGCCGATACCAAACCATTATAGCAGGCGACAGGCTGCCTAAAGGTTACGAGCCGCCATAACCAGCGCGCTGATGTTTTCCCGGCCGGGCGACAAGCGGGGTGGACAAGCCAGCAGGGCGGTGCTGCCCTGCGCACGCCTGGGCGCATTTCTGCCCGTTTGGGCGCCAATCAGCTGGGGACATCGCATGCACATGCAAGCCGCCGCGAACCCGCTCGGTGCCCCGCGCACCGTCCGCGGCGCCGGCATCGATCTGCGTTTCCACGTCGCCGGCGAGGGGCCACTCGTCATCCTCATGCACGGCTGGCCCGAACAAAGCCTGTCCTGGCGCCACGTCGTGCCCGCGCTGGCCGCCGCCGGCTATCGCGTCGCCACGCCGGACATGCGTGGCTACGGGCAAAGCGGCAAACCCGACGCGCCCGACGCCTACACGCTGAACACCATCGCCGCCGACATGGGCGCCATCGCCGACGCCCTGGGTGCCGAACGCTGGGCCGCCGTCGGGCACGACTGGGGCGCCATCGCTGCCTGGCGCTGCGCTCTGTTCCACCCTCAGCGCGTGGCCGCCGTGTTCGGCATGAGTGTGCCGCATACCAGCCCGCCGCCGCTGCCGTTTCTCCAGCTCATCGACAAGTTCTTCCCCGACCGTTTTTTCTACATCCGCTATTTCCAGGCCATCGGCGTCGCGGAAGCCGAGCTCACCGCGGCGGACACCGCTGGCGCGCTGAAGCGGATTTATTACGGCGGCAGCGGCCCCGGCATGGCCGCCGGCGCCATCCGCCACGCGCCACGCGATGCAAAATTATTGCAAAGCTGGGCCGTCGCACCGGAGGGGCCACTGCCGTTCCTGCCCGACCACGAGCTGGCGGCCTACGCCGCCGCGTTCGATGCCGGCGGCTGGCGCGGGCCCTTGAACTGGTATCGCAACTTTGACCAGAACGCCGCCGACGCGCTCGCTTTGGGCGACAGCGTTATCAAACAGCCGGTTGGTTTCATCGCCGGCGAGTTCGAGCCCGTGTTGATGTTCTGGCCCGGCCAGTTGGAAAACATGCGCGCGCATTGCGCGGATTTGCGCGCCGCGGTGCGCGTGCCCGGTGCCGGACACTGGATCCAGCAGGAGGCGCCGCGGGATACCAATGCGGCACTTATCGAGTTCTTGAAGGAAGCACTTCTTTTTTGAAAAAAAGAAGCAAAAAACTTTTACTCATTGCGTTGAGCACGCAGTTCAAAAGGGCCAATAGGTTGCCAGTCGTAACAGATAAAAGTTTTTTGGTTCTTTTTTTCAAAAAAGAACTGCTTTCTTCCTGATGACTCCGTTCCGCCCCGACTATTACCCCGACGACGGCGTGCTCGCGCGCGCCTGGCTGGCCTCCACGCCATTGCCCCCGGACCGGGAGGCGCGCGTCGACACCGAAGCCCGCCAGATGATCGGCGCCATCCGCGGCCGCAGCGGCGGCATCGGCGGCGTGGAGCAGCTGCTGCGCGAATACAGCCTGACCACGCCAGAAGGTTTGGCATTGATGGTGCTCGCGGAGGGCCTGCTGCGCGTGCCTGACGATGCGACCGCGGACCGGCTGATCGAGGACAAGCTCGGCCAGGGCGGCTTTGCCACGCGCGCGCATCAATCCGACGCGCTGCTGGTCAACGCGTCGGCCTGGGCGCTGGGGATTTCCGCGCGCCTGATCGGCCCGCAAGATACACCGGAGGGAATTCTTCGCGGCGTGGTGCGTCGGCTGGGCCTGCCCACCGTGCGCGGCGCGCTGCGCCAGGCGATGCGCGTCATGGGCAGTCATTTCGTGCTCGGCCAGTCGATCGAGGATGCGCTGGCGCGTGCCGGCAGCCGCGCCGGCCGGCTCTACCGCTACAGTTTCGACATGCTCGGCGAGGGGGCCCGCACCGCCGAGGACGCCGAACGTTATTTTGCCAGTTATTCCGACAGCATCGAGGCGATCGGCCGCGCCGCCGGCAACAAGCCGCTGCCCGACCGTCCCGGCATATCGGTGAAGCTGAGCGCGTTGCACCCGCGTTACGAAGCCGTCAGCCGCGACCGTGTCATGGCCGAACTGGTGCCGCGCGTGCGCACGCTGGCACGCGCCGCCGCCATCCGCGGCCTGAATTTCACCATCGATGCCGAGGAAGCCGACCGGCTCGAGCTTTCCATGGACGTCATTGCCGACGTGGCGGCCGACCGCCAACTGGCCGACTGGGACGGATTCGGCCTCGCCATTCAGGCCTATGGCAAGCGCGCGCTGCCGGCAATCGATTACGTCGCCGAATTGGCCGCTTCGCTCGGCCGGCGCTTCATGGTGCGCCTGGTGAAAGGTGCGTACTGGGACACCGAGGTGAAGCGCGCGCAGGAACGCGGGCTACCCGACTATCCGGTGTTCACCCGCAAGCCGATGACGGACCTGTCCTATGTCGCGTGCGTCGAGCGGATGCTTGCGCTGCGCCCGCGCCTGTATCCGCAATTCGCCACCCACAACGCGCTGACCGTGGCTAGCGTGCTGGAACGCGCTGGCGGCACCGATGGTTACGAATTCCAGCGGCTGCACGGCATGGGCGATGCACTGTACGATTCTTTGCTGGAACGTCATACCGGGGTCGCGGTGCGCACCTACGCTCCGGTCGGCATTCACAAGGATCTGCTGGCGTATCTGGTGCGGCGCCTGCTGGAGAATGGGGCAAATTCCAGTTTCGTCAGCGTGGCGGCCGATCCGAACGTTCCGGTTGAGGTGTTGCTGGAACGCCCCGAGCAGCGCGTGGGTCGGCCCGACCGGGCCCGCCATAGCGGTTTGCCGATGCCGGCCGATCTGTTCGGCAGCGCGCGAAAAAACGCTGCCGGCGTGGAATTCGGGCATGCGGCGAGCCTGGCCGGCCTGCTGGCCGAGATACGGCGCGACACGATGCTGGTGCATGCCCCCGGGCTGATCAACGGTGTCGCGTCCACCGGCATAACCCGCGATATCGCCTCGCCGGCCGATCCGGCCAGAATCGTCGGACGGGTGACTGAAGTGAGCCTGCAAACAGCGGACATCGCGATGGCGGCCGCGGCCGCGGGCTTTCGGTCCTGGAATGAAACGCCGGCGGGCGCGCGCGCGGCCGCGCTGGAACGTGCCGCGTCATTGCTGGAACAACGGCGCGGATTTTTCCTTTCGCTGCTGGCGGCGGAAGCCGGCAAGACCCTGGATGACGGTGTTTCCGAACTGCGCGAGGCGGTCGATTTCCTGCGATATTACGCCGCCGAGGCGAAGAAACTTTATGGCCATACCGAAACGATGCCGGGCCCGACGGGCGAACTGAACCAGCGGCGGCTCCGCGGCCGTGGCGTTTTCCTGTGCATATCGCCGTGGAATTTCCCGCTGGCTATTTTCGTGGGCCAGGTTGCCGCCGCACTCGCGGCCGGCAACAGCGTGGTTGCCAAACCCGCCGAGCAAACGCCGCTGGTCGCCTGCGAGGCGGTGCGCCTGCTGCACGAAGCGGGTGTGCCCGGCGAAGCACTGCATCTGGTGCCGGGCGCCGGCGACATCGGTGCGCGCCTGGTCGCACATCCATCGGTGGCGGGCGTGGCGTTCACCGGGTCGACCGAAACGGCCTGGGCGATCAACCGGACGCTCGCTGCCAAACGCGGCCCGATCGTGCCGCTGATTGCCGAAACCGGCGGCATCAATGCCATGATCGTGGACGCCACCGCCCTGCCGGAACAGGTGGTGGACGACGCGGTGATGAGCGCTTTCCGCAGCGCAGGCCAGCGTTGTTCCGCATTGCGGCTGATGGCCGTGCAGGACGATGTGGCCGACCGCATCATTGCCATGACCGCGGGGGCTGCCGCCGAATTGAAACTGGGCGATCCGGCCGACCCTTCAACCCATTTAGGCCCGGTCATCGATGCCGAATCTCAGCAGCGCCTCGAGGCCCACATCGCGCGGCTGAAACAATCGGCGCGCACCCATTATGCCGGCACCGCCCCGGCGCGCGGCTATTTTGTGGCACCGCACATCTTCGAGCTGAACGCGCCCGGCGAACTCACGGAGGAGATTTTTGGCCCGGTGCTGAACGTAGTGCGCTACCGCGCCGAAAAATTCGATGCGCTGCTCGAGGACCTCGAGAAAACCGGCTACGGGCTGACGCTGGGCATTCACACCCGCATCGATGCCACCGCTGCCTACGTTGCCGATCGCCTGCCCACCGGCAACATCTACGTCAATCGCAACATGATAGGTGCGGTGGTGGGCGTGCAGCCGTTTGGCGGCAGCGGTCTTTCCGGAACCGGTCCGAAGGCGGGCGGCCCGGATTATCTGCGTCGGTTCGGGATAGAACAGACGATTTCCACCAACACGGCCGCCGCGGGCGGCAACGCCACGCTGCTGGCGACGGAGGAGTAGCATGCTCGAAGCACCCGAAGTAGAAGCCCACCGCCATCACAAGACAGGCCATTCGCTGTTCGATTTCATCCTTGTCGGCACGGCAGTGTTTCTTTCCATGGTGTCGGTGTTCATTGCCGTGCATCACGGCCAGACGATGGAAAAGCTGGTGGCGGCAAATTCATGGCCTAACCTGAGCTACGGAACCGGTAACGTCAATGACAAGGGCGAAGATGAAATAAATCTCACCATCAGGAACACCGGCGTGGGACCGGCGCGGATCGACACGTTCGAGCTGTTCTATAAAGGCAAGCCAATGGCGCATTTTCACGATCTGGCTTCCGCCTGTTGCGAGCAACTGGTAGGCAAGCACCTATTTACAGGAACAAGCAGCGTTGTGGACGAAGTGCTGCCGGCGCGGGAATCGATCAACTTCTGGTCGATGCGGCGTGACAAGAACACGCCAGAGGCCTGGGACGTGCTGAACAAGGAACGTTTTAATGTGAACGTGCGTGTATGCTATTGCTCGGTGTTCGATGAATGCTGGATGATGGACAGCGAAAAGCGACGCCCGGAGCGCCACGCCGGGCAGTGCACCCCGACGCAACCTGTCCAGTTCAGCTTCTTCTAGCCAAGGGAATCCATGAACCCCACCGCCTGCATTTTAGTGATCGGCAACGAAGTGCTGTCCGGCCGCACCCAGGATGCAAATATCCGCTTCCTGGCCCAACGCCTGGGCGACATGGGAATCCCGGTGCGCGAAGTCCGCATCATCCCCGATGTCGCCGACACCATCATCCGCACAATCAACGAAGTGCGCGCCGCGTTCGATCACGTCTTCACCACCGGCGGCATCGGCCCCACACACGACGATATCACCAGCGAATGCGTCGCCGCCGCCTTCGGCGTGCCGTGGGAACCGCACCCCGTCGTTTGGGCGCGCATGGACGCCTTCTACGAACCCGGCAAATTCAATGCGGCGCGGCAACGAATGGCCACCATGCCGCGCGGCGCCATATTGATCGACAACGGCCAGACCATCGCGCCCGGTTTCTCCATGGGCAATGTTCACGTCATGGCCGGCGTGCCCGCCATCATGCGCGGCATGTTCGACATGCTGGCGCCGACCTTGCAACGAGGCACCCCGGTCATTTCACGCAGCGTGCACGCAGCCGACGTGCGCGAAGGCGATATAGCCGCGGGACTGACCGAAATACAGGCGAAATATCCCGCGCTCGATCTCGGCAGCTATCCATATTACCGTGATGGGGGCGGGGGGGTTGCGATCGTGGCCAAAGGCGTGGACGCGGCGCAGGCTGAGGCGGCCATTTCCGAAGTCACAAAATTGTTCAAACTGCTTGGCGGACATCCAAACGCGGGAGAGCCAGCTTAGGAAGGAAGGTATTCTTTCTTGAAAAAAGAAGCAAAATACTTTTGCTATAAGAAGAGCGCTACTACCTGGCGGGCGGCCAATAACGGCACTCCGGATTCGTTCCACAAAGTCATATCCTGGGTCGAGTAGCCGTCGGCGACGTTGTCGCCGCGGCTGCTCATCAAGTGCCAGCCGTCAACCGTGGAGGGCACGTCGATCATTTCAATGCCCCAGGTCATCGTGCTAATCTGCGCCGGGCCTGAAAACATGCTGAAGGCAGCAGGCGGCATGGCATCGGCCAGCGCGATAAGACCGAGCAGCCCCGTTCGCGCGGCCACGTCGCGATGACGTATCCATACAAGCAATTCGGGCGCGGAAGCGCCACTCAGCGGCGCGTGTCCGCCGGCACGCAGGATTTCGAACTGGGCCGCGAATCGTGGTCCCTTCTGGGTGCCAAAAAAACCGGTGCATTCGCCGGGCGGGGGAACCGGCGGCGCCGGCAGCGCACGGAAGCGCAGGGCACTTTCGCGTGGCGCGCCGAACGTCAGCGTCGCGCGGGTGGCGATGCCGCTTTCCGCGTGCAGGTCGGACGTGATGAACACGCTGTTCCGGCCCCGTCGCAATACGGTCGAAACGATACGCAGGGCGCCTGCGGCCGGGCCGACAAAGGTGAACTGTGCAGCTCGCAGCGGCGGCAGGTCGGGATTGGCCCTGAGTGCCCCTGCGACGCACAAGGCCGCGGACAGCCCGCCATAGGTCGTGCGCCCCTGCAGCCAATCCTCCGGCACAGTGACGTCGCCCGCCAGTGTGATGTTGCGAATAATATCCGAGAAATTTGTCACGGCGAGGCCATTAGCAAAAGTTTTTTGCTTCTTTTTTTCAAAAAAGAAGTGCTTCCTTCCTTACTTCCGCCAAGCCCCGCTGGCATTCGTCTTGTATCCTAATGCTGAATAAGCCGCATCCACCAAAGACTGCCCCCGCTCATTGAGCAGAATTCCCGCCCCCATGCGGTTCATGGTATATCCGAAACTCAATTCCGCCCCCGGATCGGCAAAGCCGATGCTGCCGCCCATGCCGACATGGCCGAACGCGGTCTCGCCGAGGATGGCGGAATCGCCGCCCTGGTCCCGGTTGTCGGTGCTGACCATGTATCCCAGTGCGAAGCGCAACGGTTGCAGCAGGGTGGCGTCGAGGTGGGTGGCTGCCGAGACGCGCCCCATGCGGGCGATGGTTTCGGGTTTGAGCAGTTCGTTGTTGGCAAGGGGGGCGTAGAGTCCGGCCAGGCCGCGGGCGTTGGTGATGCCGTTGGCGCTGCAGATTTCGGCGGCATGGATATCGCGGGCGTTGAAATCCGCTTCGCCGTTGTTGGTCATGAACAGGTTGCTTAGCGTCCCCGGCTGCATCACGGCCTGGGTGAATTTTGAATTCATGTTCATTTCGGAGAAATCGGGGGCGAGCATGCCGGCGACGCGGTGCTCCTCTGCCTCGGGCAGGCCGATATGGAAATCGAGGCCGAGCTTTTCGGCGATTTCGGTGCGGAAGAACTCGCCGAGCGGTTGGCCGGCGGCACGGCGCACCAGATTGCCGACGGTCCACGCATAGGTGACGCCGTGGTAGCCCTGGCGGGTTCCCGGCTCCCACCAGGCGGGTTCGGCGGCGAGGCGGTCGGTCATATAATCGAAATCGCAATAGCCGCCGGTCTTGATCGGCTCGCGCACGTGCGGGACGGGCGAGGTGTGGGCGAGCATGTTGGCGACGGTGGTGCCTTGCTTGCCGTTGCTGGCGAATTCGGGCCAGAGTTTGGCGACGTCGTCGTGCAGGTTCAGGGCACCGCGCTCGATGAGGAGGTGGTTGCAGAGGGCGGCGGCGCCCTTGGTGCAGGAGAACACGATGGAGATGGTGTTTTCCGTCCAGGG
>Ga0116226_10001559_pt1 | contig 19922 bp, 18 predicted proteins | sample S1TSphfallax_FD_89692 | JGI IMG/M metagenome (GOLD analysis project Ga0116226, IMG submission 89692) | Host-associated microbial communities from peat moss isolated from Minnesota, USA - S1T2_Fa - Sphagnum fallax MG | ecosystem: Host-associated > Plants > Peat moss > Unclassified | place: USA... | reverse complement strand
GGACCTGATCTGCTTTGGAGGCCTCACGGTGGATGAGTCGGCGCGCTTTCTCAACATATCGACTGCGACGATCGGGCGCGAATGGAGAATGGCGCGGGCATGGCTGCAGCACGAGTTGAAGCATCGCCAGGTCACTCACTGACTCGAGGTGGAATTGGCCGCAAGGCTCGCCGAGTGGATCCATCTCTGGGGCGGGATAGCAGCTCTTGTAGAGATTGTCTTGGCGTCAATCAAGACTGCGCGCCGTCATCCACCTGTTTCCGCAGAATAAATTCGATCGCTGACTCGGTGAGCGTTCCTAGCGTCTGGTCCAATACGGGGCTGTTAAAGCGATAGGTCGAATCGAGCAGCTCCATCTTCAGGACACGCGCACCCTTGCCATGTTTCTCGATCAGCTTGGTAAGGGATATGGAGCGCGTGCTCCAACTGACAGCCTTGTGGATGGTGAATGTAAACTTGTGATCCCCGTTCCAACGCGAGGGAAACACTCCCTGCTCATAGAGGTCTTCATCGGGCACAATGCAGATCAGGTGACCACCGGGCTTAATTACGCGCAGCCAATTCTCGAGCGCAATCCCTGGATGCTGCACGTGCTCCAGGCAATGCGAGGAATGGACAAAGTCCAGCGTTTGATCGGGAACGCCTGCCAGGTACTGGGCATCTCCATCAGCAAGATCCCAGTCACGAACCATTCCCATGAGAGGAAAATATTCGCCGTACTTACTCAGACCATCATCGCCGGCGCCGATGTCCAGACCTCGCCCGACAAAGTAGCGTCGAATAAAGCGAGAGTCGCTAAGTCTGCGCTGAATGGCCTTACTGCACTCGTTCATGGGCCTCTCCCACTGCCTTGGGCTGCCAGGTGTTCCAGGCGGCGGCACTATCATGCAGCGTTTTGTTGTTGCGGCCGTCTTCGCGTATCAGCGCATCCCGTTCCATCGCCCGCATGATTACGCCTCGGATCGTTTGTGCCCCTACTTCATCCGGAATTGCGAGAATGCAGTTTGGGCCTTCCGCGCGGCAGCGGAGCACGCAAGGCCACACTGGCTCCTCAGGCTGAAGCACGATGCTCTCCGATTGCCCCCAGGGCCGGAAGCGCACCGGCGAATGACCATCATTTGGATCGCCGTTCAGCGGGTGCGGCGAGAACACTACTACGGGAGTGTCGGTGGCAGCGGCAATGTGGGCCGGCCCCGAGTCCATACCCACGACGGCAGTTACACGGGATATCAAGGCTGTCAGCTCCAGAAGACTGGTGCGCCCACACAGATCTTTGCAGCCGGAAAGATGTGCGCATAACGTAGCCGCCGATGCTGCTTCCGACGCACATCCCAGAACGATAAACTGGACGCCTCCAACCAGTGCCTGCACCCTCTTGAGAATGACCAGAAGCTTGCTCGCGGGCATGCGGCGATTGATCCCTGTCGCTCCCGGGCAGACGGCTACTACGGGACGAGACCAGTCCAAAGACAGTCCCTGCAGGAGCCGCTCGGCAACCGCCATATCCTGCCCGCGGACCCACAGCGCGACCGGGCCAGCGTCTGCATCGCGCTGCCCCGCCTGCCCGGATATGAGATAGCTGAGCAGCGCCGCGTTATGCTCTACGTCATGGGCGGCGAAGGGACGATGGATGATATCGGTCAGCTTATCCTGCGCATCGTATCCGAGATGCGCCGCGGCAAGCGGAACAGAAAAACCGGCCCGGCGCTTTGCCCCGGAGGCGACGCAGATATTCCAGGCGAGATGCAAATCGTAATCCCACCTGGGCACGACGGCCAGGTCATAAACGTGGTTCGCGTAATTCGACTGAAAGCGGGCGCAGTTCTCTGCAGAGCCAAACAACTTGATACTGGCCGTCTGGCCCGTCGCACCACCCGGCTGTGTCACCACCGACCTGACTGTCTCACATCCCACGACTCGATTGACGAAAGGGCAGGGTTCCGCCAGGGGAAACGCCTGCGGTGTCACCAGGAGATCGATCTCCGCATCAGGCGCCGCTGCACGCAGGCCACGTAAGAACGGCGTAGCCAGGATGAAGTCGCCGATAGCGTCCAGTTTGACGACCAGAATCTTGCTGCATGCGCCCAGAGCGATCGGCGCTAAACCACTTCTTAACCAGATACTTTCGGAGTTCATCCAAGTCCTACCTAACGAGTTCTTCCGCCAAGGCCTATGTTTATCCTGGCCATGTCGCGGTTCTAAACTACACGCCGAGCGTCGATGATCAAGAATCACATGCCCGGTTCTATCGCGACCTCTAAGCGTGCGCAGGTGTGAACGAAACGGAACCTGCGAGTGCAGCGCTTCCGGGGAGTTGCCTGGACTTACAGAAGGGGAGAGCGAAACACTCCCGGGATAGAGGAAAAAGTGAACCTAGACGCCTGACTTCCATTGCCATTCACATACTCTCTCTGTCAGGGAAAAATTCCTACTGCGGATGCTCTACTACTGTGAATTTCCCTCGAATCACTGTAGGCCTAGGATGCCTCATTTCCGCCGGTGCCAGATCATCGATATGCCAATCGCCGTTACTCTCGTAATGGCGCTCTTCATGTGCGTGCTTGCATCACTTCACACGAGGAAACTGAAGTCTCTCGACTGCCATTGCTGTCTCCCGCTCGGAATGATTACAGCAGTAATGGCTGCGCAATTCCGTGTGGGGCCGCGCATGCCTCTGGTCTACAGTACATCTCAGGCGCATCGCAGATAAGAAAATAGCGAGCGTCGACACGGTGCTGGGCGTTGCCGCTGTGTGCATATGACGCTTTGGGATTTGGGATCTTCGTAAGAACGGGAAGCATCATGACGCATACATCAGTACAAAGCACTTGTCAGGGTCTAGCAGAAAGCGTAGCCGATGCGCCAGGATTGGCTGCGCACGACATGGTACATGCGCCGGAGGTTGGAGAGTGCATAAACGTAAAAGAACCAGCGGCTCCTGACTTTGCCTCGCTCCTGCAGTTCGTTCACGAGCTGAGGCAAAAAGAACGCGCGAACTACACGGCTGCGGCAGAGTTGCTGCCGGCGTTTCGGAAAGCGCTGCAGGCGTGCGAGATTGTTTCTTTCGATATATTCGACTCGGCCGTTGTTCGCTACGTTGATCATCCGGCAGACGTATTTTTTCACCTTGAGCGACAGCCTGCTTTCGCTGCCTATCAGTTTAGTCAGCCCGTCTCCAGGTTGCGCATCATGGCTGACAACACCGCGCGCTCCCTGGTCCACAAGCTTATCGGCAGCGCTGAGGTGAATCTGCTTGAGATTTACCAGGTGTACTGCGATCAGCAAGGCCTCTCTCGCGAACACGCCGAAAGCTTTCAGAAGGCGGAGGAGGCAGTCGAACTGCAACTCTGTGTCGCCTGTCCTGCAATCCATCGGCTGTATGAAGAAGCCATCGCCGCAGGCAAACGGGTCGTCTTTGTATCTGACACCTATCACACCGAAGAGTTTTTACGGCGGCTGCTCGCTGCCTGCCACTACGTCGCCGCCCCCGGTGCTCTGTTCGCCTCCTCAGCGATCCGAAAATCAAAACAGAGCGGCGAGCTTTTTCCACGGGTGATCGCCGACCTCGGCATAGCACCCGGAGCAATTCTTCACGTCGGCGACCACCCAATCTCCGACTACCGTCAACCGCTGGCTTCCGGTGTACCTTCCATCCTGCATACGTTCAAAACTTCCTGCGAGCAGCAAAGCCTGTCCAGCTATAACGGGGGCCCGCGAAACCAAGGTGACGATACACTCTTGAGCCAGCACTCCCTCATACGGGGGATGCTCTCGATGGCAGCGCAGCGGGCTGCAGAGTGCGGCAAGGAAGATGACTTCTGGTGGAAGTTTGGCTACAGCGGCGCCGGACCTCTCACGGTAGGCTATTGCCAGTGGCTGAAGCAGAGCCTGCGACGCGACGGCATCGAGCGTGCCTACTTTCTGCTGCGCGACGGCGAGCTGATGTATGAGGTCTACCAGGCTCTATACCGTAACGATGCCTCTGCATGCCGGATATCGACACTTGCTTCGTCACGCCGCGCCATGCTTCTGCCCATCTTCGAGATGGCGCCCGCCTTTGTGCTGCCCAGCCTGCTCGCCGGTGTCGGACTCCGGCCCATGCGGGAGTATGTGGAAAGGCTCGACATCTCCATCGCTGGTCTCGAAGCTGAAGTAAGCAAGGCGGGATTCAGCTCTGCCGATGAACAGATTGATGGACGCTTGGATGGCACGCGCTTGCTGTCGTTCATCACGCAGCCCAGGGTACTCTCCGCTGTGATTGCGCGAAGCCAGGTAGAGCGTGCGGCGATGGTGGCATTCCTCGAGCAGGAAGGGGTAACCCGGCAAAAGAAGATTGCCCTTATTGACTTAGGATGGTTCGGCACCATTCACAAGAGCCTGCATGTGCTTCTTTCCCGCCTGGCGCCTTCGGTAGAAGTGTCCGGGTACTACATGGCCACGTTCCCGGAGGCTGCTCACACCGAAATGCCGGGTTTCCTGGCGCATTCCTACTTAGCGCATCGCGGGGAGCCCAGGGAGATGTATACCGGCATCTCGCAATTTCTGAATCTGTTTGAAACCGTCTACTCAAATACCGAAGGTAGCCTGCTTTATTTCAAGAGAACTCCGGATGGCCGCGTCCTCCCGATACGACAAGCGGCGGACAAGTCGAACGAGTTTAACCTTCATCTGCGAGCGATCCACGAGGGCGCTCTCGCTTTTACCGAAGACTTGCAGCGCTGTTCTGCCATGTCCTCGCTTCCGCCTCTGCCTTCGCATCTTGCGGCTGAGCAAATCCTGCGCGTCATCATGCAGCCGACGAGCGAAGAAGCAGGCATGCTGGGAGAACTAACCCATTGCGATAATTTGGGATCGACCTCGATGCACAGCACTGCGGTTCTTCGTTCAACCGGGAATCCTGCTGATCTGCTTGAGGATTACCAGAAGGCAACCTGGAAACAGGGAATCCTTGCCAAAGCGTCTGAGGAGGGCGCGGCGCTTCGAAGCCTGATATGGCTGATGCAAAATCTGTCTAAGGATGGCTGACCGCTCAAAGGGAAAGGTGCGCGGGTCAGCAGATCTGGACATGGGTTGCTGTCAAGCTAACTTCGAGATTCAAGAGGAACGCTGTGAGTGAAATAAAGTCAGACGTGGCAGGACGCCGCACGGCTCAAAGGCCGGACACCGAGGCAGCGCCTATCGACCTAAAGACATGCCGGAAGATATTGGTGATCAAGCTGGACTGGATCGGCGACTTCGTCCTGGTCACGCCATTTCTGCGGGGCCTTCGTTCGGCTGCTCCTCACGCCCACATCGATCTGATGGTCTGGCCGGGAGCGCTGCCGATCGCGGAACTCTGCCCGTACGTGGATCGGACAGTGGGCATACAGATATCTCAACCTCAGGGCGGCGCAGCGCAACTGGAGTTTCTGGGCAAGCAAGAGAGCCGCGAGGGATTGCTCTTCGATTATGCGCATCATCGATACGATCTCGCCATCGTCCCGCGCTGGGATAACGATATGGGCCACGCCACACTGATCGCTCGTGGCAGCCAGGCCCCTTTGCGAGTCGGGTTCGCTGTGCCGCATCTCTATGCGCACGTTGGCGATTATGCCCGCGCAAACCTGACCCACATCGTCAGCCGTCCCTTCGCCGCCCATGATGTTGAGCACAATGCAGCGCTGCTCGGTTATCTCAAGGGAGATGTGAGCGCGGTGCGTGATGCGGTTCCGGATGCGGATCCGGTCGAGATGTGGGTGCTCAAAGAGGACATGGATGCCGCCATCCGGTTGCTGCAGGAACTCTCCGTGGACTTATCCCGGCCCATCGTGGCAATATGCCCGGGAGCCTCGGGCGCAAACCGGAGAATGCCCGTGGCGAAGCTGCGGAGCATTCTCAGACGAGTGGAAGATTTGTTGCCCAGCGTCCAGTTCGTTGTGCTGGGACGCTCCTCCGAGCAGCAGTCCGCGCTCGTTCTGTGTTCCTCGCTCAAGTGGTGTAGCGAACTATGCGGACGAACGACGATCCGGGAGACGGCGGCGCTGTTGTCGCTCGCAACCGTGGCCGTGTCGATGGACTCCGGTCCGGCGCACATCGCTGCCGCGACCGATACGCCGGTGGTTGTCTTTTCCCCTCATCCTTTGAACGGAGATGCGATTGACAATCATTCGCCTATCCGCTTCCGTCCCTGGAGCCGCACCGAAAGCGCCGTGCTTCAGCCTGAGGAGGCGGTCTGGCCCTGCCGGGATCGATGCCGGGGCGAGGGACCGAACTGCATCCTGGCGATTGCTGACGAAGCAAGCGCGCAAACGATTTTCAGACTTGCCGAGCGGGCTCTGGACCATAAGGAGCGCAATCGCATGGCGGCCTGGCAGGCCTCACAACACGAAGAATTTGCGAACAAAGCGGCAGCCGGCCTCACGCCAGCCTAACCTTGCAGGATGGAGGGAAGACACGCCGGAGGGTAGCAAGGCAAGTCGTCCCGAACGTCGTCGTAAACTAAGTTTCTCGAGAGGTGACCTAAATGATCCAAGGTTACGGATGTATCACCCTCGATGCGGTTACCTCTCAGAGTTACGCGGGTTCCCACTCTCGATTTCTCCATCGTCTGGCTAGAAAACCAGGTACCTTCGGAACTACTCCCAGCGCGGATTGAACTGCCATTCGCAGGGCCGTAATGCCCCATTCATGCAGCACTTTCATACTATGTTCAGGTAGGGAGGCGTGCAGATGGGCGGTGTCAGGAAGATCTCGTACTTGTGGACGAACCAGGAAGCGCCGGAGAGCTACGTCACCGGGGTCTCGCTGCACAGCCACACCAATCAGTCCAGGGAAACGCTCGATTTTCTGGCCAACCTCGGCAATAAGATCTCCTGGATCAAGCTCGCCATTCAGAAGGCGGAGGATCGCGCCCGCAACAATCACAGCGTCAAGGTCGATTATGCAGCCAGCTACTGGACCCCGCCCCTCACCCCCAAGCTGGCCTTCGACCTCGAGAGCAAGCAGATCGAACGGATCGGCCTCGATCCCCTGGTCTCGCTCACCGACCACGACAATATCCAGGCGCCGATGCTGCTGCGCACGGTCGCCTCGGCGCGTCACATCCCCGTCTCGGTCGAGTGGAGCGTGCCCTACGGCGGAGACCAGAGCTTTCACCTCGGCATCCACAACCTGCCCAGCGACACCGGCCAGGCCTGGATGCAGACCTTCGAGGAGTTCACCGCCAACCCGTCGAACGTCCGGCTGACTGAGATTCTCAGCCAGCTGCACGCGCTGCCCAACGTGCTGATCGTCTTCAACCATCCGATGTGGGATCTCTACCTGGTGGGCGCGGCCCGGCATGGCTTGCTGCTGCGCCAGTTCATGGAAGTCAACGGCCGGTACATGCACGCCCTTGAGCTCAACGGGCTGCGCAGCTGGAAGGAGAACCGCGCGGTCCGCACGATGGCCCGGGAGTACGACAAGCTGCTCATCTCCGGCGGCGACCGCCACGGCATGGAGCCGAACGCCAACATCAACCTGACCAACGCCCGCACCTTCACCGAGTTCGTCCACGAGATTCGCTACGAAGAACAGAGCCATGTGCTCTTTATGCCCCAGTATGCCGAGCCCTGGAAGCACCGCGTGCTGCGCTCGACCCTCGATGTGGTGCGCGACTACCCGGAGTTTCCGCTCGGTTCGCGCCGCTGGGATGAGCGCGTCTATCACCCTGACGCCAATGGCGTCTCCCGGCCGCTGAGCGAGCTTTGGCCGGATGGCTCGGTGCCCAGCTATCTGCAGCTCGGCATCCGGGCCACCCTCATGCTCGGATGGCGCCCGGTCTCGGGCGGCCTGCGCCGCGCCTGGGACGAGCGGCACGAGCTGCAACTGGTGCTGGGCGAATAGAGCCTGTTCCCAATCCCTCCGCCGCCGGACTGCCTCACAGCGGTCCGGACCCGTTTTCACCCGTCCGCGCTTACACTCGTGGAGTGCAGACAGCGATGCCGCGCGTGGCCTACTTCCCGGACTCGTTTCATGAAGTGAATGGGGTGGCCCACACCAGCCGGCACTTCGAGGCCTACGCCCGCCGGCGCGGCCTGCCCTTCCTGTGCGTTCGCGCCGGCGTCGAGGCAGCCCACTCCGCAACCCGGTCCTCAACCAGGTCCATGGCCGAGTCCGAGTCTGCCCACCTGCAGCAGCTTGAACTCAAGCGTGGTTTCCTCTCCTTCGCCCTCGACAAGGACCTCCGCTACGACCCGGCCTTTCTGCGGCATCTGCCCAGCATCGCGGCCAAGCTCCGCGCCTTCGCCCCGGACCTGATCCACATCACCGGGCCGAGCGAGCTGGGCATGATCGGCGCGCTGCTGGCGCATCACTTCGATCTGCCCCTGGTAGCCTCCTGGCACACCAATGTGCATGAGTATCTCGCCCGGCGCTCGCATGTTCTGCTGAGCGTGCTGCCGCCGGCCCAGAGGCGGCGCGGCGCGGCGATGATCGAGCACGCCACCCTGTCTGCGACAGCCCGCTTCTACGGCCTGGCGCGCCTGCTCTTTGCCCCCAACCCGGAGCTGTGCCTGCTTCTCGAGCGGGCTACCCGCCGCCCCTGCGCGCTGATGCCCCGCGGCGTCGACGCACAACTCTTCTCCCCCGCTCACCGTACCCGCCGCCCCAACGACGGCAGGCTGGTCCTGGGCTACGTGGGGCGGCTCTCGGTTGAAAAGAACATCCACCTGCTCGCCCGGATCCAGCAGCAACTCATCGCGCAGGGGGTAACAGGGGCGCGCTTCCTGATCGTCGGCCAGGGCGTCGAGGAGGCCTGGCTGCGCGAGCATCTCCCCCGGGCCGAGTTTCCCGGCGTGCTGCGCGGTGCGGCGCTGGCCGAGGCCTACGCGAATATGGACTGCTTCGTCTTTCCCTCGCACACCGACACGTTCGGCAACGTGGTGCTCGAGGCGCTCGCCTCAGGCGTCCCGGCGATCGTGACGCCCGATGGCGGCCCCGCTCACCTGGTCGAGGAGGGCGTCACCGGGCACATCGTCGGGGATGACGGATTTGCGCCCGCCATTGCGCGTCTCTTCCGGGACTCGGCGAAGGACTCGGCGCAGGACTCGGCGAAGGACCCGGCGCGGCTGGCCGGGATGCGCCTGGCCGCCCGTAACAAGGCGCTCAGCGCCAGCTGGGATGCGGTCTTTGACGGAGTCTACCGGGAGTATGCCCGGATGCTTGCTCCGGATTCGGCCCCAGCCTGAGAGCCTCGTCATCGTACCTGGGAGAGTTCCTCAGCCCGTCCGACGGTCCCAAAATAGAACTGGCAACGAAAAGAGCGGCGTGTGGCCGCCCGTCGTCTACCTGCTGGGATACGATAACGTGATGTCTTTGGTGCCGAAGAGAGGACTCGAACCTCCACACCCTTGCGAGTACATGGACCTGAACCATGCGCGTCTGCCAATTCCGCCACTTCGGCACACACTGCATACCAGCGTCTTCACAGCGGGGAGCTTTCCTCGCCCCAAGTTTTCTCTCAGGAAAACCTGCCCATACCCGGGTTGCTCCGCCCGCAATGGCTGTGAAAATGCTCAATAACTGGACTGAGCCAGTGAAGCAGCAGGTTCAAGTTTTGCAAACCAGCCGCCATCTGTCAAACGAGCGAGGCTGATCCCATATAGAATTTGCTTGCCGAAAGGATGCGTAGCGGATGAGTGAGCAACAACAGCAAAAGCAGAATGAGCGGCCAGACGACGATCCGCAACCGAAGATTCCCCGCGAGCATGTGCTCGAAATGCGGCGCCTGGTGCATGAGATGGGGAACGCGCTCGAGATTATCGTCCAGACCAACTACCTGCTCAACATGGCTGAGGCCGACGACAGCACCAAGCAGTGGCTCAAGATGATGGATACGGGGATCCGTCAGGCTAGCGAGATCAGCAAAGAGATGCGCCAGTACCTGATGCTGCACACCGCGCTCGAGTGAGCCGCCCGGCCCGGCGAGCATCGCCCACCCGGGCGCTAGGCGTGTAATTCAAGGATCGTGGGCGTCCCAGGTCTCGCCCTCGCGACCCGGGACGCCGTCTATCCACGCGGTCAGGAGACCAGTTGCGCGTCGAGGGTGATCTCGGCGTTGCCTGCAAAGAGCTTCGAGATGGGGCAGCCCGCTTTCGCGCCCTGGGCCGCCTTGTCGAAGGCCTCCTGCTCGGCGCCGGGGATCGTCGCCTTGGTGACCAGGTGGATCGCCGTGATGGCGAAGCCGCCCTCGACCTTGCTCAGCTTGACCGAAGCGGTCGTTTCGATCGACTCCGGGGTCAGCTTTGCCTCGCCCAGCTGCGCGCTGAGCGCCATCGAGAAGCACCCGGCGTGCGCGGCCGCGATCAACTCCTCCGGGTTGGTCCCGATGCCATCCTCAAAGCGCGTCGAGAACGAGTACTGCGTCTCCTTGAGCACCCCGCTAGCCGACGAGATCGTCCCCTTGCCGTCCTTCAGTCCACCCTTCCATACTGCGCTTGCTGTCCGTTCCATTGCTTCTCCTTTGTGTGGGGCCGCCTCGGCCCCGTCTGTGTTGGGGCGAATATGACCACGTCTCTTGCTCACGCACTGGGTTCGATGCATCTGGCTGGGTCTGGTCGCAGCCCGGGCTCCCCGGTTATGCGAAATCTTCGTGCGTCCTGAACAAGTTCGCAGGGCAGCGGCTCGTCATCCTGAGCGCAAGCGAAGGATCTGCGTTTTGTCTGCGGCGTGAGCAGCGTTAACCGAAGATCCTTCACTTTGTTCAGGATGACACGTCGCTCAGAGTGAGCACCTACCGGCTGCCGGCACTCCGCGCCCGAGCCGCTGCAAACTCATCCCCCGGCTGCCAGCCGATCGGCTTGGCCGACTCGCTCGCCTCCCACCCCAAAATCATCCCGAACTGCGCCATCCGCGCATTCCCCCGGAAGTCCATCGAAGGCTTGTACTCGTCCGACGGCTGGTGGTAGCGGTGCGCCGTGTAGTCCTTCGCCTGGGCCTCGCCCCAGGCCGCATCGTGTCCGGCAAAGAGCGTCCCCTGGCCGATCGAGAACGCCGGCACCCCCACCCGCGCCAGCGAAAAGTGATCCGAGCGATAGTAGTGTCCGGCAGCAGGGAACTGGTCCGGCTGAATGGTCAGGTCAAAGGCCTTCGCCGTCGCCTCGACCTGCGGGTAGAAGGTCGTCCGCTCGGCCCCGGCCACCTCCGTCGAGACAGGCACCCCGATTGGGTTCAGCATGTCGTAGTTCAGGTCGAGCGCGATCTCGCCCGCAGGCACCGGCGGATGCATGCCCAGATACTGCGAGCCCAGGAGGCCCTGCTCCTCGGCCGTGACCGCGGCAAAGTAGACCGGGTGCGGCGGCTTGACGGCTGCCTGCGCAAACGCCCGCGCCAGCTCCAGCAGGATGCCGCAGCCGGTCCCGTTATCGCCCGCCCCGTTGTAGATGCCGTCGCCCTTGGCCGCCGGGTCGATGCCCAGGTGATCGTAGTGCGCCGAATACAACACCGCCTGCCCCGGCGAGCTGCCCGCGACCATCCCAACCACGTTCGCCGACTCATACGGCCGTACCTGGCTCACCACCTGCGCCTTCAGCCGCACCGGCAGCTCAAATGCCTTGAAGCCCGGCTTGCCCGCCGCGACGATCTCCTCATCGAGTGCATGCCCGCTCATCGCCATCAGCTTCCGCGCCACATCGAGCTGAATCCAGCTCGCGGCCTCGAGCGTGGCCAGCGGGTCGCCCTTCAGGTAGGACTTCTCGATCGCCTGCGAGTTCTCGACCACCGCCCACGGATAGCTGGCCAGGTCTTCGCGGTGGATGATCAGCACCCCGATCGCACCCTTGCGCGCCGCCTCTTCGTACTTGTAGGTCCAGCGGCCGTAGTAGGTCATCGTCTTGCCTTTGAAGAAGGCCTCATCGTCGGACGGCGGCTCGTTCACGATCACCAGAAGCACCTTACCCTTCACGTCGATCCCGGCGTAGTCGTCCCAGTGGTACTCAGGCGCGTCGATGCCGTAGCCGACGAAGACGATCGGCGCATCGATCGTCGCTGAGGCCTGGCCGCGCTCGTCCTTGGTCACATACTCTGAGCCATAGGTGAGCTTGACCGGCTCGCCGGACTTAGGCAAGAGCGTAAAGCTGGTCTGCGCCTCATCGGTGTGCACGGCGTAGAGTGGCACGTTCTGGAAGAATGTCCCGTCATCGCCGGCAGGCTTGAGGCCGTCGAGCGCGAACTGGGTCGCGATATACTCCGCTGCGAGTTCGCCGCCACGCTTGCCGGGGCCCCGGCCTTCGAGCAGGTCGCTCGCGAGAAACTTCACGTGGGCGCGTATCTTCTCGGGGTCGATCGTATCCGCCGCCCGGGTGGCGGCCGGCGGCACGCCCGGCAGCTGCGGCACAGGCGGGGCGTCCGCCTGCGCATGGCACGATGCCGTTAAAGGGGCAAGCAGCAGAGCCGCAAGCACGCGTTGCGAGAGCAGGGCGGGGCGCAGACGAACAGTAGGGGTCATGGAGGATTCCTCTCGGGGCATTGGCAGTCCAGTGTACGCGCCGGCGAGTGTTCCGCCAGTATCAACAACGATGTGCGAAAGTGGGGAAGCGATGCATGCGCAGTCGCGCCAAGGGGAGTGATGGATGAGCATAGGCGAGGCGCATTTTTCGCCCGAGTCGATGAAGTTTCTGCGCGGCCTGGCCAGGCATAACGACCGCGAGTGGTTCAACGAGCGCAAGGAGATCTACGAGCGCGCCATCAAGCAGCCGATGCTCGCCGTGATCGGCCAGATCAACCACGCGCTGGCGGAGTTTGCCCCGGAGCACGTGCGGCCCGCGCAGAAGGTCATGATGCGCATCTATCGCGACACCCGCTTCTCAAAAGACAAGCTCCCCTACAAGACGCACCTGGCCGCATGGTGGGCCCGCGAGGGACTCGAAAAGACCTCAGGCGGGGGCTTCTACCTGCAGGTCTCGCCGAAGGAGGTGCTCGCTGCGGCCGGCTGCTACATGCCCGAACGCGACCAGCTGCTCGCCATCCGCCGCTACCTGCTCGACCACCACGAGGAGTTCCGCGCGCTGCTCGCCGAGAAGAAGCTGACGAAGCTGGCCGAGCCGTTCGAGGGGCTCTCGCTCACCCGCGCCCCAAAGGGCTTCCCCGCCGATCACCCGGCGATCGACCTCTTGCTGCGGCGTCAGTGGGGCGTCTCCTCGACCCTGCCCGGAGATCTGGCGCTCGAACCGGGATTGGTCGAGATGGTCGCCGAGCGCTTCCGGGCGATGGCCCCGCTGGTCGAGTTCCTCAACCGCCCGCTGCTGCCCGGTAGGCCGGCGAGACCCGCGTCCTTCGGCCTGTGAAGCGGCGTCTTTCCCCGGAACACAAGGTGGTCTATGCGCCGTGGACTAAACACTTCATCTACCTCTCCTAAGTGCATTCTTATAGGTTTGAGGTCCAGGCGCGGGCCTGCTCCGTCTCATAGCTTCGAGACAGGACCCATGCTGTCCAGAGCCGAAAGCTGATCGCTGCAAGCGCGCCTTCATAGTGCAACATGCACCATCTTGATGCGCGCCTAAATCACGAAGGCGGGCTGCGCCTTCTCCGCAGGCCACAGGGCCAGCCGCTTGAGCACCTTGCGCGCCAGCCCGGTGAGCGCGGTCTCTGGTAACTCACTCGCTGCCACCCAAACGCCTTCAGCCGTGATACCCAGCGCCGACGCTTCTCCCAGAGTGAGGCCAACCACCCGCACCGTGTAATTCGTATCGGTAATCGCGTGCCGAACTGTGAGGATCGGAGCCGCGGCCTCCGGCAGCACCGTGATCTCCGGCAGCTCCCACATACCCGCCATCAGCGACGCTCCCGCCGGCCGTTGCGCGAGCAGCACCTCGCGGTCCCCATCTCGCTCGCGCTCTACCAGCGCATAGGTGAGCCGGCGCGTCCGCATGGCTTTGCGGGGGGCGGCCGCGTGTTCGCCCCGGGTCGCGCACCAGTCCACCACCGGGCAGTGCAGGCAGAGCGGCGCGCGCGGCAGGCACACGGTCGCGCCCAGCTCCATCATCGCCTGGTTCCAGTCGCCGGGCCGCGTGGGTGCGAGCAGCTCATGCGCGATCGTGCGAATCGCCCGCGCCAGCCCTGCCGGCGGGAGCGCATGCTCTCCGCGCGCGGGTCCCGTCGAAGACGCGCCAGGCTGAGAGGCGGCAAGCCCAGCCAGGCGCGTCACCACCCGCTCGACGTTGCCGTCCACCACCGCGACCGGTTCGCCGAACGCGATGCTCGCGATGGCGGCCGAGGTGTACTCGCCGATGCCCGGCAGCCCGCGCAGCGCGGCCGCTGTCGTCGGCACCTTGCCGCCGTGCTCGCTCATGACCGCGCGCGCCCCGGCGTGCAGAAACCGCGCCCGCCGGTAGTACCCGAGGCCGCTCCACAACGCGAGCACCTCGGGCTCCCCGGCCGCCGCGAGCGCCGCCACCGTCGGGAAGCGCTCCATCCAGCGGGCGTAATGTTCGAGCACCGCAGCCACACGGGTCTGCTGCAGCATCACCTCCGAGACCCAGATCGCGTACGGGTCGCGGGTGCGGCGCCAGGGCAGGTCGCGCTTGTGCCGGTCAAACCATGCGAGCAGCGCCTCGCGAAGCGGCTCCGGGTCGATATCCAGCCCCGCCTGACTAACCGCCTGCGCCTGACGGATGCCCCGCCCCTCGTCCAGCGGCCCCGCCTGCTCGCCGGCCACTCCAGTAGATTTCCTCGCCGCCACTGTTTCAGTCTAGCCGCGATATGCTGACCGCACATGCCCGCGAGCCTCGCCACCGCGCTCTCCCCCAGCCACCCATGGGGGCTCGCCGCTGCCCGCCGCGCCGCCGCCCTCGTGATCGACGATCCGCGACACGCGAAGGCACTGGTAGCGGCGCTCTTCTCGACCGACCCTGAGCTGCGCAGGCGTGCAGCCGACGCGGCCCGGCGCGTCACCGAGCAGCGCCCGGAGCTGCTCGAGCCCTACGCGGAACGCGTTCTAGGAGCCCTGGCCCAAAGCGCCGGCGACGACTGGCGCATGCTCGCCCACACCGGCCTCGTAGCCGCACGCATCGCGCATACCCGGGCCCAGCGGCTGCGCGCCGCAGGCCTGCTGCACCGTCTCCTCGACGACCCCAGCAACATCGTCCGCTGCACGGCTCTCGAAGGTCTGGGGCTTCTGGCAACGTGCCTGCCGGAGCTTCGGCCCGAGGTTGAGCCGATCCTCGAAGCGGCAGCCGCCACCGCAACCCCGGCCATGCGCAGCCATGCGCGCGCTGCCCTGGCTCGTCTTCGTTAAGCACCCCTAAACGCGCCTCGCCGCCCCGCAAATCCCTGCATTTTTATGCCTTTCCCTGCATTTTCATTCCTATTGACGAGGCTCCCGGGGCAAGCCAGACTCAGAGCAGGAGTTCTCGATGTCCGCAGTGCCCCCCGTGCCTTCGTTCCAAAAACCCACCTTCCTGATGTGCCCGCCCGACTTCTACGACGTCCGCTACGTGATCAATCCCTGGATGGAGGGCAACATCAGCCGCTCGTCGCGCGCGCTCGCAGTCGAGCAGTGGCAGCGCCTCCACGCCGCGCTGCAGCAGTTTGCCGATGTGCTGCTGGTGCCGCCCGCCCCCGGCTCGCCCGACATGGTCTTTGCCGCCAATGCCGGCCTGGTGCTCGAGGGCAAGGTCGTCCTCTCGAGCTTCCTGCACCCCGAGCGGCAGGATGAGGAAGAGCACTTCCGCAGCTGGTTTGCCGAGGCTGGCTACCAGATCCACGAACTGCCCCGCGATACCCCCTTCGAAGGCGAGGGTGACGCGCTCTTTACCGCGGACGGCGCGCAGCTCTGGGCGGGTCACGGCTGGCGCACGTCAGAGGCGAGCCTGGCGAGCATCGGCGACGTCTGGCCGACGCAGTTGATGCGCCTGCGCCTGATCGACCCTCGCTTCTACCACGTCGATACCTGCTTCTGCCCGCTCGCCAATGGCGATGTCATGTACTATCCGGGGGCCTTCGACGCCGCCTCGCTCGCGCTGATCGAGGCCTGTTACCCGCCGTCGCGCAGAATCCCGGTCGAGGAGCACGACGCGGCCTGCTTTGCCTGCAATGCGGTCAACCTCGGCCATACGATCCTGCTCAACCAGATCAGCCCCGCGCTCCGCGCAACCCTCGAGGCGCGCGATTTTCATGTCGTCGAAACGCCCCTCTCGGAGTTCCTCAAGGCAGGCGGCGCGGCCAAGTGTCTGGTGCTGCGCCTGAGCGAGCTAGCCGTGACGCACGGCCATGCGCCGCATCGTTCGGCATCGGAGCGCCATATCGAAGCGGTGCAGCTCTCACCAAAGTAACCAGCCTGCCGTTGGACCGGACGTTCAGGCTATAGTGGCAGCAGCGGGGGAGCGCCATGGCAACCACGACCACATACATGCCGATAGAGGTGTATCTAAGCGGCGACTTCGATTACGAGGCCGATGTCGACTATGTCGAGGACCACATCGAGGAGCGGAACTTGGGCACTGCCGGTCATTCGAAGTGGCAACTGGCGATCCAGCGCTGGTTTATGCAAAACGAAGAGGCGTGGAACGTGCTGATTCGCCCGGAGCTGCGGATGCGGACCGCGCCCCGGCGCTACCGGGTTGCGGACGTGGCTATTCTTGATCCGAGTCAGCCGGAGGAGCAGGTTCCAACCCATCCGCCGCTGATCGTCTTCGAGGTGCTCAGCCCCGACGACCGGCCCTCGCGCGTCAAGGTCAGGCTGGCCGACTTCGCCGTCATGGGAGTGCCCGAGGTGTGGCTCATCGACCCCGAGAAAGCTACCTTCGAGCGGCTGGAGGATGGGACGCTGGTCCGCCGGGAGCAGTTCGAGCTCGCTACCCACGGCATCTCGTTTCCGGTCAGCGAGATCGTCAAGCGCGTTCGCTAGAGCTGACGCGCCGGCCCGAGGCTCAGGTTCCATGCGGCTCGGCCGCCTTCTTCAGACGTGCCAGCCAAGCGTGCGCACTCTCCGCCAGCTGTTGCGAAGAGTAGAGCTTCGCCATCAGCGGGCCGTCCATCGATTCGTTGATCGCCACCAGTGTGTGCCCGCCAGGCGCAGGCGTCAGCTCCCACGCGTGGATCGCTTTCGCCGTCAACGCAGTTCCGGTCCAGCAAAGCCGCCGCTCCGGCTCAAACAACTGCACCTTGGAGTACACAGTCGTGCTGCCTTCTCCCCAGGTAAACCGAGCGCCCGGCCCAAGCGAGCCAGCGCCAGGCGGCTGCGTGATCGACACCTTGCTGATCTCAGGGTCCCACTGTGGCCACCGGGTCGCATCCACCAGGAGCGCCCACACCGGTGCCGGTTGCGCGTCAATCTCGATCTGCACGCGGGCGATCACAGGGGCATTCTGGTCAATCGAGCCCGTCCTGGCGAGCTCGTCCAGCCTGTCCATCGAGGGGCCGCAGCCCCCGAGCACCATCAACGAGAGAGCCAAAGCCGGGGCGATACGCAGGCCGGCGTTTCTACTCAGACCAGCGGACGTCATTTGATAGGCACGTTGTGATCATGATTTCTCACGTCATACAGAAACTGGGCATGATAGATAACCGAGGTCCCGTCGGAGAAGTACACCAGGATGTCGCCCCCAAAGCGATTCACCTCGACGACCCGGATTCGCTCCTTGGTGACTAGCGACTCATCCATAGCATAAGAGTGGCTAAACCTGCGGCGGCTTGATGTTAGCTAGCTAACATAAGCACGACCCGATGTAAATAATACCAAACGATCCCTTGGGGGAGAACGAGGCGCGTAGCGAACGTTGCTCAGATCACATTGACTGCGAAATGCCTAGCGGGTGCGTTGCAACTCGGCGAGCATGTGCCGGCGCAGCACCTCGTTCACCCGCGACTGGTAGCCCGGCCCAGTCTTCCTGAGCCAGGCCAGCACGTCGGCATCGATGCGCAGCGAAACCAGCTGCTTGCGCGGCTTGAAGACCTCCGAGAAGAGCCCTGCGTTCTTCCAGAACTCTTCCGTCAACTCAGGAATGTCCGACAGGTCGATCTGCTCGTCCGGCATGGCTATCAGCGCTTTCAGCTGCTCCTTCTGCTCGTCGGTCAGCGGACGCCGCAGGTCAGCCTCAGTGCGCACGACTCTCGTATCTTTGCCGCTCATAACGGGTTACCTTTCTTGCCGAGATGATGCGCACTTCTAGATCGTCGTTGCTGTCCACATCGAACGTTTGTACCACAAGAAGGGTTAGGCTATTCTCGACCCAACCGGTAGCATGCCCTCTCTGCTCGCCATCGACCACACGATCCTGCTGGACGAGGCATGACGGGTCCTCGAAAACCTTGATCGCTGCATCGAAGTCGGCGCCATGCTTACGCAGGTTCAACTTCTCTCTGAGAGGATCCCAGCTGAAGTTCATGCAGCTACAATCTTGTAGATACGATGGTAAACAAGGCGAGTGGGTTGGTCAATGCCATGTCTCAGAAGCGATACATGCGCACCCGATGAGACATGGTGCACCCGCGCGGCTCTTTGCACTGCACAAGTTAGAACAGCTTGGACAAAGTATGGGAAAATCGTTAGTGTCTCTCATGTCGATCGTGCCTGCCCTACCTCTGCTACTTATGTCGCCAGCAGCCGCAAGTCCTTGGTATGCGACTCCAGAAGGCTGGCTGTTCATATTGGGAGTGCCTACCTTGTTCTTTGTCGGTTGGCAAGCCCAAGCCACGGCTCGTGCAGCGAGAGCGACTGAGGCGAGCGTAGAAGCTGGACGGGATACCTCGAAAAGACAATTACGGGCATATCTCGCTGTCATCATAGGTGGCGCGATACATCAGGAACGTCGCGAAAAACCAAAAAGCGATCTGATGTTCGAGGCATCCCCTCTACTTGTTAACACCGGCCAAACTCCAGCTCATAAAATCAGGTTCAAAGCAAGGGCGGCCATTTATCCGATTCCATTGCCCAAAGACCTTAACCTCCCTGAGACAGGAGACGCTGGTATTGGCGAGACAGTTCTGGGAGTTGGACAGAACGGCAGCATGTCCGCAATGGTGGAAGGATTCTGCCAAGATGATGAGGTTGAAGCTATTAAAGGGGGCTCAGGAGCGAAGGGCCTTTATGTTTGGGGTATCGTGCATTATGAAGATGTTTTCGGGGAATCGCACTATACTCGCTTTTGTCAACATATCTACTGGGACGGTTTAAACAATATTCGAGGCCACTATATACCCGGTCGAAACGAGTCAACGTAACGACGACTCGTGACCTCAAGCAGTTGCAGTATCTCAAACAGAAAGCTCAGCCGGGAAGTGGGTGTCGAAAGTCGCATCTTCCTACAAGAAAGCAAAGGCCACCCTTGCGGGTGGCCTTTGCTGTTGCAGGGAAGCTGCCGGGGCAGGCTTAGTCACCCATCACAGTTTCTTCAGAGTGCACCGGCTCGGGAGGGGCAGCAGGCTTCGCCGCGGGGGCGATGGAGCTAATAGAGATCAGCCCCGGCTCCGCAGGCTTCTCTCCAAGCACCTGCTCGCGATAAAGCTTCGCCATGCGCGCATTCTCAGCATCCGCCTTCAGCTTCGCATCCCGCGCGCGAATCTTCTCCTCACGCGAGTTCTTCGCAATTCCCGACTTCTCGAACGTATCGTTCGCCGCCGAGTCCACGTGCGCCTGGTTCAGCGCCAGCGTGTGCTCCGCGCCGCCCATGCCCACATTCTTGCCGCCCGCGAAGATCTCATGCCGCCCGTGCTCCTCATACCACTTCGTGAGGGTCGACGTCATATGCATCTTCTCGATAATGTTCCGCCAGCCCACGCCCGTGTTATACGCGCAGAAGCTGATCTCGCCCTCTTGCGTCGCGTAAGGAATGATGCACTGCTCGGTGCGGCGGAAGTCGTAGTTGAACAGGTCCTGGAACCACATGCCCGCGATGAAGAGAAAATTCCAGCGATCGGCGCGGCGCTTCTGGATATCTTCCATCGTGCGGTCGCCGGTCACCTTGCCG
>Ga0116226_10001558_pt1 | contig 19922 bp, 20 predicted proteins | sample S1TSphfallax_FD_89692 | JGI IMG/M metagenome (GOLD analysis project Ga0116226, IMG submission 89692) | Host-associated microbial communities from peat moss isolated from Minnesota, USA - S1T2_Fa - Sphagnum fallax MG | ecosystem: Host-associated > Plants > Peat moss > Unclassified | place: USA... | reverse complement strand
GGGTGATGAAGATCGCCACCGCCCTTCACGACATTACGCCGGGATCGCTACAGGAGGCCGCGAGAGTCTGGCGTGATCGCCTGGGGTCTCTGGGGCGCCCCTTGGCGGGCGTGGCCGTGGGAGGAGACCTTCGGGGTCGGCCCTTTACGCTTGCCGACGCAGAAACATTGATCGCCAGACTGAAACGTCTGCGCGGCGAGACGGGGACACGACTCGCCATTACACCGTCACGGCGGACGCCGGCGGACGTCATCGCGCGTCTGGCGGAGGCGTTTCGCGGCGATGCGGGCGTCTATGTCTGGAATCTTGAAGGCGAAAATCCTTATCGCGGCATTCTGGCCTTGTCCGACCGCCTCGTGGTGACCACCGACAGCGTTTCCATGGTCTCGGAGGCTATCGCCACTGGACGCCCCGTGGAGCTTCTCGATCTCGACTTCCCCCGCCACCGCGGCTTCATCAGGCGTCTCATTGACCAAGGCCTCGCGCGCCGCTTCGAGGGCGCCCCCGATCCTCCCAGCACCATTGCGCGTCTCAACCCCACGGACCATGTCGCCGCCCGCGTGCGAGAGCTGCTTCAGGCGAGAACGGGCGTGTCCGGATAGGCGAGCTGTTCGCGGGCTCGCCACTCCCGCGTCACATAGTTCATGATCAGGGAGCGGCGGATACCGGAGATCGGGCGCGGTGATAGCCCATGCCAGGTGTTGTCTCCGGGGACAAAAACGAGCGCCGTATTGTCGATAAAGGCCGATCGCTTGGCCCATTGATCGGGCGCGGCGTAGATGTCCGTTCCAAGATCGGTCTGCCCCTCCCCCTCTGCGAGATAGATCAACATCGTGAAGCGCTTCACGCCAAGATCGGTGTGGGGCTCAAGCCAGAAACCGTCGGTGTCCTGGGCATATTCAAGACGCACGAAGGTGTCTCGCAGGTCGGCGCCCGTCAGCTCGCCTATAGCGGTCGCCACGGATGGCGACTGGAACGCCTCGGCCACCGCGGTGCAGGCCTCGAACCGCGCCATATTACGCGCGTCGAAATAGTGCCGCTGGTCATTATGGAGCTCACGCTTGCCGGACAGCCCGCCGAGGCGCGGTGGGGCGAAGGGCAAGGCGCGAAAGGTTGCGCACATCCCCTCCGGGAAGACTTCGGCCACGCCCCAGTGTCGATAAGGCTGGAGATCCGTCCGGGCGGCGCTAAAGGCCGCTAGCAGGGACGCCTGAACGGCCTCGGTGAGGGGGGGTGGGGTGGAGATAACTGTCAACTCGGTGGGACAACGCCGCAAGGGGTCTACGCTCTTCAAGAACGTGAAGCGCCTATTAGAGCAAGCGCGGGGCGCCGTCACCTGTGCGTTCCACGGGGGCGCTTTTCAAAGCGGATTCAAATGTCCGGACGCCGCGAGGCCCAGGGCGATGCCTCCTCCAATTGGCCAGCGAGACGAAAGAGGAGCGCTTCCCCCGCAGGTTGACCCACAAACTGAATGCCGATGGGAAGGCCTTCCCGACTCTGGGCCAGGGGAACCGTCATGGCGGGCTGCCCGGACACATTGAACGGCTGGGTGTTGGGCATGAAGGTGAGCAGCCGCCGCATATAGCCGCCAAGGTCACCATCCCTCAGATAGCCAATAGGCGCCGGAGGCGTTCCCATGGTTGAGGTTATTAATAGGTCGAAACCCAGGAAAGTGCGGGCCGCGAGCCGACCAAAGGCGTGGGCGGTCTGTAGGGACTTGATATAGTCCACGGCGCTGACGGTCTGGCCTCTCTGATAAATACCGAAGGTCAGATCCTCGACCTCACCCTCGGCGATGGGCCGCCCCCTTCGTCGCGCTTCGTTGTCCAGCAGGGTGGTAATATTGGCGGCGATGATCAGACCGCCGGCCTCTTGAACGGGCGCATAATCCCACCCAAGCGTCACCTCCTCGACCTCGTGGCCAAGATCTTCGCAAAGCCGCGCCGCATCGCGAACGGCCTGCGCGCATTGGGAGTCCAGCCCCGGTCCTGCGATGGACTCAAGACTGAAGGCGATTTTGAGTTTCCCAGGAGGTTGCCCGACTTCCTCCGCGAAAGGCCGCGACGGCGGCGGCGCCCAATAGGGATCGCCAGGCTGCGGCGTGCAAATCGCATCGAGCAGCACAGCGCTGTCCCGCACCGAACGGGTCACGGCGTGCTGGATCGAGAAACCGCCCCACCCCTCATTGGCCGGCGCCAATGACACCCGTCCACGCGACGGCTTTAGGCCAAACAGCCCACAGCAAGAGGCTGGAATGCGGATGGATCCGCCCCCGTCGCTGGCGTGCGCCGCAGGGACGACACCCGCGGCCACCGCGGCCGCTGATCCGCCGGATGAGCCGCCGGGTGTGTGATCAAGCTTCCAGGGATTGCGACTAGGCCCAAACAACTCCGGTTCGGTGACGGGCTCAAGGCCAAACTCCGGCGTATTGGTCTTGCCGAAAATAACCAGGCCAGCCCGGCGATAGGCCGCCACGATGGCGTTGTCCGCGGCATATTCGAAATCCTTGAAGAGCCGCGAGCCGGCCGACGTGGGGACGCCCGCCGCCTGAGCGCTGAGGTCCTTCAAGAGGAAGGGAACGCCCCCCAAAGGCCCAGGAGGCGTCTCTTGCGCCACCGACCGCGCCGCTTCGGCCATGGAAAAGGTGATGGCGTTGATCTTGCTATCGACGGCTTCAGCGCGGGCGATGGCCGCCTGCAGCGCCTCGGACGCGGTGATCTCGCCCTTGGCGATAAGCGCCGCCAGACCCACCGCGTCTTGGGCTGCGTAGTCGGCCTGATTCATGGCGTCTCCCCTTAGTCCTCGGGCGCCGGACGCCCGCGCGCGGACTTGATCCCAGCGCGTCTAGCCTTGCCGTCCAGGCGCTTCAACTTTGAGGCCAGGGTTGGGCGTGTCGGTCGCCGCGACTTCGGCCGCATGGCCGCCTGGCGGAAGAGGGCGATCAGGCGCGCCCGCCCCGCCTCGCGGTTCATCATGAGCGAGCGATATTCCTGCGCAAAGACCACGATGACGTCGTCCGCGGTCAACCGAGATCCCGCGAGGGCCCGCAGCCTGTCTTTCACCTCGTCCGGCATGGACGCAGACGCCCCGACATCAAAGCGAAGCTCCACCGCGCTGCTGGTCTTATTGACGTGCTGGCCGCCAGGCCCGCTTGCGCGGACCGCCCGCTCGGTGATTTCAGCCTCGGCGGCGGTGAGCCAGAAAGGGTCGCTCGGCTTGCGACTCAGGCGTCGTAACCCGGAGACTCGCGGTCCAGGCGACGCAGGGCGCCGGGCCAGGCCAGAGCCCCGCCGATCCCCCGGGAGGTCTGGGCGCGCACCTCATCCTGGCTGGCCTGGGAGGCGATGCGGAGGTTCTCGCGACCCGCCGATAGCGCCATGACCTGCTGCTTACAGGCCCGCTCCAGATAGAACATATTCACCCAGCACTCCGCCGCGGTCGCCCCCACCGTCAGGGTGCCGTGATTGCGCAGAAGCATCATCGTGGCCTTGCCCAGATCGGCGACAAGGCGCTCCTTTTCCTCTGGATTGAGGGCGATGCCTTCATAGTCGTGATAGGCAAGCCGCGGGAGGCAGATCAGAGCGTGTTGGCTGAGCGGCAGAAGCCCTTCGACCTGCGCCGCGACCGCAACGCCCTGATCGGAATGCAGGTGCATCACAAAATGGGCGTCATCCCGCGCCGCGTGGACCGCAGAGTGAATGGTGAAACCCGCCGGATTGATGAAATAGGGCGTCTCCTGAAGGATGTTTCCCTCCAGGTCGATCTTCACTAGGGACGAGGCTGTGATCTCGTCAAAGAATTGGCCATAGGGATTGATCAGGAAGTGGTGGTCCGTGCCCGGAATGCGCGCGGAGATATGGGTGTAGATCATATCGTCCCACCCGTAGAGGGCCACCAGCCGGTATAGGGCGGCCAGATCGACTCTGGCCTGCCACTCCGCCTCGGAAACCTTGCCGCTTAATGAGAGAGTGGGGGTTAAGGATCCATCGGCCATGGCAGCTTTCCTTGCGAACATCAGCGCGTCTGTTTTCTTATAGACTCCTCCCGGCGCGGCGGGGCGTCAAGCGTCCCGGCGAATTACGGCGTTCGTCTGAGACGTTATCGGTCTTCAAGCGAGCTCATTGGCGCATTGTCTGACGACGGTACGGCTGTATTCTCATCGGCCGGGGGGGCAAATCCATGACAATTCGCGACGCATTGGGCTTCCGCGACGCATTGGTGGTTCGCGACCTCTGCAAGGCTTTCGGCAAGCCCGCGGTTGATCGCCTGAGCCTGACGGTGCGCGGCGGCGAGATCTATGCGCTGCTGGGCAAGAATGGGGCGGGAAAGACCACGACTTTGCGTATGATCGTCGGGCTCCTCAAGCCTGACGCCGGCGACATCAAGGTGTTCGGCGTCAACGCCCTCGTCGATCCGCGCGCGGCCAAACAGATCATCGCCTGGGTCCCCGATGAGCCGATGCTTTATGATCGCCTGAGCCCACTGGAATATCTGGAATTCGTGGCCGGGCTCTGGGGCATTGACCCAAAAACGGCGCGTGAGAGCGCCGAGACCCTGCTCAAATGGCTGGGCCTCTGGGAGCAGCGCCATGAGCGGTGCGAGGGATTTTCCCGGGGTATGAAGCAGAAGACGGCCCTGGCGGGCGCCCTCATCCATGAGCCCCGTCTGTTGATCCTGGATGAGCCCCTCACGGGCCTTGACGCGGCCGCCGCCCGGCAGGTCAAGGATGTGCTGACGGCGCGCGCCCGGGCCGGCGCCACCGTGATCATCACCACCCACATTCTGGAAGTCGCCGAGCGTATCGCTGATCGGATCGGCATCATCCAGCGGGGGCGCCTCCTGGCCGAGGGCAATCTCGCCGAACTCAGGCTCCGCGCCGGAGAGAATCAAGGAACCCTCGAGGACGTGTTCCTCGAACTCACGGCGGAACAAGGCGCGTCCATCGCGTGAGCTTTCCCGCTCAGACCCTCCCCTGGCTCCTCGCCCACGAGCTGCGGCTGACGTGGCGACGGTTGTTGAGCCATCGCGGGCCGGCCTGGCGGACGCCCGTGCTCATCGGACTCTTTCTCCTAGCGGCGCTGGCGATCGGCGGCCCCGTGGGCTTCGCCCTGCGCGGGGTCAGCCTATCGGTCACCGCGACGACCATTTTCGCGGGTGACGCCGCCATGGTCGTGTTTTTGATCTGGATGCTGTCCCAGGCTCTGGCGGCGGCCATAGAGGCCTTCTTCACGCGCGGCGACCTGGACCTGCTGCTCTCCTCGCCTGTCGATCCCGGCAAGGTGATGGTGGTCCGCTGCCTGGCCATCGCCACGACCGTGTTCACGGGCTTTGCGATATTCGTATCCCCCCTAATGATCCCGCTCGCGCTTATGGGCCATTCGGGGTGGCTGGCGCTCTACCCGATCCTGGCGGCCACGGCGCTCACCGCCACGGCCATGGGGCTTATCCTGGCGAGCATCCTGTTCCGCCTGCTGGGACCCAAACGCGCCCGCGCCACCGCGCAGATCATGGCCGTCGTCCTGGGGGGGATCTTTTTCATCGCGGGCCAACTCCCCAATATGTTCGGACTAGGCAAGCTCAAGGCCTGGATCGTCGCGGCGCCGTCGGCGACGCCGGAGGCGGGCCATCTGGCGCGGACGATGCTGGCGTGGCCGATTCGCGGATTGTCGGGAGAACTGGCGCCCCTGACCGCCATGCTGATCGGGGGCGCGTTCATCTTTTCCGCCGCCACGCTCTTTATCGGGAGACGCTTCGCCACCGACTCGGCCGCCGCCGCCGGCGTCGCCTCCACCCCAGCGATCAGGCGCGCCGACGAAGGCTCATCATTTGTCGGCGGCATCGTGGCCCTGACGATCCGCAAGGAGCTTCGCCTCTTGGGCCGCGACATCACCTTGATCGCCACTGTTCTGTTCCGTCTGATCTATCTTGTGCCCTTGGCGCTGATTTTGGTGCGCAACGCCGATCAGCGGCTCGTCACCCTCGTACCCATCGGGGTGGGGACGGTGACTTTCATGGTGGGTCAGACCGTATTGACCCTGGCCATGATCATGATCGCCGGCGAAGACTCACCCGATCTGCTGCGCAGTTCCCCCGCGGGGGCCGACACGCTTCGACACGCGAAAATGGCGGCGGCAATCCTCCCTGTCGCGACCGTCATGGCGGTGCCCCTCATCGTTCTGATGATCCTGGAACCGGTCCCCGGCGTGGCGGCGGCGCTCGGCTGTGGCGTCATCGCGCTCGCCAACACCCTGATCGCGGCGCGTTTGCAGAGACCGGCGCCCCGCGCGGCTTTCCGGCGACGCGGTGGCGGCGCTTCTGTCACCGCCGCCATGGTCTCCTTGGTCATCAGCGGTTTAATAGCCGCCGCCGCGGGAATGGCCGCAGCTGCCTCGGTCTTCGCGCTTTTGCCCCTGATCCTGGCGGTGGGCGGCCTGGCCCTCATCAACGAGATCAAGCCCGCATCCGCCGATTGACGCCATCTTAAGCTTACTTGGCGGATCATTGAGAAAGCTCAGCGCCACCCCCACTTAACGCCCCAGGATCATGGATGACGCCCCCTCCCCCTTCGCCCAGACCGAGGAACAGGCCCGTCGCCGCCAAAGGGCCTATGCCCGGAAGCGGCGTCTCTGGGCCGAAGCGGTTGGGCGGCCCTATGTCGGCAAGCCCGATGCGCGACCGCCGCCTGGGGAACTCGACGCCGAAGCCGACGAATAGATCCCTTTGACGACGCCGCCGCCTCCCTCTGACCCCCGCCATGTCAGCCCTTTCTAACCGGCCGCCGTTTCGGCTGGCCTTTGTCGCGAGCGACCGGCCCGAGGCTCAGGCCGCCCGCCGCCGCTTGGCCCATATCCATGGCCACACGCCGGAAGAGAACGCCGATATTGTCGTGGCCCTGGGGGGCGATGGCTTCATGCTGGAGGTACTGCACCGGAATCTTGCGGCGCGCCGTCCGATCTATGGGATGAACCGGGGCTCCGTCGGCTTTCTGATGAACGACTATAGCGAAGACGATCTTCAAGAGCGGATCGCCGCCGCGGAACCCGCCACCATTCACCCCTTGAGCATGCACGCCGTGGACACCGTCGGGCGAGAGCACCATGCCCTGGCGATCAATGATGTGAGCCTGCTGCGCGAGACCTATCAGGCGGCGAAACTGCGCATCCACATCGACGGCCGGACGCGGCTTGAGGAACTGATCTGTGACGGGGCCCTGGTGGCCACGCCTGCGGGATCGACCGCCTACAACCTCTCCGCCCACGGTCCGATCATCCCGATCAACGCCCATATTCTCGCCCTCACCCCCATCAGCGCCTTCCGCCCCCGTCGCTGGCGCGGCGCTCTGCTTTCCCGTGACGCCAAGGTGACCTTTGAGGTTCTCGAGTCGGCCAAGCGGCCGGTGAGCGCCGTAGCCGACAATGTGGAGGTGCGTGGGGTCGCCACGGTCGAGGTAACCGAGGATCGCTCCACCTCTCTCGTGCTCCTCTTTGACGCCGGGCGCAGCCTTGAGGAACGCACGCTGGCCGAGCAGTTCTCCGTCTGACAGACTATTCGCAAAGCGGCCCGTCCGAGGCCGCGCGCGCCTGCAGGGAAGGAACCGCTAGATGGCTGAACTGATAACTTCGCGCTTTGGCGCCTATACGCCCGCCGCCGAGGTCGTCGAAGGCCTCGACCTGTCCGGTCTTAACATCATTGTCACCGGCGCCGGCAGCGGCATTGGGGTGGAGACGGCCAAGGCCCTCGCGCTGGCGGGCGCCGATGTCGTTCTGGCGGTCAGACGGCCCGACGCCGCCCAAGCGGTCGCCCAAGAGATCAACGCCATGGGCGAAGGATCAGCGCGCACTGAAGAGATCGACCTGTCGAGCTTCGCCTCCATCCGCGCCTTCGCCGCGCGCTGGGGGGAGCGACCCTTAAGCATCCTCATCAACAATGCCGGCGTCATGGCCTGCCCCCTCAGCCGCACCGAGGACGGCCTGGAGATGCAGATCGGGACCAACCATTTCGGCCATCATCTCCTAAGCGTCCTGCTCGCCCCGGCCCTTGAGCGCGGGGCGACGCCAGAACGCCATTCCAGGGTCGTCTCGCTTTCCTCCATCGGCCATCGCCGCGGTGCGGTGAATTTCGAGGATCCGCAATATCTCACCCGGCCCTATGACAAGTGGGAAGCCTATGGTCAGGCCAAAACCGCCAATTCCCTATTCGCCGTGGGCTTCAACGCCCGCTTCAAGGATCGGGGCATCAACGCCAATGCGGTGATGCCAGGCGGCATCATGACGCCCCTTCAGCGCCATCTTCCCCGGGAGGAGATGATCGCCTTCGGCTGGATCGACGAGGCCGGAAAAGTCAATGAGCGGTTCAAGAGCCCGGAACAGGGCGCCTCTACGTCGGTCTGGGCGGCTGTGGGGCCAGAGCTAGAGAGCGTCGGCGGACTCTATCTGGAAAATTGCGCGCAGGCCGCGCCCTTTGATCGCACAAACCCTTTCGTCGGCGTCATGGACTACGCCCTGGATCCCACCGCGGCGGACCAGCTCTGGACCCTGTCGGAGGAGGTTACGCGCGCCTAAGTCTGCCAATCACACCGCGTTGGCCAACAGCTCTGTCACAGCGCCATATCCGGCGTCGGGTGGGATTGTCAGCGCGCGCCCCTGAGGCGATTCGATCACGACGGGCTCCACGGTGACGAGTTTGCGACGCCCCGCCCGCGCCACGGCGTCGGCGGCGTCGGCCGCTTCTCCCAGCAATTGAAGGTTCATGCGCGTGGGAAAGATCACCTTCCGCGCCCCCGACACGGCCAGACGCAGCGCGTCGGCGGGGGCGATCCACTCGGCGTCCACCGTCTCCCAGCCGTCACAGAGCGCGAGCTGATCAGCCGGCGCGGCCGCGATAAAGAACCAGGTATCGAAACGCTTGGGCATGAGGTCCGGGGTGATCCAGCGCGCGAAAACCGTCAGGGCGGCCAGGTCAAGCTTCAGATCCAGCGATCCCACCAGATCAATAAAGGCGCGGCGATCATGGGCGATGTCCTCACGCGCGGCGGCGGCGTTCACGGCGCCCTGGAAGGCGGATCCATCCGCGTGACGGGCCAACAGGATCCCCGTCTCCTCATACGCCTCGCGGATCGCCGCGATCCGCAAAGGGCGCCCCAGGGGGTCAGCGCCGTCCCAGCCGAGCGTGCGGGCCTCCCAGGCTGGATCATGATCACCCGCGTGGGTCTTGCCCCCGGGAAAGACCAGGGCGCCGGAGGCGAAATCGATCTGGTGATGGCGCTTGACCATCAGGACTTCCAGACCCGGGGCGTCCCGCACCAGCAGGATGGTCGCCGCCGGCGCGGCGGCGACGCTCATGTCATCTCGTAGCGGATCGGCAGATATTTCGGCCCACCGACAAACGCCGCCTCGGCCCTGGCCGGCGTCCCGGCGAATTCCAAGGATTTGAGGCGCGGCATCAATTCCTCGAATAGGATGCGCATCTCCATCTTGGCCAGATGCTGACCCAGGCACAGATGGGCGCCATAGCCGAACGCGATATGCCGGTTCGGGTTTCGCGTCGGGTCGAACCGGTCGGCATCCTCGAATACGGCCTCGTCCCGATTGCCGGAGGGATAGCAGAGCATCAGCCAGTCCCCTTTGGCGATATGGCGCCCAGCGATCTCCGCATCTTCGGTGGCCGAACGCATGAAATGCTTCACCGGCGTGATCCAGCGGATCGCCTCATCCACCAGGCCCGGAATGAGCGAGAGGTCAGCCTTCACCTGGGCGAAGGCCTCGGGAAACTGGCACATGCCCCAGATGGCGCCGGCCGTGGACGAGGATGTCGTGTCATGACCGGCGGTGGCGACGATCACATAATAGCTCATGGCCTCGAAGTCGTTGATTGGGGTGTCATCAATCACCCCATTGGCGATGACACTTGCCAGATCAGAACCGGGCGCGGCCTTGCGGACGTCGGTGATGCCTTTGAAATACATAAAGAAGTCAGCCACCACGGCCTGCAGAGCGGCCATGTTTGTGGCGGCAACTGTCTCGCCGCCCTCCACCGAGCGCTGCATCTCCGGGTCGGCGGCGCCAAAGAGCTCCTGGGTGAGCTTCAGCATCCGCGGCTCATCCTCCGGCGGCACGCCCAGGATCTCCATGATGACCCTCAAGGGGAAGGTCAGGGCCACGTCCTTCACGAAGTCGCATTCGCCGCCGAGGGAAGCCATGTGGTTGATATGGGCCTTGGCGATCTCGCGGATGCGCGCCTCGAGATGGCGGATATTCTGCGGTAGGAACCAGGATTGCGTGAGCAGACGGTGCTTGGGATGGTCCGGCGCATCCATCTGTACCAGGGTCCGCACCAGGTGCGGGCTCCCTCCCGTCATCTTGCGGACAATCTGATCGCCTTCAATGGTGGTAAAGGTCGTCGCCATATCGCCGGAGTGAAACAGGCTGTTCTGGCGGCTGATTTCCAAGATGTCCGCATGGCGCGTCACCACCCAGAAGGGATGGATCCCCTCGATCTCGGCCTTGGCGAGCGGCATATTGGCGCGCAGCCAGCGAAACGCCTCGTGCAGCCCGGTGTCCTCGGCATAGGCCTTGGGCGAGATGACGGTGGCGGCGACCTCAAGGGGGATGAGCTTCGACGGCGCGGTCAGGGTCTCGGTCATACGCATTATCTCCCCTGAAGTGACTTTGCGTCAGTCTAGCCCAATTGGATGCCCGCGCGTATTCACGACAATCGACCTGACCCGGCGCCTTTGCGAGGCGCGGCTTTACGCGACGCCCGCCGAATCACTGGGGGCCGGTGATTCGCTGGAGCACATCGCCCGGCTCCGCGACGCGGCCTGGACGATCCTCGCCGCCGATATGCTGGGCGCATCCCAGATCATGCTGGATAAGGCCGTGGCCTATACGAAGGAGCGGCGCCAATTCGGCCGCCTCATCGGCTGCTTCCAGGCGGTCAAGCACATGTGCGCTGAAATGGCGGCGGCCCTGGAGCCCTGCCGGTCCCTGGTCTGTTACGCCGCCCATGCGTGGGATGGCGACGCCGAAGACGCCTCACTCGTCGCCGCCCATGCCAAGGCTCACCTGTCGGAGGTCAGTCGCTTCATCGCCCGCACGGCGACCGAGGTCCACGGCGGCATCGGAATCACCGACCTCCTGGGTCTCCACTTTGCCTTCAAGCGTGTCGGCCTCGACCGCCAACTGCTCGGCGGCCCCGAGCGGGTGCGGAGATCGCGGCGGGACTGCAGGGATTTATAGCGGCTTAGAAACCGGCCCTACCAAACCCCCGCTTCCCGCAAGCGCCGCGCCAGGTCCGGGGGCAACGCCTCGCCATTCGCGTCATCCCCAAGGTCCGACGGAACGTCGGCGGCGCCCAGATAGCGCCACCCTTGGAAAGCGCGCCGGGGCGTTGGGACGGTGAGCACGGGCGCCGGATCGAGCGTGATCTCGCAGCGCTTCTGGCCCTCGGCCTCCACGCAGGTCACGGCCAGAATCCTCTGGCGGCAGAGAATGGCGCCCTTGAACACCCGATAGAGCGAGCCGCCGTCGATAAGCTGATCGGCCAGGCGAGGCGTCTGGCGGGTGCGCAGGATCCACGGGCCTCCAGGAACCCCCACGGAGTTCTGCCACGCGACAAGCTCTTCCACCGTGTCGCAGCCCACGCAGAGCTTCACCAGGTGCAGTGTCACGGCGCCTTGCCTGCCGTGAAATCCAGAAGCACCACCTCAAAGCCCTCCGCTGCGTGATCGCCTTCGGCCACGTAAACCGCGCTCACGACACCGTCCCCAGGCGCGGTCAGGACATGCTCCATCTTCATGGCCTCCAGCACCACCAGGGTCTGGCCTGACTTGACCTTGGCGCCCACATCCACCGCCAGACGGGTGATTCGCCCGGGCATGGGCGTGCGGATCCGCGTGTCGACGGGGCCGCCGGATCGTCCAGCGCTGGGCCCGCCGCTTCGGCTCAAGCTATGGGCCGCGCCCCCGGCAAAGAGAATGAGGGTTTCGTCCTCACCTGACCGCGGAAAGTCGCCGCCGCCGGCCATCGCAAACCCAACCTCCGCCAGCGCCCCATCCACGCGCACGTCCACTTTGGTCCGCGCGACGGCGTTCAGCCGAAAACCGGTCGCGCCGCGTCCAGGCGTCCAGGGCCAGGAAGGATCGACGCTTGCGGGGTTGGTTTCATCCAGCGCGCCTACCGCTTCCCGCGGAGCCACGGCCTCTGGCGCCCGGGTCAGAGCCTCAATGCGATCCGCGATGAAGCCCGTATCGATCCGGCCGGCGACAAAGTCGGCGTCGTCCAGGCAGTTCGCCAGAAAGGCCGCGTTGGTCTTCACCGGCCAGATTTCCACCGCCCGCGCCGCGCGCGCCAGGTCCGCCGCCGCCACCTCCCGCGTGGCGGCGTGAGAGATTAGCTTGGCGATCATGGGATCATAAAAGGGGCTGACGGCTCCGCCCTGCTCCACCCCGCTGTCTGCGCGCACAAAGTCTGGCAGGCGCAGATGCTCCAGGGTCCCAACACTGGGCAGAAAACCGCGCGTCGGATCCTCGGCATAAAGCCGCGCCTCCATGGCGTGGCCGCAAAGCGTGATCTCCTGTTGGGCCACAGGCAGCGACTCCCCCGCCGCCACCCGCAATTGCCATTCCACCAGATCAAGCCCCGTGACCGCTTCGGTCACCGGATGCTCCACCTGAAGGCGCGTGTTCATCTCCATGAACCAGATGCGGTCCGCCCGAAGCCCGTCTGACCCGTCGGCGATGAACTCCACCGTGCCAGCCCCCACATAGCCCACGCTCTCCGCTGCCTTGATCGCCGCGCCGGTCATGGCGGCCCGCGTGGAGTCGTCCATGCCGGGCGCCGGCGCCTCCTCGATGACCTTTTGGTGGCGCCGCTGGAGTGAGCAATCCCGCTCAAACAGATGGACGACATGTCCTTGGCTATCGGCGAAGATCTGCACCTCGATGTGTCGGGGCGCGGCGATGAGCTTTTCCAGCAGCACCTTGTCATCCCCAAAGGCCGATGCCGCCTCCCGCCGAGCGCTCTCCAGGGCCTCGGGGAAATCGGCGGCTGCATGAACAGCCCGCATGCCCTTGCCACCGCCACCGGCCACGGCCTTGATCAGCACCGGCCAGCCGATGGCCTCGGCCTCCGCCTCCAGCCGCACCGGCGACTGGTCTTCGCCCAGATAGCCCGGCGTCACGGAAATGCCCGCGGCGATCATCAATCGCTTGGCCGCATCCTTCAGGCCCATGGCGCGAATTGCGTCTGGCGGGGCGCCGACCCAGATCAGGCCCGCATCCATGACCGATTGCGCGAAGACCGGGTTCTCCGAAAGGAACCCATAGCCCGGATGAACGGCGTCGGCCCCTGACGTCCTCGCCGCCGCCAATATGGCCTCACCGCGCAGATAGCTGTCCGCCGCACTGGGAGGCCCGATACAGATGGCCGCGTCCGCTTCACGAACATGCGGGGCGGCGGCGTCAGCCTCGGAATAGACCGCGATAACGCGGATCCCCATCCGCCGCGCCGTGCGCGAAATCCGCCGGGCGATCTCCCCGCGATTGGCAACCAGAAGCGCGCGGATAGGCGCCACTAACCAGTCCAGCCGGGCTTTTTGTGGTCCAGGAAGGCCGCGACGCCCTCCTGCGCCTCCGGCCCCACCCGCACCCTCGCGATCCAATGGGCCGTCTCGGTCATCAGGCCATGGTCAATCGCGCGGCCGGCCACGTGATCCACTAGGCGCTTGGACTCCGCGACAGCCCCCGGCGCGCAGGCCATGACCTCCGCCGCCAGAGCGTCCCGCGCCGCCTCAAGCGCCACGGCGTCTTCGACCACCTGATCCACCAGGCCAAAATGCCGCGCCGCCTCGGCATCAAAATCCTGTCCCGTCGCGAACAGAGCCCGCGCCCGCCGCGCGCCGATGGCCCGGACCACATAGGGGCTGATGGTCGCCGCCACGAGGCCAAGCTTCACCTCCGAAAAGGCGAACCGCGCATTCCTCACGGCGATCGCCATGTCGCACGCCGCAGCGAGCCCCGCTCCACCGCCAAGGGCCGCGCCTTCCACCAGCGCCACGGTCAGCATCGGCAAATCGTGCAGACGCTTAAGCATCTTGGCCATGTTCAGGGCGTCTTCGCGGTTGTCCGCCTCGGTGTGCTCCGCCGCCCGTTTCATCCAGTCGAGATCCGCCCCCGCCGAAAAGGTCTCACCCTCCCCGCGCACGAAGACCACCCGCACCCCGTCCGCCGCTTCCAGGGTCTCGAAGGCCTGGTCGAGGGCGGCGATCACCTCGTCATCGAAGGCGTTCTTCTTTTCCGCCCGATTGATCAGCACCGTGGCGACGCCACCCACCGAGGCCTCCAGCCGCACCAGGGGTGACTGACTGTCGGTATCCACGATCTCCAGAACGGGATCGGCGATGGGGTTGATCATATGGGTCATCCTTTTTTGGGTCAGCCCCCGCCGTTACATTCGAAATACGCCGAACCGCGTGGCGGGTATCGGGGCGTTCAAGGCCGCGCCCAGGGCCAGACCCAGCACGTCCCGCGTCTGAACGGGGTCGATGATCCCGTCGTCCCAGAGCCGGGCCGTGGCGTAATAGGGATCGCCCTCGGCCTCATATCGCGCGCGAATAGGCTCCTTAAACGCGGCATCGTCCTGGGGGCTCCAGTCTCCGCCCCGTGCTTCCACGCCATCGCGCCGGATCGTCGCCAGAACACTGGCCGCCTGCTCGCCGCCCATGACGCTGATCCGGCTATTGGGCCAGCTGAACAGGAAGCGCGGCGAATAGGCCCGCCCGCACATGCCGTAGTTGCCCGCCCCGAACGACCCGCCGATCAAGACCGTGAGCTTGGGAACCTCCGCGCAGGCCACCGCCGTCACCAGCTTGGCGCCGTCCTTGGCGATTCCCCCCGCCTCGTAACGCGAGCCCACCATGAACCCGGACACATTCTGCAGGAAAATCAGCGGAATTCCCCTCTGGCAGGCCAGCTCGATGAAATGCGCGCCCTTGAGTGCGCTCTCGGAAAACAGCACCCCATTATTGGCCAGGATCGCCACGGGGTACCCCCAGATCCGCGCAAAACCCGTGACCAGGGTCGCCCCATAAAGGGCCTTGAACTCGTCGAACCGGGAGCCGTCGACGATCCGCGCGATCACCTCGCGCACCTCATAGGGCGCCCGCACATCCGGCGGGATGATCCCATAGAGGTCTTCCGCCGCATAGGCCGGCGCCTCGGGGGCTGCCTCATCGAGGGCCGCGGACCCGGCGGCGCGGCCCAGATTGCGCACGATCCCGCGCACGATGCGGAGGGCGTCCTCGTCATCCTCCGCCACGTGATCCACCACGCCGCTGCGCCGCGCATGGGTGTCGGCCCCGCCAAGCTCCTCGGCGCTGATGATCTCGCCCGTGGCCGCCTTCACCAGGGGAGGTCCGCCGAGGAAAATCGTCCCCTGGCCCCGCACGATCACCGTCTCATCGCTCATGGCCGGCACATAGGCGCCGCCCGCGGTGCAGGAGCCCATGACGCAGGCGATCTGGGCGATGCCCTGGCTGCTCATCCGCGCCTGATTGAAGAAGATCCGCCCAAAATGCTCCCGGTCCGGAAACACCTCCGCCTGATGCGGCAGATTGGCCCCGCCGCTATCCACCAGATAGATGCACGGCAGATGGTTCTGCATGGCCACTTCCTGCGCCCGCAGATGCTTCTTTACGGTCATGGGGAAATAGGCGCCGCCCTTTACCGTGGCGTCATTGGCGATGACCACACAGAGCCGCCCCCGGACCCGCCCCACCCCCGCGACCAGGCCCGCCCCCGGCGCCTCCCCGTCATAGAGGCCGTGACCCGCGAGCTGCCCGATCTCCAGAAAGGGCGAGCCGATATCCAGAAGGCGCTCCACCCTTTGCCGCGGCAGGAGCTTGCCCCGCGCGGTATGCCGATCCCGGGATTCAGCCTGCCCGCCCAGGGCGGCCGTGGCGACCGTCTTCCGAAGCCGCTCAGCCAGGGCCAGATTGACCTCACGGTTGCGGGCGAAGCTCTCCCCGTAACGGTCGATGGCGGTGGCGAGGCGGGGCATCAGGGCGGCATATGGGCCCGATTAGCGCAGCTTTTCCAGCGCCGCCTCGCCATCCACGCTCACCCCCAGGTCCGTCACCAGGCCATTGGCGATGGAATAGACCCATCCGTGAACGGTCAGCGACTGCCCCCGCGCCCAGGCGTCCTGCACGAAAACGTCGGAGGCGACATTGCGCACCTGGCGGATCACATTCAGCTCACAGAGCCGATTAGCGCGGGCCGTCCCGCTTAAGGCGTCGAGTTCTTCCCGATGGTCATGCTCCACCTCGCGGATCGGGTGCAGCCAATGGTCCACCAGGCCCCGCCGCTGGCCATCCACCGCGGCATTGACCCCGCCGCAGCCATAATGGCCCACCACCAGAACATGCTTCACCTTCAGCACGTCCACGGCGAACTGCAGCACCGAGAGATAATTGGCATCCTGGGGCGGGGCGAGATTGGCCACATTGCGGTGGACAAACAACTCGCCGGGATCCAGCCCCACGATCTCATTAGCCGGCACCCGGCTGTCCGAACATCCGATCCACAAATAGTCCGGGCTCTGCTGGCCCTCCAACCGTTTGAAGAAACCGGGGTCACCGGCGAGCTTCCGCTGCGCCCAATGGCGGTTGTTGTCTTTCAGGTCATCAAGCATGGGCGCGGGTTAGGAAAAAATTTGCACGACCGCAAGCGGGGGAGGCGCATCACCCATAGCTCTCCGTCATCGCCGAATAGACCAGGGTCCGCAAATCCCGCCGCAGGGTCAGGCGCGCGTCGGAGCCCATCACCTGGGTCATGAACACCACCGCCAGCTCCTCCAGCGGATCGATCCAGAAGGCCGTGGACGCCGCGCCGCCCCAGAAATATTCGCCCTCCGTGCCGGGCAGTCGGGTGCGGGCCACATCCACATTCACCCCGCAGCCGATGGAGAAACCCACCCCCGCATAGCTGGACTCGCTGAAAGCTCCGGGCGTCGACATCTCCATCACCTCCCGGTCGTCGGGGAGGAAATTGCGGCTGAACAACTCCACCGTCTTGGGGCTGAGGATCCGCGCGCCCTCCAGCTCCCCGCCATTCAGCATCATGCGGCAGAAGCGCATATAGTCGTGGGTGGTTGAGACGAGCCCGCCGCCGCCGGATTCCAGGGGCGGAGGATGATCATAGGTGCTGGCCTGAGCGTCATCCTGAAGCTTGAGTCCCCCGCCCTGCGCCGGCTGATAGCAGGAGGTGAAGCGCGCGAGCTTCTCCGGCGGCACGAAAAAGCCCGTGTCCTCCATCTTCAGGGGCCCAAACAGCCGCTCCTTCAGAAAACTCCCAAAGCTTTGGCCGGAGAGCTTCTCCACCAGATAGCCCATCACATCGATGGAAACCGAATAGTTCCAGGCCGTCCCGGGCGAAAACTCCAGTGGCAGGGTCGAAAGCTGCTCGATCATCTCCGTCAGCCCGCCAGGGGTCTGGAAGTCGTTGAGTTTCAAACGCCGATAGGCCGCATCGACGCTCGTGCGCATCATGAACCCGTACGTCAGGCCCGAGGTGTGGGTCACCAAATCCACAACTTTCATCGGCCGCTCCACGGGCGTAGTCATGAAACCGGGCGGCTGGCTGGAGATCAGCGTCGGTATGCCGCTGGCATAGACGCCGAGTTTTTTCCACGACGGGATGTAGCGCGCCACGGGGTCATCGAGGCCTATCGCGCCCTCCTCCATCAGCATCATCAGAGCGACGGCTGTGATCGGTTTGCTCATGGAATAGATGCGGAAAATGGCGTCTTCCGCCATGGGCTTGCCGCGCTCGAGATCCATGTGTCCGGACATGCCCGTATGGACCAGTTCGCCGCGCCGAAAGACCTGGGTGATCAGACCGGGCAGCTGCCCGCTATCCACATAGCGGGTCTTCATCACCTCATCGAGCCGCGCGAGGCGCGCGGTGGAGAGCCCCGCCTTTTCTGCTTTGGTCATCGCCGTGATCTCCCTCAAGCCTTCACAAACCGCAGTGTCATCCGGTCGCTCTCGCCGATGGCCGCATATTTCGCCGCGTCGTAGTCCGCCGGCGTCGGTTGATCCTTCAGGTGCGAGCGAAGGGTCGGCGGCAGGGTCCAGACGCCGAAGGGATGATCCTTGTTATCCTTGGGGTTGGCGTTGATCTCCGAGCGCCCGGCAAGTTTGAAACCGGCCTTGTCCACCGTATCGACCACCCAGGTCGTGGTCATATAGCCGTCGCTGGCGTCGGGTTGCATGGGTTTCGGGTCCGAGCGGTGTTCCTCCACGCCCAGAATGCCCCCCGGCTTCAGAGCGTCGTGAAACTCGGTGAGGGCCGTCTCCAGAGCGCTCGCGGGGACCAGCCAATCGTGCAGGTTGCGCGCCGTGATCACCATGTCGGCGCTGGCGGACGGGGCGATAGGGCCGGCGAAGAGTTTGGTCACCGTGATCTCGCCCCAGACAGCCGCGTCGGCGAACTTGCTCTTGAACGCGGTCGGATCGCCGCTGATGGCCGCGATGTAACTTCCGCCGCCGGCCTTGAGATAGGGCGCGAGGATTTCCGTCCAATAACCGCCGGAAGGCTGGACCTCGACAATGGTCATGTTCGGCTTCACGCCCCAGAAAGCGAGGGTTTCGGCCGGATGTCTGAAAGTGTCCCGAACCGTGTTTTTAGGGGACCGAACCGAGCTCTTCACTGCGGCCAGGAGTGCGGCGGAGGGCGTCTGGGCGAAAGCCGGAAAGGCTAGCCCCCCCGCGATCAAACCGGACGCACCCATGAGAACTTTGCGGCGGTGCATGCGGTAAACTCCCTTTAGATTATTCTTAAAGCACCCCCTTCTTGGCGCCGTTGTCTGTGCGCGTCACCTGCCCGATTTCACACGCGCGCCGATTCGCGATATTTAACCTGCGTGAGCGTTTCCGACGGACATCCTCGTCCGAACACCCAACAGCGCCTGGCCCTCGATCAGCCGTGGCCGCACGACCGCGCCAATTTCATCGTCTCCGCCTGCAACGCCGAGGCCCTCGCGCTCATCGACGCCTGGCCGAACTGGCCGGATGGCAGACTGGCCCTGGTCGGCCCCGAGGGCTCCGGAAAAACCCATCTGGCCGCCCTCTGGGCGCGGCGCGTCGGCGCCGTCGTGGCCAATGCACGGACCCTCACCGAAGGGGCAATTCCCCTTGGCCGGCCCATTCTCCTGGAGGACGTGGACGCGGAGCCGGCCGACGAAACCCTTTTCCACGTCATCAGCCGCACCGACCCGGACGCGTCCCTGCTTCTCACGGCTCGCACCCCGCCCCGGGCCTGGCGCACCGACCTTCCCGACCTTCGCTCCCGCCTCAACGCCCTTATGGTGGCTGATCTTCAGAGCCCGGACGATTTTGTCCTGGGCGGCATGCTGGATAAGTTCTTTCGCGAGCGAAACCTCGTGCCGCCGAGATCCGTTCTCGAGTACCTCCTTCGCCGCATCGAACGCTCCGCTCCCGCCGCCCTCGCCGTCGTCCAGCGCATCGACGACGCCGCGGCGGCCGAAAAACGCAACATCACGCGCGAGCTGGTCAGAGAGGTTCTCGGCGACGCGGAGTGAGGGGGCTGCGCAGTAAATCACCTCACGCAGCCAAAGCTTTCCCCCTAAAGATGTGCTATCGCGCGGATCCATGAGCCTGCCCCGCGAGACGACGGAATTTGCGGTCGAGATTGACCTGGAGGAAGAGAGCGCCCCCCGCGCCCGCAACCTGCTGGCCAGCTCCCCCAAGCGCTTCATCAATCGCGAACTCTCGTGGCTCGCCTTTAACGATCTCGTGCTCGAAGACTCCACAATCCCCCGCCACCCTCTGTTGGAGCGCCTGCGCTTCGTCTCCATCTCCGCCAATAATCTCGACGAATTCTACATGGACCGCGTTGCGGGCCT
>Ga0116226_10001557_pt1 | contig 19927 bp, 18 predicted proteins | sample S1TSphfallax_FD_89692 | JGI IMG/M metagenome (GOLD analysis project Ga0116226, IMG submission 89692) | Host-associated microbial communities from peat moss isolated from Minnesota, USA - S1T2_Fa - Sphagnum fallax MG | ecosystem: Host-associated > Plants > Peat moss > Unclassified | place: USA... | reverse complement strand
GGCGGCATCTATCTGTTTCGCGTCGATGGACAGAGCGGCGCGCTCACGCAGCTGCGCGTGTTCGACGATATCCGTAATCCATCGTGGTTGGCGCTGAATCCCGCGCGCACGCGGCTGTATGCAGTGAGCGAGATCGACAACTTCAAGAACACGCATGGCGGCGCCGTGGTCGCCTACGCGATCGACCCCTCGAGCCTGGAACTGAAGCGGCTCAATGCCGTGAGTTCGGGGGGCGCGGACCCGACCCACATCAGTGTGCATCCGTCCGGGAAATTTGCGTTCGTGGCGAACTATGGAGGGGGCAACGTCGCCGTGTTTCCGATCGGCCCGGATGGTGCCCTGGGTGAAGCGAGCGACGTCCGCCCGAGCGTGGGCGCGCGTCATCACGCGCGCGCGGTGGATGATCCGCCGGGGCAGTTTGCGGTCAGTGACCACGACAGTCCGCATCCGCACATGGTGGCATCCGACGCCGGCGGCCAATTCGTCGTCGCCGACGATGCCGGGCTCGACCTCACGCTGATATGGCGGTTCGATGCGCAGGCGGGCCGGCTGCTGCCGGCGGACGCGCCGGTGGTGGCGGCTCCTTCCGGTGCGGCGCCGCGGCACTTCGTGTTCCATCCCAACGGCAGAACTTTTTACAATTTGTACGAACACGACGCCAAGCTGGCCGTGTATGACTATGATGGCATCCGCGGTGCCATGAAATTCAAGCAAACGATCACGACGCTGCCCGTGAAGTTCGCGGGCAGCGATCTTGCCTCCGATGTCATCATCACAGCCGACGGCCGATATTTGTACGTGTCGAACAGGCTGCACAATTCAATCGCGGTGTTTGCGGTGGGCGCCGATGGGCAGGTGCGGAGCGTCGCCGAGAACTGGGCGCACGCCGATTCTCCCCGGAGTCTTGTCATCGATCCGGCCGGCGAGTTCCTGTATTCGTGCAATACGAAAGGCGACTCGATCACTTCGTTCCGCATCAGCCCCGCGTCGGGGACGCTGTCGTTCACCGGCCGATTCGAGCCGGTCGGCAGCCCTGCGTCGCTGATCTTCTTCAAACCCGCGTGAGGCTATACCTCGCGTCGCGCGCGGATCTATACTCGGTGGACCTGCGCAAGCGCCACCACGGTTGAAACATTATGGACATCGCAATGATCGGTTTGGGGCGCATGGGCGCCAATATGGCGCAGCGTCTGGTGCGCGGCGGCCACCGCGTGGTGGGCTTCGATCCCGCCGAGGCGGCGCGCACAGCATTGGAGCAGAAAGGCGCCGAGTCCGCGGCCTCGCTCGAGGCGCTGGTCGGCAAACTCAAGTCGCCCCGCGTCATCTGGCTCATGGTTCCGGCGGGCGCCATCACCGAGGGCACGATTTCCTCACTGCTGCCGCTGCTCGCTGCCGGCGATACCATCATCGACGGCGGCAACTCGAATTATCGCGATACCCAGCGGCACGCACAGATGGTTGCGCCGAAGGGTGTGAATTTCGTCGATTCGGGCACCAGCGGCGGCGTTTGGGGACTGACTGAAGGTTACAGTTTGATGATAGGCGGTGATGCCGCCGTGGTGGAGAAGCTGAAACCGATATTCGAGACCCTGGCGCCGGGCAAGGATCAGGGATGGGGCCACGTCGGTCCCGTGGGCTCGGGCCATTACACCAAGATGGTTCATAACGGCATCGAATACGGAATGATGCAGGCATACGCCGAAGGCTTCGCCATCCTGCAGCACAAGGATGAGTTCAAGGTCGATCTGCATCAGGTCGCCGAGATCTGGCGCTACGGCAGCGTGGTGCGCTCGTGGCTGCTGGATCTGACGGCGAGCGCTTTGCAGAAGAATCCGACGTTGAAGGGCATTGCCCCGTACGTGGCGGATTCCGGGGAGGGACGTTGGACCGTGGCGGATGCTATCGAGTTGGGAGTGTCCGCGCCCGTGATCACGATGTCGTTGCTGGAGCGGCTGCGCTCGCGTGACAACGATTCCTTTACCGACAAGCTGCTCGCCGCCATGCGCAATCAATTCGGCGGCCACGAAATCAAGAAGGAATGATGCTGCGGGCGTGCACGTGCGCGGCGACGGCGCGCCCGTGAAGATTCTGGTGGTCGGGGCGGGCGGGATCGGCGGCTACTTTGGCGCAAGATTGCTGGCGGCCGGACGGGCGGTCACCTTCCTGGTTCGAGCACGACGCGCGGAAGCACTGCGGCACACCGGCTTGGTGGTATTGAGCGCCGCGGGCGATTTGCATCTGACGGCGCCGCCGACCGTGCTGGCCGCGCAGCTCGACCCCGCATACGACCTGGTATTGCTCAGTTGTAAATCTTACGACCTGGAAGGCTGCATCGCGGATTTTGCTCCCGCGATGCAGGCGCATACCCTGGTGTTGCCGCTGCTGAACGGCATGCGCCACCTGGATGTGCTGGATGCGCGTTTTGGCAGCGCCCGGGTTCTGGGCGGCGCGGCCAGAATTTCCTCCACCCTGGATGCTCAAGGGCACATCCATCATTTGGGCAACTTCAACACGCTGGTGTTCGGCGCCCGCGGCGCCGGCGGCGCCGACGCATCGAGCGCCGTCGCCAAAACTTTGCAGGTGCCCGGGTTCGAGGCGATTGCCAGCAAGAGGATCATGCAGGACATGTGGGAGAAGTGGGTGTTCATTGCCGCCGCCGCCGCGCTGACGAGCTTGATGCGCGCCACGGTCGGCGACATCGTCGCCGGCGGCAGCGCCGAGATCGCCATCGCGCTCATGGGTGAATGTGCCGCCATCGCAGCCGAGAACGGTTTTCCTCCCGCCCCCGCCGCCGTCAGCGCGGGTTTGAGTGTGCTGACGGCGCCAGGCTCGAGCTTCACTGCCTCGATGTTTCGCGATATCGAAAACAAGTCGCGGATCGAGGGTCAGCACATCGTCGGGGATCTGTTGGCACGATCGAAGGCCGCCAATCCGCTGCTGACGGTGGCGAACGCGCACTTGCGGGCTTACGAGGCTAGGCGCGCCCGCGAGGCCGCGTCTGCTTCGGTTGCGTGAAATTGACCGGTCGGTGCAGGTTTGTCGTGCGGGATGAGCGGGCGCGATGGCCCGTCAAGGCAGCAGGGCCCTCGCGACCGCTCATCCCGCACGGCTAATCTGGGCCGGTCAATGTCACACTACGCCAGGCGAACTGTGACTGCTGACGGCCGCGCCGTCGCCCGACTTCAGGCCCCAGAATATCGCCGTGGAGCCGATGGTCAGTGCCGCCATCGCCAGCAGCGCGAGATGGATGCCATGCAGCATCTCGGCGGCGATCGCGCGGGAGTGGTCAGGTATGAACAACGCCGCCGCGAGCGATGCGACAGCGACGCCAAAGCTCACCGCGAGCTGCTGAACGGTGCTGGCGATGGTGCTGGCGGCGCTGGTCTCACGTTCCCCCACGTCGGCATAAGCCAGCGTGTTCATGCTCGTGTACTGCATGGAGCTGAAGAACCCGTACCCAAAGGCTTGCAGCACGATCAGCCACACCGGGGTGGTAAATCCCACGGTCGCGAAAAGAATGATCATGGTGCCGAGCAGCAGCGTATTGCCGATCAGCACGGTGCGAAAGCCAAACTTGCGCAATATCGCCGGCATCGTGAGCTTCAGGCTCATCGCGGCCAGCGCCTGCGGCATGATGAGCAGGCCGGACTGAATGGGCGTGAAACCCAGGCCGACTTGGTACAGCAACGGCAGCAGGAAGGGAATGCCTCCAATCCCCAAGCGCGTGAACAGATTGCCGGTCACCGATACGCGGAAGCTGCGAATGCGCAGCAGCGACAACATCAGCAGTGGATGACGCGTGCGCCTCGTGTGCATGCCGTACGCGGCGAGCAGAGCCGCCGCAATGCTGAGCAATCCCAGCATTTCGCGGCCGCTCAGGGTGGTCTCGCCGAAGATTTCGAGCACGTAGGAAAGCAGGCAGATGCCGCATCCGAACAGAATCATGCCGATGAGGTCGAGCGGGTAGTTGCGCTGTTCGCGGTAGTTGGGCAGGTGCAGATAGACCATGATCAGTCCCAGCACTCCGATCGGGATATTGACGAAGAAAATGACGCTCCAATGAAAATAACGAATGATGGCGCCGCCTGCGATGGGACCCAGCATCGGCGCCACCAGGGAGGGGACCGAGACGAAACTCATGGCGCGTATCAACTCCGATTTCGCGAAGGTGCGTACCATGGTTATTCTGCCGACCGGCAGCATCATGGCGCCGCCGCAGCCCTGCAGGATGCGGCACATCACCAGCCAATGAATGTTGCTGGTCAAACCGCACAACAGTGAACCCAGGGTAAATATGCCGATGGCCGACGCGAACACACGGCGGGTGCCGAACCGATTGGCCATCCATCCGCTGATGGGGATGAACACGGCGAGACTCAGCGTGTAGCTGGCAAGCACCGCCTTCATGTTGAGCGGCGGCTCCTTGAGTGCATGCGCGATCGCAGGCACCGCCGTATTCAAGATGGTGGTGTCGAGCGATTCCATGAAGAATCCCACCGCGACCAGCCACGGCAACAAGCGCTTTGCTGTGGCGCTCGGCGTCACACCGCTGACGGTGTTCAATTTCGGGGTCGACTACGCCCCGGCGAGGGCGCCATCGACCATGGCTTGCGCTTCGGCGAGCAGGCGGCGCAGATGCGCATCGTCATGAAAGCTCTCGGCATAAATCTTGTAAATATTCTCGGTTCCAGACGGCCGCGCGGCAAACCAGCCGCCGCGGGAGATGACCTTCACGCCGCCGATTGACGCGCCGTTGCCGGGCGCCGTGGTCAGGATTTTTTCGATGGGTTCGCCCGCGAGTTGCGAGCTGCCGACCTGTTTCGCGTCGAGCTTGCCGAGCAGTTTCTTCTGCGCGGGCGTGGCCGGCGCGTCGATGCGATCGGCGTAGCACGCGCCGAGTTCCTCCGCCATTCTTGCGTACGCCAAGCCGGGATCGCGGCCGCCGCGGGCCGTGATCTCCGCGGACAACAACGCCGGAACCATGCCGTCCTTGTCGGTGGTCCAAACCGTACCGTCGAGCCGGCTGAACGAAGCGCCGGCGCTTTCCTCGCCGCCGAATCCCAAGCTGCCGTCGACGAGACCGGAGACGAACCATTTGAAACCCACCGGCACCTCGTATAGCGGCCGCGGCAGGCGCGCGGCGACGCGGTCGATCATGGCGCTGCTGACTGCGGTCTTTCCCACGGCGGCGTCGGACCGCCATCCTGGACGGTTGCGGAACAAATAGTCGGCCATGACCGCCAGATAATGATTGGCGGGCAGCAGGCCGCTGCCGGCGGTGACAATGCCATGGCGGTCGTGATCGGTATCGCAGGCAAAGGCGATGTCGAACCGATCCTTGAGGCCGATGAGGCGTTGCATGGCGTAGGCGGAGGAAGGGTCCATGCGGATCTTTCCATCCCAGTCCAAGGTCATGAAGCGGAACGTCGGATCCACCGCATCGTTCACCACCGTCAAATCCAGCCGATAGCGGTCGGCGATGCGCTGCCAATAGTGCACGCCCGCGCCACCCAGAGGATCCACGCCCATGCGGATGCGAGAGCTGCTGATCAGGGGCAGGTCCAGGATCGCGCCGAGGTCCTCGACATAGGAGTGCACGTAGTCATGAGCGTGCGTGGTCGCGGCGCGCTGCGCCGCTGCAAACGAGACGCGCCGCACGCCGCTCAAGTTCGAGGCCAGCAGCTCGTTCGCCTGATTCTCGATCCACGAGGTGATGTCCGTGTCCGCGGGGCCGCCGTTCGTGGGATTGTATTTGAAGCCGCCGCTGTCGGGGGGATTGTGCGAGGGGGTGATGACGATGCCGTCAGCGAGACCGTGCTCACGACCGCGATTGTAGGTGAGGATGGCGTGCGATACCGCCGGCGTCGGGGTGTACTCGTTGCCGAGGGCCGTCATCACCACGACGTCATTCGCCGCCAGCACCTCGAGCGCGCTGGCGAATGCGGGAGCCGACAAGGCGTGCGTGTCGAAGCCGATGAACAGCGGTCCATCGATGCCTTTCTGTTTGCGATAGCGGCAAATCGCCTGGCTGATCGCGAGCACGTGCGCTTCGTTGAAACTCACGTCGAACGAACTGCCGCGGTGGCCGGACGTGCCGAACGCGACCCGCTGCGCGGCAATGGAAGGATCCGGCCGCTCGGTGTAGTAAGCGGTGATCAGACGCGGCACATCGACCAGCACGGATGCCGGCGCCGGCTTGCCGGCAAGGGGGTTTATGCGCTCGCTCACGCGCTCGCCAAAGCAGCGCTCTTATCCGCAATGCGTTTCATGAGTTCCGCCCATGACTTGACGAATGAAGCCGCGCCCTCTTGCTGCAGCCGCAGCGCGAGTGCCTCGACATCGATGCCCGCCGCCGCGAATTTGGCGAGAACGCTCTCGCAGTCGCCGCCGTCCGGGGACATGACGCCGCTGATGCGGCCCTTTTCGGCGAAGGACAGCAAGGTCTTCTCCGGCATGGTGTCGATGGTCTCGGGCGCAGCCAATGCGGAAACATACAAGTCGGCCGGCGCGCTCGGATCCTTCGTTCCGGTGCTCGCCCACAGCATGCGCTGCTTGCGTGCACCCTTGGCCTACAGATCGCGCCAGCGCTTGCCGGCGATCAGTTCGCAGTGGGCACGATAGGTGCGTTGCATGATGGCGATGCCGAGCCGGTTGACCAGATCCTTCGGCACCTTGTCGGCGACGGCGCGGTCCCAACGGCTCACGAACACGGAGGCGACGGAGTTGATCCGCGGGTCGAGCCCCGCGGCGATGCGCCGCTCGATGCCGCGCATGTAGGCCTCGGCAACGGCCAGATATTGCTCGCGTGAGAACAGCAGCGTTACGTTCACCGGCACGCCCGCAAAAATCGCTGCCTCGATCGCCGGCACGCCTTCCGGTGTGCCGGGAATCTTGACGTAAAGATTCGGACGGTCGGCCTGGTTGTGGATGCGCAGCGCCGATTTGATGGTGCCTTGGGTATCGCTGGCCAGGAGTGGCGAGACTTCCATGGAAACCCAACCGTCCAATCCTTGCGTCCGCTCGAATTCGGGTTTGAAAAGATCGGCGGCGCGCCGCAAATCCTCGAGTGCGATCTCGATGAACAAATCCTCGCCGGACAATCCGGACGAAGCCTTTTGCCGGATCGCCTTGTCGTAGACCGCGGTCTTGCTGATCGCCTCATCGAATATGGTCGGATTGGAGGTCAGTCCGGTGACCGACAGCGTCTCGACGTAGCGGCGCAACGTACCGTCATCGAGAATGTCGCGCGTGATGTTGTCGAGCCACAAGCTTTGACCCAGATCATGCAGGTCTTTCGTGATGGTCATATTGGTACCTTGAAGTCGGTTAAATTGAAAGGGATCAAATCTTCGATTCGCTCGATCACCAGATCCGGCGCGGGCTGCACGAGCCTGGACTGCGGATCTTCGGCGTAGTGTCCCTGGCGCACGAACACCGTCGTCAGCCGCGGGCCCATGATGAGTTTCATGGCGGCCAGCAGATTCGATTTGTCGTCCACCATGACGTAGTGCCTCGCCGGAAATCGCCGTTGCACGTGGTCAAGCACCTTTTCCTTGTGTACATATATCAGAACGCGACCCTCAACCGCGGACCAAATACCCGACCGTTGAATCTTACGCGGCTGGAAAACGATGTCACCGTCGGACAGCACCACGGGACGGCCGAGGGTCGCCAGGTGTGCCACGGCATCCAGGGAACCGTTGTAGACCCGCTCGGCAAAGGGGTATTCGAGCAGAAACGCCGACATTTCCAGCAGTTCTGCATGATCATCCAGGCCGGCACGAAACTCCTGCAGGCTGCCGAGGTAGTCGACCAGCCCGAGCTCTTCGCGCCGCCGCGCGATGATCGACCAGTAGCGCGCTTTCTCGAAGGCGCCGAACGATTGTTCCAAACGATCGCCCAAATCGACCTGGAACCGGTCGTTGTCGAGCAGGGTGTTGTCGACGTCGAGGAGGAAAACCACGTCGCTGGCGTTCAGCACGGCGGTGATTTCTCCACCTGCAGATCCTGCCAAGTGTCATTGCCCTGCATGACGTCTGCGGCTTGGGCGGGCCCCCAGCTTCCGGGCTCGTATTCGACTACGGGAGGTGCACCGGTGAGCACGGGGTCGATCACCTCCCACGCGGCCTCGACGGTGGCGTCTTGGGTAAACAGCGCCGGGTCGCCGCGAATCGCATCGCCGAGCAGGCGCTCGTACGGCGACTTCTCCGACGGCGAGTTGTGACGCGCCGTCAGTTCGACCGATTCCCCGAGCATATCCTCACCGTCACGCTTGACCAGCGCTCCGGTCGCGATCACCACCTCGGGGCTCAAGCGCAGCCTGAAATAGTTCTGCGGCATTTTATCCTGGGGGTCGAAAATCGCGAGAGGCGGGCGCCGCAACGTCACCTTGACCTCGGTGGCGGAGATCGGCAGGCACTTTCCCGCGCGAATGTAGAAAGGCACATCCGCCCAGCGCCACGTATCGATGTGCAGACGCAATGCGGCAAAAGTCTCGACCTGAGAATCCTTGGCCACGCCCTTTTCATCGCGGTAGCCCGCGAACTGGCCGCGCACCACGTTCTTGGGATCGATCGGGCGCATGGCGCGAATGATGCGCAGTTTTTCAGCCTGCATGGTTTTCGAGTCGCGGCCGGCAGGTGCATCCATGGCCAGCAGCGCGATCACTTGCAGCAGGTGGTTTTGCACGACGTCGCGTATGGCGCCGACTTCCTCGTAGAAACCGCCCCGGCCCTGCACGCCGAAATTCTCGGCCATGGTGATCTGCACGTCGCGGATGTATTCGCGGTTCCATATGGGCTCGAGGAAGCTGTTCGCGAAACGAAAATACAGGATGTTTTGTACCGCTTCCTTGCCGAGATAGTGATCGATGCGAAAAATCGCATCCTCGGGAAATACCTCGTGCAAAGTCTTGTCGAGCGCTTGTGCGCTGCGCAGGTCGCGGCCGAAAGGCTTCTCGAGGATGACGCGGGCATTCTGGGCGCATCCGGATTTTTGCAGGCCGCCGACGACGGTGACGAACATGCTGGGAGGTATTGCCAGGTAGAAAATCGGATTCTTGCTGGGCCCCAAGGTATCGCGCAGTTTCCGGTAGGTTGCTTCATCGCTGTAGTCGCCGTCGGAATAGCGCAGCAACGCGGCGAGTTTGCCGAACGTGGCCTCGTCGAAATCACCGCTCTGCTTGATGCTGTCGCGCGCACGATCCTTGATCTTGTCGAGCGTGCGGCCGGCGCGTGCGATGCAGATGACGGGGATGTTGAGTGCGCCGCGCCGCACCATGGCGTACAGCGCGGGAAATATCTTCTTGTTGGCCAGATCACCCGTGGCGCCAAAAAAGACGAAGGCATCGGACTGAATGGGCGCCATCAGCGTCTCGCTCTTATTTCACGGCGCAGGTGCCTGATCTCATCCATCAAGTCGAGCGCCAGGGCGACGCCGACCAGATTCAATTCGAGGTCGCGCTGCAGCCGGGCCGCGATCCGTGCACGGCGCAGCGCGCCGCCGTGAAATCGCCATTCTTCAGCTCCGACGGTGGCAACCTCGAGTACTCCCTCTTCGACGAATTCCACCACATGACGCCGCTCGATGGCACAAATGCGGCATAAGTCCTCGATGCTGAACAGAGCGCTTTCATCGACGAGTGTCCCTTGCAATGCTTGATCGGGCGTTGGCGACATGGTTACCTCAAACTCCCAGGTTGGCGCGCGGATCGAACGGCAGAGCCGCGGCCATCGCGGCATAGGCTGCCTTCGCCTTCTCGTCTTGCGCCGGCGGCAGCGCGATTTGCAAGATCACGTAGAAATCACCGGGTGGCTTGGCCGGAATACCGCGTCCCTTCAGCCGCAGCTTGCTGCCGGCGTGCGATGCCGGCGGAACTTTCAACTCGACCACCCCGCCGGGAGTCGGAGTCTTGATCGTGGCGCCGAGCGCCGCTTCCCATGGCGCGACCGGCAGTTCCAGCGATAAATCCCGTCCATCGACGTGGTACAGCGGATGAGGCAGAAATTCCACCTCGATGTAAAGATCGCCGGCCTTGCCGCCGGATCCCGGCGGCTTGGCACCCTGACCGGCCAAACGAATCTGTTGTCCCGGCAGTATGCCTTTGGGCACTTGCACGTTGAGTGTTCGTTCCTTGCTCATCAAACGGCCTTCGGCGTCGAGCTCGGGCATCTTGAGCGTGAAGGAACGCGATCCTCCGGTCAAAGAAGCCTCCAGGTCGAGCATCACCTTGGCGTGGTGATCCTCGCCGTCATCAGTCGTGCCGCGATGCGCGGCTCCACGATCGGAATGAAAACCGCGCGCGCCCGACTGCGCCCGCGCCTGAGCGCCGAAAAGCGACTCGAAAAAATCGCTGTAATCCGCGGCACCGCGTCCGGCGCCGCTGAATTCGAAATCTGAATTCCAATCGGGCGGAGGTCGGAACTCCTCACCCTTCCGGTGATTGGAACCGAGGTTGTCGTAGGCCGCACGCTTCTCGGGGTTGCGCAGCACTTCATAGGCCTCGCCGACCTCCTTGAAATGGGCCTCGGCGTCCTTTTCCTTGCTCACATCGGGATGATATTTGCGGGCGAGCTTGCGATACGCCTGCTTGATTTGCGCCTCCGTGGCATCCCGGGCAACGCCCATCACCTGGTAATAATCCTTGAACTCCACCATTCACCTGCAATGCTTTCAGTGCACGAGAATACTATGCCGATTCCACGACGAATCATAATCACGCGTAGGTGTCATCCTACGTCACAGCTGATAGGCCACGGTCAGCAGCAGGCCTTCGCCGACATCGCGCAACATGCCCGGCGCGCGCGCATCGAAGGTGCTCGATTGCGGAATCAGCGCCCCGATCCAATCCGTCAGCCAGGAAATTTCCGCCGATCCATACAATACGACGGCGCTTTCATAATTGAGCAGCAGACTCCGAGAATCCAGGTTGACTGAACCGACAAGCGCCAGCGAGTCGTCGCATACCACCGCCTTGGCGTGGTTCATGAACGGCACCAAATGAATGCCGACGCCGGCGCGATGCAGCGCGCGCAGCCCGCGATTGCGGGCAAAGTCCGCCAGAAAATGATTCGATGAGGCGGGTATCACCAGATCGATCTTCACGCCGCGGCGCGCGGCCAGTCGCAGCGCGGTTTCCAAACTGGCGTCGGGAACGAAATATGGCGTGACCGCGAGGATGCGCTCGCGCACGTGAAAACAGGCGTCGAGCAGCAGCGCGTGCACCGTGTCTTCGGTCTGGTCCGGACCGCTCGGCAGAAACTGCGCCCGGCTTCGCGGCGCGGAACCCGCGTCGATGGCGGGCTTCGCCGGCGGCTGCAGCGGTGTCGGCGGATGCGCGATGGCCGATTGCGCGATGGCCGTTTGCGCCGTGTGCGTCTGGGGTGCGGGTTCACCACCGGCCGCAACCCAATCGGCTTCGAATTGTTTTGCCGCGTCGCCGGCCACCGGACCTCCCAGATCGAAGGACAGATCGCGCCAAGGTGCCGCACCATGCAGACCGATGAAGTATTCGGCTGCGAGGTTGCGCCCGCCGGCCCATAGGTGCTGTCCGTCGGCGATGACCATCTTGCGATGATTGCGCAAATTGCGGGGACCTTGCGTCTTGCGTGCGAACAGCGGGCTGAATACCTCGGTCTTGATTCCCGCCGTTTTCAAACGCGTGAAAAACGAGCGCGGCAGCTGGATCGCGCCGACGCCGTCGAGCAACAGCCGCACGACCACCCCGCGTTCCACGCACTGCGCCATGCGCCGCATGGCCTCCAGGCCGAAAGGGTCATTGCCCAGGATGTACGTGCAGACATCCAGACGGTAATCGGCGCGTTGCATGGTCGCAAACAATGCATCCGCGGACTCCGTCCCGTCGCGGTGTAGATTCACGGTGGCATCCGCGGCCGGACCCAGATCGAAACTCTCGATGAGGTCTTCGGCCCAATGCCGACCGTGGCGGCGCACACCACCTGGCGATGTCTTCTTGCGCGGCAGTTTGCGCCGTCCGAACAGCAGATACGTGGGCAGCGCGATGTATGGCAGCGCGATCATTCCCAATACCCAGGCGATGGCGATCGATGGCGGACGCCGCTCGCGAATCGCGCGCGTCGTCAACACGTAGGTCAGGACGCTGACCACGATGGCCAGCGAATGTATCGTCACCCGCGGGAACCACGCGCTCAGACGGACTTCCCGGCAGCGCCAGGGTGAGCGCCTGCGATATGCGTCAACTCGCGCAGCACGCCGGGAATGAGATCCGGAAGATCTTCGGCGATCAATCCCGGGCCGAAGGCTGCGCCGGCCGCCCCGTGCATCCACACCGCCGCGCACGCGGCGAGGAACGAGTCCATGCCCTGCGCCAGCAATCCCAGTATCAGACCGCCGAGCACGTCGCCCGAGCCGGCGGTCGCCAGCGTTGCCGGCGCGTTGCTGTTGATGCTGGCGCGGCCGTCGGGCGCGGCGATGACGGTGTCGGAGCCTTTCAATACAATGACGGCGCCGCTGCGTTTGGCGGCTGCGCGGGCCCGTGTGAGCTTGTCGCCGTCAACCGAGAACAGCCGCTTGAACTCGCCCTCGTGCGGCGTGATCACGCAAGGCCCACATATGGCCGCGAACAGATGCTCCGGGTGTGTGGCGAAAGCGGTGATGGCGTCGGCGTCGAGCAGTACGGCCTTGCCGCTCGCCAGCATCTGCAAGGCGCGCTCGCGCGTCGAGTCGTTCACGCCGGCGCCCGGTCCGATCAGGCACGCGGTGTAGCGCCGGTCAGCGAGCAGGGCGGCCAGATCCCGATCGCTGCCGAGCGGATGAACCATGATGCTGGTGAGCGCGGCCGCGTAGACGGCCAAGGCCGGCTCGGGCACGGCGATGGTGGTCAAGCCCGCACCCACCCTGGCCGCGGCGCGGGCCGCCATGCGTGACGCGCCCGTCATCGGATAGCCGCCGACCAAGAGCGCATGACCCCGCGTATATTTGTTGGCGGAGAATTGCGGCTGCGGCAGGTTTCCAAGCCATTGTGTCGGCGCATTTTCCCAGGTGTCGATAGCGAGTGCGTCGTACACGCCGTGAGGGATGCCAATATCCGCGACCAGCACCTCGCCGCATAAATCGCGCCCCGGCAGCAGCAGGTGCGCGGGTTTCTTGCGCGCGAATGTGACGGTGCACGCCGCCGCCACGGCTCCCTCGGCCGCACCGCTGTCGCCCAGCACGCCGCTCGGCACATCGATCGCAACGAGGGGGATGCCACGGCTTTCGACCAGCGCCAGGATTGCAGAGGTCTGTGCATCGAGAGGCCGGTTCAAACCGGCACCGTACAGGGCGTCGACCACCAACCCCGCACCCTCTAACACGCCGGGGCCCACCTCCTCCACGGGACCCGGCCAGCGTTGTGCATGAGCGAGCGCCGCGCCGCGCAGGGCATCGCGGGGCACCGTCAAGGCGACTCGTACCCTCCAGCCGGACTGCGACAAGGCCAAGGCGGTCACGAACCCGTCGCCGCCATTGTTGCCGGGACCGCACAGCACCGTGAGCGGCCGTGGGGTCCAGCGCCGCGCGATTTCGCCGGCGACAGCGCGCCCGGCACTCTCCATCAGGTCGAACACGGATTTCCCGGCCGCCACGGTCAGTCGATCGGCCTCGTTCATTTGAGTGACGCAGAGCAGGGCGTTGTCGCTGTTCCGTGAAGGCATCGTTGTCCTGTATACATGAACAGTTGAGCGCGGGCGGCCCGTCAGGCGGCTAGTTTAGGGGAACGTGCGGCGTCGCGGCGAATCCGATGCTGGCAAGCCCCACTCAAGCCCGGTAGGCTTCTTACCCCATGTACAGCTCATTGTTCTGGATCGAGTGGTTGGACCGCTTGGATCGCGTGCTGACCGGCGCGCGGCACGATGTGGTTGCGCTGAGCCGGGCGATGAGTCCCCGCGGGCTTGCTGCAATCCAAACATCCATGCGGCAATTGATCGCGCTCACCAACGATCTTCGCCTGCTGGATCGTCACGTGCTGACCGCGCGTGAAGATGAGGCCAAACCGGATCTCGCCGACGACCTGCAAAAAGCGCTCGACACGGCGGTGTTCCGCTTGGGCAGCCTGTCGGAGGTGGGAACGAGTACCCCACCTGCCATTCGGGAACGCATGCTGGCCGGCATCGACGCCGCCTTGCGCGACAGCCGCTACGAGGCGGCCGTCCTGCTGGAGCCTGACCGCCGGCGCCCGTAGCTCAATCGGCGACCCTAGCTCGGTCGATGAAGGTGGCTCGGTCGACGCACAGAGGTCATGCTCTGCCGGTTTTTGGGCCGATGAAGTACCAGAGAATGAAGCCGAGTACGGGCAGGAAAATCACCAACACCACCCATAACACCTTGGTGCCCGTGTCGGCACCGCTTTGTAGAATGTTGACCAGCGCCCAGACGTCGGCAACCAGAACTATGAGCCCCCACAAGCCTCCTCGATACATCATGCCTCCCGCGGTTATCATTTCGAATGGCCAATCTATATCACGAAACTGCTGAGCCCGCCCCGGCAGGTCCGTCCCTGAAAGGTGATGAGCAGGCCGAGGCAATCATCGTGGGCGGCGGCATTACCGGATTGTCGGCTGCCTTGCACCTCGCTGAATCGGGCATGAAGGTCGCATTACTGGAGGCGCACACGCCGGGCTGGGGTGCTTCGGGGCGCAACGGCGGTCAAGTCAATCCCGGATTGAAATTGGATCCGGATGAAGTGGAGAGGCGCCATGGCGTCGATCTCGGCGGCCGGATGAATGCCCTGGCGGGAGGCGCACCAGGCTTCGTGTTCGACTTGATCAAGCGCCTGCGCATCGATTGCGAGGCGCGCCGCAACGGCACCCTGCGGGCCGCGAGCAGTGCACGACAGGGGCAGCGACTGCGCGCCACCGCCGCGCAACTGCTGCGTCGTGGCGCCCCGGTCGAATTGCTGGAAGGGAGCGCCCTCTCGCAGGCCATCGGAACGCCGCGTTACACGCTCGGGCTTCTCGATCGGCGCGGCGGCGATCTGCACCCTTTGCGCTATGCACGAGGCCTCGCTGCCGCGGCACGCGCGGCGGGAGCTTCGGTATACGAAAACAGCCGGGCACTCGGCATGCAGAAGCTCGGTGCGTTTTGGCACGTGAACACGGCCGCCGGCAGCGTCGCCGCGCCTCATGTGGTGTTGGCGACCAATGGCTACACGGATGATCTTTGGCCGGCGCTGCGCAAGACCGTCATTCCACTGTTCGGCGCCGTAGCGGCCAGTGCGCCGTTACCGGAGCGCGTGGCGCGCGAGATCCTGCCGGGCCGGGCGGTGGTGTATGAAATCGGCGCGATCACGCATTATTATCGTGTCGATGCCAGGCAGCGGCTCATATTCGGCGGCCGCGGGCCCATGCGCGAGGTGTCGGACGCTGCCTCCATCCAACATCTGCTGGCGTATGCGCGGCGTCTATGGCCCATGATCGAGGGGCTCGAATGGACGCACGTCTGGGGCGGCCAGCTGGCGATGACCACCGATCACTATCCACACATACACGAGCCGCAAAGCGGTGTGACGGCCTGTCTCGGCTACAACGGCCGCGGCGTGGCGATGGCAACGGTCATGGGCGCGCTATTGGCGGCGCGAATCGCAGGTACCGGGCCTCGTTTCGACATGCCGATCAGTGCACTGCACAGCATTCCCCTGCATGGCTTTTGGCGGACCGGCGTGCGCACCGCCATCGTCCGCGGCCGCTTCAACGACTGGCTCGGAATCTGAAACGCCGGTCAGTTGTTGATGTAGAAATGATGCAACAGGTGCAGATCGATGATCACATCGAAACTTTGATCGGTGGGCAACTTCGTACCGGTTGCAAAATAGTAGCGTGAGTCGATGCCCGGGATCTGGGGATGCAGATCATGCATGGCGCGCTTGAACATCTCGCGCGGCACCCATTCCGAATTGGACGACAGCGAACCGAACTCATCGTGATAGATGGTCGCGGTGGAAAGATCCGCCGGGCTCGAGGCAATCGCGAATATGCGCGGCCGATGCGTTTCGGCCCGCGAAGCGTCGATGCGCACCTGCTTCGCACCCGACATGATCAGCTGCCACTCGTTGCCCTGAGGCACCGCGATCAGCGCATAGACGTGGTGCTGCGCCATCAGATAGGCCACGGCGATCACCAACATCGCCAGCATGCGGCGCCCGGCGCTGGTCCAGTTCTGCGTCAGTGCGTTCACCGAGGCGACCAAGAAACACAACAGCACGCCGGTCATCGCCAGGATGGTGCGGTAGGTGGCGTAACGCTCGGAGGCCACCAAGCTGATCGAGAAGGCGAAGGTCGGCAGCGCCAGCAGCGCACCCGACCAGATGATGCCGCGTGTGCGCCCGTGCCGCCGCCATTCGAGTACGGCGCCGGCGATCAAAATCACGCCGGCGAGGGCAGCGCAGGCAAAATAGAAGGTGTGGTCGCGCTTGTTGTTGTCGTTGAGCACGAACAAGCTGAGCGCGTTCGGCAGCGGCTCCTGCAAAAACCACGCGATCTTCTCAGCCCAGTTGTGTTCGAACGCGATGCGGCCGGACTTGACGTACACGTGCGCGGCGTACAGCACGCTCATGATGCTATAAGCCAGCCCCATGGTCAGCACCACGAAGCCCGTGTGAATGCCGGCCCAGCGTGCCGTCTGCGGCAGATTGCGGCGCCGCTGGACGATGATCGCTGCCGCCATCGGCACCGCATAGAACATCGAACTCGACTGGTAAATGAGCGCGCTCACCACCATCAAGCCCAGCGCCAGCGTCCATTGACCGAGGGCGCGTCCGGGACCGGAACTCAAACCCACGCCGATTGCGGCATCGGCCGTGAAGAATCCGCCGACGGCCAGCAGCGCTGCAACGGCGTAAGGCCAGCCTATCGCCCATGACGCAATGACCTGAGCCGCCGGCACCAGAGCCAGCAAAATCGCAAAGCACAGGCTGCTGTTGAATGACCAGCCCAGGGATCGCATCCCGCGGAAACTCACCAACGAGAGGACGCCCAGCAGCAGCGAGGCTCCAAGCCGCAACCATTGCAGGCCTTGCACGCTGTTGATCTGCCCGAAGGTCGTCTGCAGCAGCCAACCGTAGATCGGGCGCGCGGCCGAGGCGCAGAACGCCACCACCTTGCCGATCTCTTCATGGGCCTCGCGCAGGTTCGAATAGTCGTCGCGCAGCCCGTAATCGTGAAAAGTGGCGGACCAATACGTGACAACGGGTACCAACAAGAGGAGGCCGGTGACCAGCAACGCTCGCAGCCCGAACACCCGGGCGCGTGGAATGACAGCCGTCGCGGTGCCAATCGGTACGGCGACGGCGGGTTCCGGCAGGGCGGCTTTTGGCAGCGTCGGTTGCATCTAAGGAGAGGGTGCCGTAAATCCGCCGGTGAATCGGCAAAAAATACGTTAAATATCTGTTAACTGAACCTAATCTGGCGGTCTCCGGCCTATGCAGCGATGCAGAGATTCTTGCCGGCGCGTTTGGCCTTATACAGCGCCGAATCGGCCCGGTCGAAGGCCGCATCCGCGGCGTCTGGAGTCTGCAGTTCGGTGATGCCGCAGGACACGGTGACGCGAACCGGTGTGCCTCGAAAATGGAAACGCAGCGACTCCACGGCCACCCTCACATCGTCGGCCATCTTCAGCGCTTCGGACAGCGCTATCCCATCCAGGAGAAGCGCAAATTCCTCACCGCCGATGCGCGCCGCCAGATCGCAGGCGCGGCGCGCCGCGGCCTTGAAACAGCCGGCGACGTTTTGCAGTACGCGATCTCCTGCGCGATGACCGTAGGTGTCGTTGATGTGTTTGAAATCATCGATGTCCCACAACAACATGACCCCGGGGGCTGCGATGCGCTGACGTCGGGCAATCTCCATGGCGAGACGCTCATCGAAAGACTTGCGATTCGCAACGCCGGTCAAGGGATCGATGCGTGCGCGGTGTTTTTCGTTGTCGAGTTTCGCGTGCAATTCCTGAGCCTCGCGCTCGAGTTGCATGATGCGGGCGCCCATCTGTTCGGCGCGGCCGCTGTACTCCAGCATGCGGCTCTCCTCACGCGCACGGAAATCGCAGACCTCGCGCGTGACGCGCTCCAAGCGCGTCGCGACCAACGATTGCAGCAGGCCCAGTTCGGTCGCGGCACTCACCTCGCCGGTCAGTTCGCGAACCTGCCACATCATCGAATCGTTGTGCGACTGCGCGTCGTCGTATCGTTGCTGGCTGGCATGGCTGGTTTCGGTCAGATATCCCGCCATCTCCTCGAGGCGCCGGGTCACTTCTCCCAGCACCGACGCGGCATGCAGCCGGTCGCGCGCCACGGAGTCGCCGTAAGCGCGGATCAACTCGGCGGCGCGCCCGACGATGACGGCGAAGCCTGCATCGTCGTGCGCGCCCGCCAATTCGGCGAGCAATGCCACCCTGGCCTCGTGCTGTGTTGCATCGAGCGGCAACTGCTCCAGGAGCGCGATGAGCGCCGACTGCACCGCCGTCAGCGGCGTCGGCTCGGGCAGAGCGGCGCGCACCACCGGCGTGCTCTGCAGAATCGGTGCGACCGCATCGACCGCGACCACCGCCGTGGTCAATGAGTCCGCCATCCGCTCCAACTCTTCAGCGTCCGCGTTGCGGCGATTGGCCGCGGCCAATGTCCTCAGTTCATCATCGAGCTGCGGGTCCACGCCCATGCCCGCCGCGCATAGCCGGCCGACCAGCCGGCGCAGGACCTGTTCCGCGTGCCGCCACCGATCCTCCTCCGCTTGCAGTTCTGCCAGGGAGTCACGGTATTTTTGTTTCCAGTCAATGTTTTCTGGCACGGTTCGGGCTTTCTTGATTGGCTTATGGATCGGCCGCGGCCGGGCAAGCTTGAGCCCTAATTATGATGGGACTCAAAATTGCAAATGCGAAAGGCGTCACATAGTCAGGCTCAGGCATCAGGCGCCGGACCCCGGTTCTTTGAGCCAGATCCCATCGAAACTCATGCCCAGCGGCTAGGCTGACCCCAAAGGATCTGAAAGCCATGGCGTCGAAGTTCTTCAGTGTCGTTGTGTTGCTGTGCATGGCATCGGCCGCCAACGCCAGTTCCAAGATTTACACCTACATGGACGAGCAGGGCGTTCGTCATTACACCGATGTTCCGGACAACAACCGCTACCGTTTGTTGGTGCTGCGTCCGCAGGACAGGACGGAGAGCGGCGATCGTTACGATGCGCAATTGCTGGCGCGGGCGTCCCAGTTCGACGCCATCATCGAACATGCAGCGAGCACCGCCGCCGTACAGGCGAATCTGCTGCGGGCCGTCATCGTGGTGGAGTCGGGGTTCAATTCACGTGCGGTCTCCAAACGCGGTGCGATCGGCTTGATGCAGTTGATGCCGGCGACAGCGGCGCGATTCGGAACGTCCGACTCGTTCGATCCGCGGCAAAACGTCACCGGGGGCGCGCGTTATCTGAAATTTTTGCTGGATCGGTTTGGGCAGAACATCAGTTTGGCACTCGCTGCATACAATGCGGGCGAAGACGCGGTGGACCGCAACGGCGGCCAGATACCGCCGTTCACCGAAACCATGGCGTATGTGCCGCGCGTGCTCAAGATTTTCAGGATGCTCGATCAAGGGCACACCACGGTGGCACGCCAAACCTGAAGTGAACCGTCAGGGCTTGGCCTTTGTCTTCGGTGGTGGTGATTTCACGGCGATTCCCGCGATCTCGAAGTGCGCGCCGCGCACCAATTGATTCACGCCGATGAACGCCCGGGTGGGGAAGTGCCCGTGGAAATAGGTGCGGTACACGGCATTGAATTCGTCGTACAGCGCAAGATCGGTGCAGTAAACGGTCACGGAGACCAGGTCATCCATTTGCAGCCCGCCTTTCGCCAAGGTGCTTTTGACGGCATCCAGCACCAGGTGCGCTTCCGTCTCCGCATCGGCGCCGGGGTGGCCGGTCGCAGG
>Ga0116226_10001556_pt1 | contig 19938 bp, 16 predicted proteins | sample S1TSphfallax_FD_89692 | JGI IMG/M metagenome (GOLD analysis project Ga0116226, IMG submission 89692) | Host-associated microbial communities from peat moss isolated from Minnesota, USA - S1T2_Fa - Sphagnum fallax MG | ecosystem: Host-associated > Plants > Peat moss > Unclassified | place: USA... | reverse complement strand
TGGTGTGCTGCCGGAATTCGGTGGGCCGGATGGCAGTGAGAAGGACGTGCTGGCGCGCTACAAGGATTTGCAGGATTGGTTTGCGTCAGTGAAGTTGAAGCCGGCGTCGGTGCAGTTGTCCAGGCGCTATGCATGGACGGTAAAAATGGACAACGGCATGACGGTGGAGTTGGGACGGGAACAAAGCAGTACGACTCTGCGTGAGCGGGTTGATCGGCTGGTGGGAATTTATCCGCAGTTGGTCGCTGATTTGCAGAATCGGATTGAGAGTGTGGATATGCGTTATCCAAACGGGTTGGCGCTCAAAGCAAGCGGCCTGAACCTGACGGGGAACGGAAAAAAGAAATAATCGGAACGATATGACAAAAGACGCGAAAAATTTGATAGTCGGCCTCGACATCGGCACGTCCAAGGTGGTCGCCGTGGTGGCGGAAGTCATGCCCAACGGTCGCCATGAAGTGATCGGACTGGGCCAGCATGAGTCGAAGGGCTTGAAGAAGGGCGTCGTCGTCAATATCGAAGCGACAGTGGAGTCGATCCAGCGTGCGTTGGAAGAAGCGGAATTGATGGCCGACTGCAAGATTCGCAATGTCTATACCGGCATTGCGGGCAGTCATATCCGCAGCTTCAATTCCAGCGGCATGGTGGCGATCAAGGACAAGGAAGTGACTGCGGCTGACGTGGCGCGCGTGATCGAAACGGCGAAGGCTGTGAACATCCCGACCGATCAGCAATTGTTGCATACGGTGCCGCAAGAGTTCATCGTCGATAACCAGGAAGATGTGCGCGAGCCAATCGGCATGAGCGGTATCCGCCTGGAAGTGAAGGTGCATATCGTTACCGGCGCGGTGTCGGCGGTGCAAAACATCGTCAAGTGCGTGCGCCGTTGCGGGTTGGAAGTGTCGGATTTGATTTTGCAGCCGATGGCGTCCGCCGATGCGGTGCTGACGCCAGACGAGAAAGAGTTGGGCGTGGTGCTGATCGACATGGGTGGGGGTACGACGGACGTGGCGATTTTTACCGAAGGCGCGATTCGTCATACTGCTGTGATCCCGATTGCGGGTGACCAGATCACGAACGACATCGCGATGGCATTGCGCACGCCGACCTCAGAAGCAGAGGAAATCAAGCTGCGCTATGGCGTGGCGAAACAGGTGTTGGCTGATCCGAGTGATTCGCTGGAGGTGCCAGGTCTTGGTGATCGAGGTCCGCGCTCCTTGTCACGGCAGGCATTGGCGGCGGTGATTGAGCCACGCGTCGAGGAATTGTTTGCGCTGGTGCATCAGGTCGTCCGTGAGTCGGGCTATGAAGAAGTACTGTCCTCCGGCATCGTCTTGACGGGTGGCTCTGCAATGATGCCGGGCATGGTCGAGCTGGCGGAAGACATCTTCCTCAAACCGACGCGTCTCGGTACACCGGAATACAGCGGGCAGTTGGCTGACGTGGTGCGTAGTCCGCGTTATGCCACGGTACTCGGTTTATTGTTGGAAGCGAAGAAGCAGTATCTGCGCGGCTACGTCGTTACGCGCCAGGACGGCACTGTGAAAGCAGTATGGCAGCGCATGAAAGAGTGGTTCTTAGGGAATTTTTAGCAATACCGAAGTAGCAGTCAGCGAAATTGCGATTCAACCGTTAGTTTTTAAACATTATAATTCGTGTATTAACCCGTAGTTAGCAGTCGCTAGTGAGCACACCGCGTGATGACTATCGACTGACAACTGCACAGATATATTATTAAGGAGTCCTCATGGAAATCGATATGCTCGATAACGCAGCACTAGGAACCGTGATCAAGGTCGTCGGTGTCGGCGGCGCTGGAGGCAATGCGGTTCAGCACATGATCAACAAGGGTGTGAATGGCGTTGAATTCATCGCCGCGAATACCGATGCGCAAGCTCTGCAGATGTCGAAGGCGCATAACATCATCCAGATTGGTGACACAGGTCTGGGCGCTGGGATGAAGCCGGAAATCGGTCGCCAATTGGCGGAAGAATCGCGTGCGCGTATCGAAGATGCATTGCGTGGTGCGCACATGGTGTTCATCGCTGCGGGTATGGGCGGTGGTACCGGCACAGGTGCCGCACCTATCGTTGCGCAGATCGCGAAGGAACTTGGCGCATTGACCGTCGCTGTGGTTTCCAAGCCATTCTCGTACGAAGGCCAGAAGTGCATGGACATTGCCGACGAAGGTCTGGAACAACTGACAGCGCACGTCGATTCGCTGATCATCATCCTGAACGAAAAGCTGGAAGAGATCTACGAAGACGACAGCATGATCGAATGGTTGCAACATGCTGATGACGTGCTGAACAACGCTGTTGCCGGTATCGCCGAAATCATCAACGTGCCGGGTCACATCAACGTCGATTTCAACGACGTCAAGACCATCATGGGCGAGCAAGGCAAGGCGATGATGGGTACGGCAACCGCTTCCGGTGTTGATCGTGCTCGTATCGCTGCAGAACAAGCTGTTGCTTCGCCGCTGTTAGATGGTATTGACTTGTCCGGCGCACGTGGCGTGTTGGTCAACGTTACTGCCAGCCGTAGCCTGAAGGGTAAGGAAATCAAGGAAGTGATGGCAACTGTGCGTGCATTCGCTGCACCGGACGCGTCGATTGCGCAAGGTATCGCATACGACGACGAAATGGGCGACGATCTGCGCGTCACCGTGGTCGCAACCGGCTTGGGTCGTGCTCGCAAGACTGTGCAACTGGTGCAAACTCCAGTGATGCGTACTGGTACGCACAACGAGCCAATCCATGCGATGGCTAACACCGGCACCGCACACGGCATGGCACAACCGGCTGCTGCATTTGAAGGCTTGAAGGCGCCTGCGGTATGGCGTCGTGAGTCGGCATCGGAAACGGTTCGCGCTCTCGAAAAGAATGGCATGGAAACTTACGACATTCCGGCTTTCCTCCGCAAACAAGCTGATTAAGGTCACCTCTATAAATCTCCTGCACGACCCGATCTCAAGCCTGTGATGCTCACCGTACAATTCGTGCGGTTGCGCTTCTCGGCTCGACCTCGGGTTGCTCGCTACGATTTCTAGAGGTGCCGAACCGTACCTGATATTTGCCTGTCTTCAGCACGAAGTAGCGGAACAGGGCATACTGCGGTTTGCACGCCGCGCCATCCGGCGCGGCGTTTTTATTGGGCAACTTGGCGAAGCACATTCGCATTAACTACAAGGAGAAAACATGACAATTAAAATTGGTGATCACGTACCTGATGGTTCGTTGGCTGAATACGTTGAAACGGCGACCGACTCTTGCGCAATCGGCCCAAACACTTTCCAGGTCGCTGATCTGGTCAAGGGCAAGAAGATTGCCGTATTCGGCCTGCCAGGTGCATTCACACCGACTTGCTCCGCACAACACGTCCCGGGCTATGTGAAGCACGCGGCAGAATTGAAAGCCAAGGGCGTTGATGAAATCTGGTGCATCTCGGTCAATGATGCATTCGTCATGGGCGCATGGGGCCGCGATCAAAAAGCGACCGGCATCGTCCGCATGATGGCTGACGGCAATGCAACTTTCAGCAAGGCACTGGGCCTGGATGCTGATTTCAGCAAGTTCGGCATGGGTACACGTTCGCAACGCTATTCGCTGTTGCTCGATAACGGCATCGTCAAGCAATTGAACGTTGAAGAAGGCGGCAAGTTTGAAGTTTCCAATGCTGAAACATTGTTGAAGCAACTCGGCTAAATTTTCACGGTCGAATAGTGAGCGGCGCATGATGAAGCATCTGCGCCGCTTTTTACTTACTTTTTGGTAAGTTGCTATAATCCTGCCATGCTAAAACAACGTACAGTCAAACAACTGGTCAAGACAGTTGGCGTCGGTCTGCATTCCGGTCGCAAAGTGGAATTGACCCTGCGCCCAGCCGCGCCGAATACCGGTATCGTCTTCCGTCGTGTCGATCTCGATCCCATCGTCGATTTTCCTGCCGATGCACTCGGCGTGGGAGATACACGCATGGCCTCGACGCTGGAAAAGGATGGCGCGCGCGTATCCACGGTCGAACATCTGATGTCTGCCTGCGCAGGTCTCGGTATAGATAACTTGTATGTTGATATAACGGCAGAAGAAATTCCTATCATGGATGGTTCTGCATCTTCTTTCGTGTTCCTGTTGCAACAAGCGGGAAGGGAAGAGCAAAACGCACCAAAGAAATTCATTCGCATCAAGAAGCCGGTGGAAGTCCGCCAAGGTCAGGGGGCAAACGAGAAATGGGCGCGTCTCGATCCCTACAATGGCTTCAAGATGAAGTTTTTTATCGAATTCAACCATCCGGCGGTTGATGGCACTGGACAGACTGCGGAAATCGATTTTGCTATCGAGTCCTACGTGAAAGAAATTTCACGTGCCCGCACCTTCGGCTTCATGCAGGATGTGGAAGCTTTGCGTGGCATTGGTTTGGCACGAGGCGGTTCGCTGGAAAACGCAATCGTGATGGATGAGTATCGCATCCTCAATTCCGATGGCCTACGTTACGACAATGAATTCGTGCGCCACAAAATTCTGGATGCCATTGGTGACCTGTATCTGATCGGTCATCCATTGGTTGCCAGCTATACGGCCCACAAGTCCGGCCATACCTTGAATAACCTGCTGTTGCGCGCCTTGCTGGAGCAACCGGATGCCTACGAAGTTGTTAGTTTTGACAATCTTGAATCAGCGCCTGAAGGCTATATCCGCCAGGTCGGTGAGGAATGGGTCTTGAATTAAGGTAATTTTTGCCGTAATTGGTACAAAAGTCACGGGTGGCTCGACCTATCCGGCAACATTTCTCCCTTGTAATTGATAAGCCGCCAGCTATGCTGTTGATAGCATCTGCCGCAAGTTGCCAGATGTTCGGCGATTTTCGATATTTCAGTAAAATCGCTGAGCCAGAAGTACCGGTTTGAGCTTATCTATTAGCGCGGTGCCGTTCGATCATCGCGCCCAGTGCAGCTTTCAATGCGCTATTGGCTGGAGAGTTTTCCAGCGTTTTTTCCAGATCCGCAAATGCGGAAATCGCCTGATTCGGCAAGCTCAATTGCTTCGGTCTTTCCGTTTTGCCAATTGGGGTGATGACTTGCACTTTCAAGCGGATTGAGTTAACCTGCCAGCCCCGCTTCAGTAAATTATCTTGCAATTTAGGTAATTGATTTTTCAATTTGCTGGCGACTGCGGCGTTGGGTACGGCGATCACCAATTGCTCGTTATCCGCATGCAGTACGGAGCACATGGGAAACATGGCGGGAAGTAAGGCAGCACAGGCGTTTTGTATTGCATTGATGCGTGTGACGGTAGGCAGCAAGGAAGCCAGCCTGTCGTTAGCACGCAAGAAGTCCACTGCACCCTTCGAGTTTTGTTTCGTCGGAGTGGTGCGCTGATGAGGGATAAATGATGAAGAACGATTCATCGTTGCACCTTATCACACCTCGTCCCAACAGGGCCAGAAACAGGGGATTGCATGCAGATAATTCTGCTACGAACACGAACCACGACGGCAAAATCGGTGACGCTGACGCACCGGCATTTGCTGTTGATGGCACTGTTGTTCGTGGCAACGGTTGTGATGGTCGCCATGGGTCTGAGCTACCTCTTCTTCCGCCATGCAGCCGATCTGAAGCTCCCATTCCTGCAAGATGTCGCCACCTCCTCCTCGTCGGATGACGGCAGCAAAAAAGACAAATACGTCAAAGAAAATATCGCCGCAATGGCTTCCAAATTAGGCGAGATGGAAGCACGTATGATGCGTTTGGACGCATTGGGTGAACGCGTACAAGGTCTGGCTGGCGTCAAGCCAGAAGAATTCCAGTTCAAGAATACTCCTGCAGGCAGCAAGCAAGATGCATCAACGCCTGCGAATACGCAGCCATCCGCGCCACCTCCTCCGCATGCCGACGACAAGGCATCGCGTGATTTGAGCATGCTGGAATTCCAGAAGCGGCTTGATGGCGATGCGCTCGATATCGAACACCGTTCCGACTATATGAACGTGGTTGAAACCACGTTAATCAATTTTAAGGTCAAGTCGAAGCTCTTGCCGACTGTGCAGCCGGTCAACGTGACGTATAACGCGTCTGGATTTGGCTGGCGTTCTGACCCCTTTACTGGCCGTGCCGCCTTCCATACCGGGATCGATTTCCCGGCTCCGGTTGGCACGCCGATTGATGCTGCAGCTGGCGGGGTTGTCATCGCCACTGAGTATCATAGCGATTATGGAAACATGCTGGAAATCGATCATGGCAACGACATTGTGACCCGTTACGCGCACACGTCCCGCATCCTGGTGAAGGTGGGTGACATTGTGCGGCGCGGAGAACATGTCGCTGATATTGGATCAACCGGACGCTCTACTGGCGCGCATTTGCATTTCGAGGTTTTGGTGAAGGGGATACAACAAGATCCGCATAAGTTTCTGTCGGCCGGGGCCGAGCAGGCGCGCATCTTGTTGACTGATAGCGGAGCACTCAGCTCTACTGTTGCCACCCGCTAAATCAAGCCTGGAATCTTTGCATCTGTAGCGTTTTTACACGGTTCTTCCCTATATCCCTGCCCGAAAGTCATCTTTCGATCTGATCTCCACTTGTTTCCCGACAGTTAAGCCCAAACTGTGCAGGGTCGCATGATAAAATCCCTGTTTTTTTAGCCAAAGTCCGGTCTGATGCGAGTTGTTGCATAAAAGCAATGCTTCTGTTGGGGTTTTCACGGCGCTTATTTTTTAGAACTCAAGTATGTCATTTCTGACCAAGATTTTCGGCAGCCGTAACCAGCGGCTGATCAAGCAATATCAAAAAACTGTTCGAGAAATCAATGCGCTTGAATCCGCTATGGAGAAGCTGTCGGATAGCGAATTGCAAGCGAAGACACCAGAGTTCAAGGAACGGATCGCCAAGGGCGAAACACTGGACGCCCTGTTGCCGGAAGCCTTTGCTGTCTGCCGTGAAGCAAGCCGCCGTGTCCTGAAGATGCGTCACTTTGATGTGCAGATGATCGGTGGTATGGTTCTGCACTACGGTAAGATCGCCGAAATGGGTACGGGTGAAGGTAAGACGCTGATGGCGACTTTGCCTGCCTACCTGAATGCATTGTCCGGCAAGGGCGTGCATGTGGTGACGGTCAATGATTACCTGGCGCAACGTGACGCTGAATCGATGGGCAAGCTGTATGGTTGGCTCGGCCTGACCACAGGCGTCAACCTGTCGCAGATGGAACATGATCTCAAGCAGGCAGCTTACGCGTCGGACATCACTTACGGTACCAACAACGAATTCGGCTTCGACTTCCTGCGCGACAACATGGTTTACGATGTTGCCGACCGCGTGCAGCGTGCGTTGAACTTCGGTATCGTCGATGAAGTGGACTCGATCCTGATCGACGAAGCACGTACGCCGCTGATCATCTCCGGCCAGGCTGAAGATCATACCGAGCTATACTACAAGATGAACGCAGTCCCGCCGCTGCTGACTCTGCAGATTGGCGAAGAAACACCTGATGGCAAGGGCAAGGTTGAAGTTCCTGGTGACTACACCAAGGACGAGAAAGCGCATCAAGTCCTGCTGACTGAAGCAGGTTACGAAAAGGCCGAACAGATCCTGACCCGCATGGGCATGCTGCCAGAAGGCGCATCGCTTTATGATGCGGCCAACATCACGCTGATTCACCATCTGTACGCAGCATTGCGCGCGCACTCACTGTACTTCCTTGATCAGCACTATGTGGTGCAAGACAATGAAGTCGTGATCGTCGATGAATTCACTGGCCGTCTGATGACAGGCCGTCGCTGGTCCGATGGTTTGCATCAAGCGGTCGAGGCGAAGGAAGGCGTGAAGATCCAGAACGAGAACCAGACACTGGCCTCGATCACCTTCCAGAACTACTTCCGTATGTACGCCAAGCTGTCTGGTATGACAGGTACGGCAGATACCGAAGCCTATGAATTCCAGGAAATCTACGGTCTGGAAACTGTCGTCGTGCCGCCGAACCGCCCTAACCAGCGTAAGGATAAGCAGGATCAGGTCTATAAGTCGGCGCAGGAAAAATACATGGCAATGCTGAAGGACATTCAGGATTGCTACAACCGTGGACAGCCAGTGCTGGTTGGTACCACGTCGATTGAAAATTCCGAACTGCTGTCCGGTATTTTGACCAAGGCAGAATTGCCGCATAACGTGTTGAATGCAAAGCAGCATGCACGCGAAGCGGAAATCATCGCGCAGGCAGGTCGTCCAAAGATGATCACGATCGCGACCAACATGGCCGGTCGTGGTACCGACATCGTATTGGGCGGTAACGTCGAAAAGCAGATCCAGTTCATCGAAGCCAATCCTGAGCTGTCTGAAGAAGATAAGAAGCAAAAGGCGCAAGCCTTGCGTGACGAATGGCAATCGCTGCATGACCACGTGGTCGGCGCTGGCGGTTTGCATATCGTCGGTACTGAGCGTCATGAATCCCGTCGTGTCGATAACCAGTTGCGCGGCCGTGCTGCACGTCAGGGCGACCCAGGTTCTTCGCGTTTCTATCTGTCGCTGGATGATCCGTTGTTGCGCATTTTCGCGGGTGACCGTATTCGCGCGATCATGGATCGCCTGAAGATGCCGGAAGGCGAACCGATTGAAGCAGGTATGGTGACACGCTCGATTGAATCGGCACAACGCAAGGTGGAAGCGCGTAACTTCGATATCCGCAAGCAATTGCTCGAATACGATGACGTCGCCAACGATCAGCGTAAGGTCATGTACCAGCAACGTAATGAGTTGTTGGAATCGAAGGACGCGTCTGAGACCATCGCATCGCTGCGTAACGGCGTATTCACCGAAATCGTCCGCACCTATGTGCCGGAAGAGTCGATGGAAGAGCAGTGGGATATCAAGACACTGGAAGCGACCTTGGCTGCCGAGTGGCGATTGACCGTGCCACTGGCGCAAATGCTGAAGGATGAGGCGAATCTGGATGATCAAGACATCCTGGAGCGCGTGCTGAAGGCTGCTGACGATTCGTATAACGAAAAAGTGGCGGTTGTCGGCAAGGAGTCTTTCGGTGGCTTCGAGCGCAGCGTGACCTTGCAAAACATGGACTCGCATTGGCGTGAGCATCTGTCGGCACTGGATCACCTGCGTCAAGGTATCCATCTGCGTGGCTATGCGCAAAAGAATCCAAAGCAGGAATACAAGCGTGAAGCGTTCGAGCTGTTTGGTCAAATGCTGGAAATGATCAAGAACGAAGTGGTGCGTATCGTCATGACTGTGCGTATCCAGACACGTGCAGAAATCGAGCAAGCCGAGCAGGAAATGGCGACGTCGCATGTCGAAAACGTCCATTACCAGCATGCTGATTTCGACGCCAACAAGGCGCCGGAAGAATTGCTGGCACCGACTGCGGGCGATGAGGGTGCAGAAGTGCGTCAACAAGCTCCGGCTGTCAACCATCTGCCGAAGGTCGGTCGTAACGATCCATGTCCTTGCGGTAGTGGCAAGAAGTACAAACAATGCCACGGCCAGCTTGTCTAGTGTTCAGCTAGGCAGTGTTTCTTCATGAAAAAAGAGCGGTTTTCCGCTCTTTTTGTTTTTCCAAGGCCATTATTGTTGCGATTTGCCCAAATGCATTGCTAAGTGAACCCGATTGGGCTGATGCGTTTACAATACCGGCTGAATTCAAGCTTTTATCTACTTTTTCGACATTCTTTTCGAGAGTTCGCCATGGCCGTTAATCTCCCTCTTCCTGTTGCGTCTGAATTGTTGCCAGTTGCTGGTATTGAGCTGGGCTTTGCCGAGGCAGGCGTGCGCAAGGCGAACCGCAAGGACTTGCTGGTGATGAAACTCGCTGCAACCGCGACGGTTTCCGGCGTCTTCACCACCAACCGTTTTTGCGCAGCGCCGGTGCAGGTGTGCAAGGCGCATCTGGAAGGTTTGCGTTTCTCCACCAACACACCCATCCGTGCTCTGGTGATCAACACTGGTAACGCCAATGCGGGCACCGGCGAAGCGGGTCTGATCAATGCCAACGAGACATGCTCTGCGCTGGCTGAATTGATCGATTGCGAACCTGCGCAGATTTTGCCGTTTTCGACTGGCGTGATCCTGGAGCAATTGCCGGTCGAGCGCATCAAGGCCGGTTTGCCTGCAGCAGTCGCGAACCTGAAGGCGGACAACTGGTACAACGCAGCCGAAACCATCATGACCACCGACACGCAGCCGAAAGCGGCTTCGCACAAGGTGCAGATCAATGGTCAGACCATTACCCTGACTGGCATCAGCAAGGGCGCAGGCATGATCAAGCCGAACATGGCAACCATGCTCGGTTTCGTTGCCTTCGATGCCAAGGTATCGCAAGACGTGTTGGATCATCTGGTCAAGAAAGCTGCTGATCAATCGTTCAACTGTATTACCATCGATGGCGATACATCGACCAATGACTCCTTCATCTTGATCGCGACCGGCGCATCATCGGTGGAAATCAGCGAAACCGACTCGCCGGAATTTGAAGCCTTGTCGAAGGCGGTGATCGCGATTTCGCAAGAACTAGCGCAGAAGATCATCCGTGACGGTGAAGGTGCAACCAAGTTCATCACCGTGACTGTTGAAGAAGGTCGTTCGATTGAAGAGTGCCGCAAGGTCGCTTACTCCATCGGCCATTCGCCGCTGGTGAAGACAGCTTTCTTTGCCTCCGATCCTAACCTGGGTCGTATCCTGTGCGCAGTCGGCTATGCCGGTGTTGATGATCTGGATGTAGGCAAAATCAATATGTATCTGGACGACGTGCTGGTCGCAAAGAATGGCGGGCGTAATCCTGAGTATCGCGAAGAAGACGGACAGCGTGTGATGAAGCAGAGCGAAATCACGATCCGCGTGAAGTTGGGACGTGGTGACGTTGCAGCAACGATCTGGACTTGCGATCTGTCGCACGACTACGTCTCGATCAACGCTGATTATCGTTCGTAAGCATATCGATGGAACAACTGGCGCAATTGCTGACACGCGCGGAAGCGGTATTGGCGCGATTGGAAGCGGTGCTGCCGCAGGCCGATGCGGCAATCGACTGGAGCGCGAGTCATGCATTTCGCTGGCGCAAACGCGGTAGCGGTGCAGGCGTGCGCGGCTCTCTGCAAGCGGTCAAACATGTATCGGCGATTGCGTTCGATGATTTGCAGAATATCGATGCGCAAAAGGCATTGATCGAGCAAAACACCAGGCAATTCGTCGCTGGGCTGCCAGCCAATAACGTGTTGTTGACCGGCGCGCGTGGCACGGGCAAATCGTCTTTGATCAAGGCTTGCCTGAACCAGTTCGCTGCAGATGGCTTGCGTTTGATCGAGGTTGATAAGGATGATCTCGTCGATTTGCCGGATATCGTCGATCTGATCAGTGGCAGGCCGGAACGCTTCGTAATCTTTTGCGATGACTTGTCATTCGGCGAAGGCGAGAGCGGCTATAAGGCATTGAAGGTCGCATTGGATGGCAGCATTTCTGCGCAGACCGATAACGTGCTGGTGTACGCGACCTCGAATCGTCGCCATCTGTTACCTGAACATATGTCGGACAACGCCGGCTATACACATGGCGAGGATGGCGATCTGCATCCGGGTGAGACAGTCGAGGAAAAGATTTCGCTGTCCGAGCGCTTCGGCTTGTGGGTATCCTTTTATCCATTCAAGCAGGACGATTATCTGGAAATCGTTGCACACTGGCTGCACCATTTCGGTTGTAACGCAGAGGCGATCGCTGCGGCCAAGGATGATGCGTTGCGCTGGGCATTGCAGCGCGGCTCGCGCTCCGGGCGTGTAGCGTGGCAGTTCGCAAAGGATCGCGCAGGAAAGATGCGTTAGGGCGTCAGGCAATTCCATCAGGCAGACGCCAGCAGGGAGAAGAAAATCATGCAACAAACCAAGGCACCAATTGATGTCGCTGTCGGCATTTTGATGAAGCCGAATGGCGATGTGCTATTGGCGCAGCGTCCTTCCGGCAAGCCGTATGAAGGATATTGGGAATTCCCCGGCGGTAAAGTCGAGCCGGACGAATCCATCTTCGCCGCGCTACAGCGCGAATTTCAGGAAGAATTGGGCGTGCACGTACAAAGTGCCGACGCCTGGTGTGGCGTCGAGCATGTGTACCCACATGCGCATGTACGACTGCATTTTTATATCAGCCGTGAATGGGCGGGAGAACCGCAAAGCCTCGAAGGACAGGCGTTTGCGTGGCAGGGCAGTGTGGCAGTAGCGCCGTTGTTGCCAGCGACCATCCCGTTGATCGAGTGGCTGGACAAGATTCGTTATGTGAAGGAAGGAACAGTATGAAGATTCTCGTCTTGGGAAGTGGCGTCATCGGCACCACGTCTGCTTACTATCTGGCTCAGGCGGGGCATGAGGTTACGGTGGTTGACCGTCAATCCGGTGCAGCGCTGGAAACAAGCTATGCGAACGCAGGCGAGGTGTCGCCGGGTTATGCTGCACCATGGGCGGGGCCGGGGATTCCGATGAAGGCGATCAAGTGGCTGTTGATGCGCCACAGCCCACTGGCGATTCGCCCCAGCCTCGATCCCAAGATGTGGTCGTGGGTCATGCAGATGCTCGGCAATTGCACATCGGCACGCTATGAGATCAACAAGGGCCGTATGGTGCGTTTGGCTGAATATAGCCGTGACGTCCTGATGGAATTGCGTGCTGCGACCGGCATCAGCTATGACGAGCGCATGCAGGGTACGTTGCAACTGTTCCGTACGCAAAAGCAGGTTGATTCTGCCGAAGCGGATATCGCCGTTCTGAAGCGTTATGGCGTGCCTTATGAAGTGCTTGATCCTGCTGGCTGTATCAAGGTCGAACCGGGTCTGGTACATGTGCGTCAGAAATTCCTCGGTGCATTGCGTCTGCCGGGCGATGAGACTGGCGATTGCTTCAAGTTCACACAGAATCTGGCGAAGATGGCGGAGAAGCAGGGCGTCAACTTCCGCTATGGCGTATCGATCAACCGTCTGGCCTTGGAAGGAGGCAAGATCAGCAGCGTGCATACCTCGGCAGGCGAGATGAAGGCCGATGCCTACGTGCTGGCGCTCGGTAGCTATTCGCCGCATCTGTTGCGCGGTATCGATCTGAATGTGCCGATTTACCCGATCAAGGGTTACTCCATCACCGTACCGATTACCGATGCATCGCGTGCGCCGGAATCGACCATCATGGACGAAACCTTCAAGGTCGCGATTACGCGTCTGGGTGACCGTATCCGCGTCGGCGGCACTGCTGAAATCGCTGGCTTCGACCTGAAGCTGCGCGAAGCACGTCGCGAAACGCTGGTGCATTCGGTGACGGACCTGTTCCCGAACAGTGGCGCAATCGACAAGGCTGAATTCTGGTGCGGTTTACGTCCGATGACACCGGATGGCACGCCGGTGCTGGGCAAGACCCGCTATTCCAACCTGTTCTTGAACAGCGGCCACGGCACGCTGGGTTGGACGATGGCCTGCGGTTCAGGCCGCGTGCTGGCAGATATCGTCTCCGGCAAGAAGCCGGATATCGATCTGGAAGGACTGTCGATGGAGCGCTATCTGTAATCGATAGCGTTTATCAACACCGTTATTGCGGCGAGGAAGGGTCCTCGCCGTCCATTCCCTCGGGTGGTGTGGACGACGGAATCACGTATTTTTCCTCAGCCCAAGCACCCAGGTCAATCTGCTTGCAGCGCTCGCTGCAAAATGGGCGGAACTTGTTCTCTTCAGACCAGGTGACTTTTTTGCCGCAGGTAGGGCAATCGACTTGTGCAACCATCTTAATCAATCAGAAATTACAGAGCGTCAGCTCAAATGGAATATCTGCTTCCAGCAGTTTAGGCTTACCTTCGCCACCTTGCGACATGAAGCGCACCCATAGCATATATTTATTGGCGGAAATTTCCGGTACAACAACCAGCGATGGATCAATCGACAGGCGCAACATCTGGTATACCTTCCCTTGCAGCATTTGCTGATAGCTGCCAGCCTGCGCGATGATGCGCGTAGCACGCCCGGACTCACGCAACAGTCGCAACACCAGTCCGATGGCGTCGAATAGCGGCGCCAAGGGCGCAAACCAGTTTGCGATATCGGTAATACGTTGCTCAACCGGGTGTTGCTGCCATGCGTAATACGATGGCAGGTCAAATTCGCATGCCCCGCCAGGGATGATGGTACGGCCGCGTATGCTCATCAGCCATTCGTTATCGCGGATATGCTGGCCAGTCTTACCCTGGGCTGCCATCAAGGTGGTGCTGATACGGTCAACTTCGGATAAGACCTCGTCCAGGCGCTCGGCCTGCACGTTCGGATTGCTTTTGAAGCTGAGCAAGGTTTGCTTTTGGCGCTCCAGTTCTTGCAGCAAATCGGACTTCAGATCGGCGCGACCTGCCACTTCCAGCATTTCAAAAATGGTGGAGAGGGCGACATGGTGCTGCAACGGGTGTTCCTGATTCAGGAAGAAGACGAATTTTTCGTACAGGTCTTCCAACCGCAACAAGGTGCGAATACGCTCGTTGAAAGGGTATTCGTAAACAATCAAAATAGCTTCTCTCGCATGTTGGGTCGGGCAATGTCGTGATTCTGAACGATCACACGAAAAATTACAAATATTGTGAGCGATTTAGCTCTGTTGCGCCAACGAACAGTATAACGCGTGCAGCCTGTCAACCTGTGGCCCCAATACTGCAGCGTCACCATCATTTTCCAACACATCGTCTGCCGCTGCCAAACGCATTGCACGCGACACCTGCGTTGCCATGATGGCGCACACCTGTGTTTCATCGAGTGCGTTGCGTTTTTGAACGCGTGCAATCTGCGTTTGTTCCGGGCAATCGATGACCAGGACGCGTGACACTCTTTGCTTCCATCCTCCAGATTCGACTAACAGCGGTACGACAAAAATAACATAACTGCCAGTTGCCTGCTGCGCCTGGGTTTCAGTCTCGGTACGTATCAAGGGATGGAGGATCGCTTCGAGGCGTAGTTTTGCAGCCGGATCGGCAAACACCAGTTCCCGGATTTTGGCTCTGTCCATGGCGCCATCGGGTTTGATCGACTGCGCACCAAATTCTGCCCGGATTGCTTCGATGGCTGAGCCTCCGGGGGCGGTGATCTGGTGGGCGATCAGGTCGGTATCGACCAGCGTCGCCCCACGAGCGGCAAACATGTCGGCAACAGTCGTCTTGCCGGAACCGATGCCGCCTGTCAGACCGATAGAAAAACGTCGATATGCTGCGTTTGTCGTCACATCAATGGACATTCAAATACGCTTGCAAAATGGAATTGCCATAAAACAAGGCGATCCAACCTGCGCCAGCCAGATAGGGGCCAAACGGGATCGCGGTTTTGCTGTCATGGCGCGCAACGATCATCAGCGTGATGCCGACCACGGCACCAACCAGGGCCGACAGCAGGATGATCAACGGCAGCATCTTCCATCCCAGCCAGGCGCCGAGCGCTGCCAGCAGCTTGAAGTCGCCATTGCCCATGCCATCCATCTTGCGCAAGAGCTTGAATCCGGCATTGACCAGCCATAAGGACATATAACCAGCCACTGCACCAATCACGGCTTCACGCAGCGGTACAAACAGGCTCATTGTATTAAAGAGCAAGCCGCACCACAGCAGCGGGTAGGTCAGGCTGTCCGGCAGGAATTGCGTATCGGCGTCGATGAAGCTCATCGCGATGAGCAGATAGGTGAACAGCAAAGTCGATAAACCCATCCAGCCACTACCGAATTGCCAGATCAGTACGACCGAAAATATGCCGGTGATCAATTCCACCAGCGGATAGCGTATCGAGATCGGTGTCTTGCACTGGCTGCATTTACCCGCGAGCGCCAGATAGCTCAGTACAGGGATATTCTCTATGGCCGTGATCTGGTGCTTGCATACCGGGCAGGCCGAGCGCGGCAAGGTCAGGTTGTATTGTTCTGTGTGCGGGAGCGGAACTTCGCTCTCATACGAGATCGAGGTGACTGACGAGCCAAGTTTGCGCGCTTCGTCGCGATTCTGGCTGTCGAACGCGAGGTAATTATCTGCCTCGCGTTGCATCATGCGCGGCAGACGGTGAATCACAACATTGAGGAAACTGCCGATGAGGAGGCCGAAGATTCCGGCCACCGCTGCCGGGAGCCAATTCCCCGGCGCGGCGAAAAACAGTTGATCGAGCATCAAACCACAGAACCCAGTTTGAAGATAGGCAGGTACATCGCGACCACCAAACCACCGATCAGCACACCCAGAATCACCATGATCATTGGTTCCATCAGGCTGGACAGTGATTCCACGGCTTCGTCAACTTCATCTTCATAGAAGTCAGCGACCTTGCCCAACATCTGGTCGAGTGCACCGGATTCTTCACCGATTGCCACCATCTGCGTCACCATGCTTGGGAACACATTGGCGTTTTGCATTGCTGCGGTCAGACTGGTACCGGTGCTGACTTCGGTCTGGATCTTCTTTGTTGCGTCCTGGTAGACGAAGTTACCTGCGGCACCACCGACGGAATCCAGTGATTCAACCAGCGGTACACCTGCGGCGAACATCGTTGCGAGAGTACGCGTCCAGCGTGCGATGGTTGCTTTGCGGATCACTTCCCCAAAAATCGGCAGTTTGAGTAACAGCGAGTCCATGGAGCGCTGGACCTTTTCTGAGCGCTTCCAGCTCTGGAAAAAGAAGTAAACTGCAGCAAACAGGCCGCCAAAGATCAGATACCACCATTTGACAACGAAGTCTGAGAGATTCATCACCATCACAGTCGGTGCTGGCAAATCCGCTCCGAAGCTGGTGAACACAGCTTTGAACTGTGGCACCACGAAGATCATGATCACCGCGGTCACGATAAAGGCAACAACCAGAATCGCGACAGGGTAAAACAATGCTGACTTGATCTTGCCCTTGATGGCAATGGTCTTTTCCTTGTAGGTTGCCAGACGGCTCAGCAAGTCTTCAAGAATACCGGCCTGTTCACCAGCGCCGACCAAGTTACAAAACAGTGCATCGAAATACAGTGGATATTTGCGGAATGCTTGATTTAAGCTGGTACCGGTTTCCACATCGGAGCGCAGATCGAGCAGCAGTTTCGATACTGATGGATTGGAGTGGCCCTTGCCTACGATTTCAAACGATTGCAGCAGCGGCACACCGGCCTTCATCATCGTTGCCAGTTGGCGGGTGAACAGCGTGATGTCCTTGTCGGTGATCTTCTTGCCGCTGGAGAAGGATTTCTTTTTGACCTTGGAGACGAGAATCCCTTGCCGACGCAAAGTCGCGCTGACCATGGCTTCACCACCGGCACGCATCTCACCTTTGATGGTTTTGCCGGTTTTGTCCTTGCCTTCCCAGGCGTAGACAGTTTCTTTTCCCTGCGCGCCTGCCCCGGCGACTTTACGTGCTGCTGTTGCCATTTAAGCCCCTTGTTATTCGTTCGTGCAGCCCAGGACTTCTTCCAGGCTGGTCAATCCTGCTTTGACTTTCACCAAACCTGCTTGACGTAGCGTTTTCACGCCATCAAGTTGGGCTTGGTGTTCAATATCCAGCGCACTGCCGTGGGCCAGAATGATTTTTTCAATGGCTTCCGTGATGGGCATGATCTGATAGATACCGACCCGTCCCTTATAGCCAGTACCGTTACAACGTTCGCAGCCCACTGGTTTGTAAGGAAGCCAGGTGCCATCGAGTTCTTCGTCCTTGAAACCTGCCTCAATCAAGGTCTCATCAGGAATGACAGTAGTCTGTTTGCAGGTGCAAAGACGGCGCCCCAAACGTTGTGCAGTAATCAGGATGACCGACGATGCGATATTGAATGGCGCAACGCCCATATTCATCAAACGCGTCAATGTACCAGGCGCGTCATTGGTGTGGAGGGTGGAAAACACCATGTGACCAGTTTGTGCCGCCTTGATCGCAATGTCAGCGGTTTCCAGGTCACGAATTTCACCGACCATGATGATGTCAGGGTCTTGACGCAAGAAGGCTTTCAGCGCAACCGGGAAGGTCAGGCCAGCACGGTCATTGACGTTGACCTGATTGACACCGGGCAGGTTAATTTCAGCCGGATCTTCGGCAGTCGAAATATTGATGCCGGGTTTGTTCAGGATGTTCAGGCAGGTGTACAAGGACACCGTTTTACCCGAACCTGTCGGCCCGGTGACCAGCACCATGCCGTAAGGACGCTGGATTGCGTCCATTAGAATTTCTTTTTGCTCAGGCTCGTAACCGAGCGACTCGATGCCCATCTGCGCTTGCGTCGCGTCGAGAATACGCATAACGATCTTTTCGCCGAACAAGGTTGGCAGTGTGCTGACACGGAAATCGATCGAACGTGTCTTCGACATTACCAGCTTCATCCGTCCGTCTTGCGGGACGCGCTTTTCCGAGATGTCCAGCTTCGAGATCACCTTGATACGCGATGCCAGCTTTTCCTTGATCGCCAGCGGCGGTTGAGCGACTTCACGCAACACGCCATCGACGCGGAAGCGGATACGGTAGTACTTCTCAAACGGTTCGAAGTGCAAGTCCGACGCGCCCATGTTGATCGCATCGGTCAAAATCTTTTGCAGGAATTTGACGACCGGAGCGTCGTCGATATCGGCGGCAGCCGCACCGGTATCTGCTGCTTCTGCCATTTCGGTATCGGCAAAATCCATATCGAGGTCATCGCCGATGATCTCGTTCAGGTTCTGTTCTGCCGATTGCCCTTGTTTTTCAACTAGTTTCAGCAGCGCACTATGTTCGACGATAACCGGTTCGACCATCAATTCGGTCTGGAACTTGATCTGGTCGAGTGCTTGCGTATTGGTAGGGTCGGAAATTGCAACCGAAACTTTGTTGCCACGTTTGGCCAGCGCGATCACGCGCTGACTCGCCATCAGCTTCGGATCGATGACCTTTTCCGGTGCAAAGCTCAGGCTGAACGTTGAAAAGTCCAGCAGCGGATAGCCGAAGGTCTCGGAGCAAAATGCTGCCAGCGCGCGGCCATCGATATCGCCGCTTTGCACCAGCACGTCAATGAACGGGACTTTTTCGACCGCGGCCTTCTTTGTCAGCGTTTCGACTTGCTGTGTCGTCAGGCGGCCAGCTTGCAACAATGCCCGTGCAAGGCCGGACATTGCGGCGTTGGAAGGGGAGTTCGGGAGCACTGCAGCCATGGTATACGTCAGTAGTTAAGCGAATAACATCCAATCAGCATTAAATAATGCCTCTAGGCACCTGATTTGTAAAGATATTATCTCAAAATGTTACTTCTTCGACGCAGAATGACTGCGTGCTTGGCTGTCGATGAGATTTCTGTTAATCAGTTTAACTACTTTAATCGCTTGGTGCTGAACTTGCACGATCTCAATCACGCAATCGGCAATTTTGACGCTGATACTGGCTTCCGGGATGTCTTGCAGTACTTCTAATAACAAGCCGTTCAAAGTCTTGGGACCATCCAGCGGGAAGTTCAAACCCAGGCGCTTATTGATGTCGCGCAGGGTTGCCGTGCCTTCTAGCAGGCATTCGCCTTTGCTGTCCCATGAAAAACTGTCGCCACGCGCAGCACCGGGAACCGAAGTCGTGAACTCCCCTATCATCTCTTCGATGATGTCATCCAAGGTCACCAGACCCTGGACTTCGCCATATTCATCGACGATGATCGCCAGCCGTTCGTGGTTTTCCTGGAAATTTTGTAGTTGCGTGAAAACATCAGTGTCTTCTGGAACGAAGTAGGGCTGCGACAGCAATTCGCGGAAATGCTCGACCGTCAAATCCTCCTGCTCGTTCAACAAGGCCATCGCTTTGCGCACGTGCAGGATGCCGACCACGCGGTTGATCTCGCCCTCATAGACCGGCAACTTGTTGTGATAGCAGGTTGTCAGCTGATGCTTGATCTCTTCAACAGGTACCGACAGATTCAACGCTTCGATCTGGCCGCGTGGTGTCATCACGTCTTCGACAGAGATTTTTTCCAGGTCGAACAG
>Ga0116226_10001555_pt1 | contig 19938 bp, 8 predicted proteins | sample S1TSphfallax_FD_89692 | JGI IMG/M metagenome (GOLD analysis project Ga0116226, IMG submission 89692) | Host-associated microbial communities from peat moss isolated from Minnesota, USA - S1T2_Fa - Sphagnum fallax MG | ecosystem: Host-associated > Plants > Peat moss > Unclassified | place: USA... | reverse complement strand
TTGGTAATTCCTGAATATTAATTATAAATTATCAAAATTTTATCTTATAGACTTAATTAATAGATACTAAATCAGTTTTAATAAACCATTAATATTAACTGATTAATATTTATTAGCTATGAACCATAATTATTGATTAATAAATATAAAAAATAAAAAATTAAGTATTAGAAAAAATATATATTATGAATTTTATTGATCTATAAGTAAAAAAAAAATATTTTAAATTAATCATTAATAATAACTAGACAAATTTAATTTGTGAAGAATTTACTATTTATTATTCATTGGCTAACAAAATATTTACTAATTGGTCGTCATTAGCTATTAATCATAACTTTTGATTAACCACCTAAGTCAAATTATTGAGATATTTCAGAACTAACCATATATTTCAAAATTAATTCAATAAGGAATAATCAGATAATTATCGTATGAATAATTATTTTCTAAATCAGTTCTTCCATAGTAATTAAATATTTAATAATATTTAATAAATTATTGATTGATAAATATTAAATATAGATTACTTATCTATAAACTTATTGACTTGTTGATAGAGATAAAGTAAAATTTAATTAACTAAATATTATTTCGTATTCCTTAATTAATCAATAATTAATGTGAATCATTCATGAATAATGATAAATTATTGTATCAATTTACTATTTAATATTTTAATCAACAACTTTTCTTTTAAGTAATAAATAAATAATAATTGATTATTTAATTAGTTGGTATTAGTTTAAATGTAATTAAATGATTAAATAAAATTATTTAGTTCATACTTTATACTAACCAATTAATTTTTTGAAAATAATTATTGCCATATAATTAATGTTCATTTAACACCACAATTATATCATATTAATATGACCTCGCTACTATAATTTAATCATACTTTAATAAAGATGGTATTTTTTAGATGAACCATACAAAATCAAAATGATTTTTTCTCAATCCAATATGCCCATAATCTAGTCAAATATATGTTCAATATACTTTACATACAAACTAAATATTTTAACACACCATGAATTCAAATCAAATATGTTTTTTATACCTTGAATATAATTTAAATACATTTTAATATCTTAAATAAGCTTAATAGATGTTTAATATACTTTCAATAAAAAATATATAATATACTTTTAATGTAGTTCGTAAAACCCTATTGTACAATAGGAAATGTATAAACACACCATAATAAGTAACCAAATTGCAACTAATTTTGCAATTAAATGAACATAGGAGCCTATTCTTGGATAAAAATCCAATAAGCCTGGCCTCATAAGAAGTGGCATTCTATTTTTAGATGCCACTTATGCCACTTGCTCCGTAGGCCTCCATGCCACATTATAAGTTTTTTTATAACTCCGTAGACCACATTATATAATGTGGCGCGTAAGTGTGGTCACTCTGCGCCACATTATAACTCCGTAGACCACACTTTTCTGATAGTTAGGGCGAAAATTGCATTTTGGGGTAGCAAGTGGTGCCAATCTTTGGCGCCGCGCCACTTTATATTTAAAAGGATAAAAAGTGGCAAATGCCACTTATTATGAGGCCAGCAATAAGCTCATCAATATGGAAGGATGTGTAATTTAATAGTCACACCATAGTCGCAAAAATAGTCTTAAAGTTTAAGAGATGGTGACTAGTTGTAAAAATGATAAAACGGAGTTGCAAATGATAGGTAGTTGCATGGAGTTGCATATAGTTGCAAATTGAACAGTTGCACATTACAAGATTTCTTCTAATGTTTGCAATCCTTGAACTACATGCATGGTTTTGTCAAAATCTTCAACCTTTGACATGGTGACTCTACGAACATCAACAACTTCTCTTCCTTTGATTTTTGCCAAAGAAATCTCCAATAGTCTCTGTAGCTATAGACATAACTTTGATAATTTTCCTAGCTTGACCTCCATCTTAAGGTCCATAATTGCTTCAAACAAATTAGTTCATAATAGATGGTTAGTTGTCACTTGACTATTTTCATCAGTTATATTGGTATGCATCATATTGCTCTTTGTTTGATAAATACTTGTGAAGTGACTACTAACATGTTGTACTAGTTGACATGTTTAACATGCTACTTTGATTTAGTATGCTATTACTAACCGATATGTTGGTGTTAGCCAACATGTTACTTAAGTTCTTTTTTACTTTTATTATTGTCAATTGTCCTTGGTGAACAAAATGGTTATTTGGTGACCAACTCTTTGTAGGTAGCATTACTAGAATGTCCTCAAGGTCCTAAATTTTTTGTAATTTCTCAAGTGTTTTTCAATCCACTATTTTTTCCTTGTCCTATTTAACATGTCATCTTCTTGTGAGATTGGTTTCTATGTTCCTTTGTTCCTCATCTATGAGGAGAGCCTTCTTACTCCGAGTTGTTACACACACATCCACTAATGGTTGGTCTTTGTCCACCATGCATGGTGACATTTACTCCAACTTTGGGTTTAGCTCCAATCATTTCTTTTTCACAAATGTGCTTCCATATTGGATAGTCTTTCCTCACATGTCTTTCCTTTCGACAACAAAAACATTTTATATTGTTACTTGGGCAAAATCCTTAGTTTTTGTTATAACCTTGCTTATTGTAATTGTTAGCATGCCCCCCACCATTTTGCCATCCTTGGCTTCTATTATTCTACTAATTGTTCCTCCCTAATGGCTGGTTATATGGTTGATTGCCAAACCTTCTTTGGTTATTGGCCCTAGGATATTCGTGTTGCTTAGTTTGCGCCACCTCTTTTGCTTGAACTTGCATAACATTTACATGCACATTCATGTGTGACTTGCATTCTCTTATGTCTTTTTTTGTGCATTGATCCGTATTATAATCATCACTATTACAAATGCAACAAAACTTGTATAATAGCTTGCACTCCTCAATGTAATGTCCATCATTGTAGCAATTATGATAATAAATGCCCCAACGATACATATCAATTTGTTGTTTAGTTTTATACTTTTTCATTTTTTGGGGTTTTTCATCAAAATCATAATCAGACTCTTTGTTTTTTAATTCATCTTGAACCTTGTTAGAATACTTCTTGGAGGGCATCAACTCCTCTTCCATTGTTTTTGCTAAATTAACAACTTCAACAATGGTTGCTCGTGGCATTCCCAAGATTGCCATCATTAGGCTGATTCGGGATGGTTATTACCAATTCTAGGAACCTATTGTAATAATCTTCAACAATTTCATGCCTCTTTTGCTTGATATTGTAAATTGTTGTTATTATTTGACCCTCACTTTGTATATCACTAAAACGTGAAATGAAAGCTTGTTATACATTATGGCCATGTTGTTGTTAGATTTGTAATTTTGAAATAAACAAACCGATTATCAATTCTTCTTCATAAAATGTTTGGGAAATATTGAAGCCTATAAAGGTTAGTGTTTTCGTTGTTGGTCACACACACTTTTATGAGTCGTCGGATGTGTGACAATGGTTCATCTCCATCATGATATTTAGGTAGTTGTATTTTTAGCACATTGCCCACCACTAAGACCATGGTTGTTGGTTACTTAGCTAGTGTGGAATCAAATAACCTAGACGCTAAGGTTTGAACTCTTGGCAATGTTGCAATTTCATTTACTCTTTAAGGTGAAATAAAAAAACTTCCACGTGACCCAATCAATTTAGCCCACATGGATCTTTCATCTCTATTATTCCCTATCAACATTTCCAACATGAGGAACTCCAAGTTGGAAGTGATTGAATGTGCTAGCTTGTCTTCTATTAACAAAGATTCGTTTGTTGAATTCCATAACCAATTCATCAATAAATTACCCAATGACTGTGGCTGAATAGGTAATAGAATATCTAGCACTTTTCCAATTGTTGAATTAACTCCTTCATCATTGGGTGACATGTTCAATGTTTTGATGATATCGATTGTTGTATGTGCTATTAACACAACTAGTTTTTCCTTAGTAGGGTTTAGTCATTCATATCTTACCACGGAGCCGAATGGACTTGCTTTCTTTCATTTTCTTAAGAAATTTATTGGGTCTTATAGTTTATAGAACAATTATTTAGTTCCTTCCTACTAAATTCATCTTGCATCTCGTAGTTTATCATTTTCAACCTTCCTTGCATTATTCATCATGAACCTAAAGTCAATAAGTCTTCCTTTTGGCGCTCATCTTTCTTCTCATTTATGAATTAACTTTTGGTAAAAATAAGGATGCAAGAGGTTCATTGTCTATGTCATAAAAAGGTTGATACTCTGGGTTGCCTTTTCATTTTATGACATAATTTTCATAAAGGCATGGTTGGATCCATAACATGTCACATGGCATCCATTTTTCTACTAATGCATTAATGTTGGGTTTGTTGAATTCCTTGTTGTCTTGGATAATTATTTGATGATGAATAGCTTCTGTTCGTTCAAATGGTAGATCAATGTTGGCAAGCATGCCAATATCGATAACTAATGTCGAAATTCAGTCAATTTAGATAAATTGATCATTAGCATATGATGTTGCACACACCATACTTGGGTGCTTCAATATAATTTTTTCAAAATCAACTCTTGGAGATGAACATGTAGTCCCTTGAATCTATCAATCAACTCATTCCATCCATCCTTTTTTGGTGCATTCCTTGGTTTGTATAGGTAATCAGTAATTGTCCATTCGTATTGGTTACTTGATCTCAATAGTTCTTCTACTATCTATCTTATAATGGTTTGTTACCATTTACTCTCTCTAAGGATCAAAAAATTACTTACCTCTCCTCAAGTCTGCACTCATTGTCATCACTGTACAGTTCATTTGTTAGTAATAACTTTGTAACTTCTTGTTTTTGTATAGTGAATAAGTTGGGATATGCAATTATACAATCTGCTCCCAATACATTCATGTTCTTCAACCTAGCTTCTAGCTTGATCATTTTATACTCTCCCAATTGTTGTGTAAATCCGCAAAGGTCTACCACTACAATAATGCAAAGCTTACAAAATCCCAAGTCTATTTCATCTACCTTTATTGTTCCTTGTTCATAATGGTTTTTAATCATCCTCTTATAGTAAGGTTAGTGAAGCTACCCCTTCCTCCTCAATCATGAGTGGGGGCCAATATAAGATATTCCCTCTTGCTACTTTTCCTCGCCTATCATCTACAAAAGCCAACCTATCATATGGCATCCATTTATTGAGAAAGGACATAATAGGTATGTGGGATTCCAATGCTTCTTTAAAACTTGCATACTTATGTAGTACTACTAATCTTCTCATAGATGTCAAAGTTAACATACATACCAATATTGGTAACCACCTTTTATACTTCCCCGATTTTATCATATGTATGTTTACTACCCCATTTTTTAAAGCCTAAACCTTAGTACCTTTATGGACATGTTTAAATTTTTTTTCATATACTAGTAAGGGTAATTCTTCAAACCTCTTCATAAAATAATGCCAACATTCTGGTCCAATACACATTTTCAGACTCTTATCGTAATGTGCTTCATCAACCTTTCAATCTTTCCAAGAATAATAACATCTACTAAATTTGAGTACATTTTATCTACTTTCACATCTTCTTCACATTTGGATTGAAACCAATCAATTGCCAAAATTGTTTTGACTTTAATTAAATCTCCACGTTGATCTCTTCCATTAATATGTTGTCTAAGTTAGGTTGTATTTTGACCACATGAACATTGGCTAACATCTATCTTCCTAGATCTTATTCTTGATTAGTTTCTTGGTAAAGTCATTTTTTGAAGGTGTGAAAAAGTTAATGTATTTAATGATTTTCATTGCTCCATCAATTGTGAGTGCTTCTCTTGACAAATTCTCTTTCTTGATTCTACAAACTCCCATAGTATACTTATCATCATAATTTTTTTCATTTGGTTTGGTGTGCATTAAGGTCCATAACATAAAAAAACCAATATCATATTCATACACTTTTACCCAACCTTTTTCCATGTAAGAACTTATCACTACCCATCATAAAAATGCCTATCATTAAGCAAAATCAAAACAATCCTCAATTATAATAATATCTCCAACATGGTCACCAGATGTTTGCTTAAAGGTTTTACAAACATTAACCTCTTTCCTAAACTATTGGGTTCTTGCCCATGCCATCCATTATAGTACCATGCACCCAATGGTTTGAGCGTTCTTAGTAGTTTACCTCATTACCTTGCTTCTATGTGTTGACGCTTTGCTATTTCACAAACCTCCTTCCTTTGCATCCAAAGTAGTCCTTACATCTTTTGTTGTATAGACTGAATTATTCCCACAATTATGCATACACAACACACACACACACACACACACACACACACTCAATAGGAATCTCCATTTATTTACATTGTCCTTTCTTTACATTTTGGAATGCCTACTTTTCAAAAAATGACAAACCTTGAACTATTAGATTTCTTGCTCTTTATACAAGTTTTCTTAGAGGTTTTAACTAATTTTGTTGTGTAATTGCCTATTGGTTCAATCGTCACTTGATCATCAAAACATCCTAGAGGCTTTAAATAGCATGTTTGGCTGGGTTTTCAAGTTAGTTAACTTGTATGGCTATTTGTTTGGTTAAGTTTGCTATCGACTTGTTGATTGTCAACTTGTATTGTGGACTTGTAACAATCACGACCACTACTCTATGTTTTGCTATCACCTTATATTTTTACTTTGTTCTCTTACCCTAATTACCTTTGAGCTTCAACAATTTGTTTTACTACTTCTTTTATTTTCTCTCTTTTAACCCAATATTGCCTTTTGCTATCATTAATTTAAAGTTTTGGTGTTTTATTTCAATTACCAAAAGTGAATAACTCAAATTGAATATTATTAGGAAATAGCAAATCATAAATGATATTTAAGGTTAACTATGTAAGTGGATGAAGTTGGGATGTTAAAGTCATTGCCCATTGTGATCATTTTTTCAAAAAATCAATAAATATTTTCTTACAAATTCTTCCTTTTATTTTTTGGACTAATTTGTCTTTTTTCCCCCAACCATGTGCAAATTAAACAAGTGCATTCAAACATCCATGATCCTATTGGGAAAAGGGGTGGCAAATTGAAAGTTTTTCAAACTTCACACTTTTAAAACTCACCAATGAAACTATTTATGGGCACAAAATTTTAGATATTTTTCCAAATCAATTATAATTGGACCTAAAAATTCTTTTTGTAAAAGGTAGCCAATCCATCTATTAACGAGGCGAAGGTTGTTAATTTGTTTTGTCATGCTGAAGTCTCCCAAATCAATGCCTTCCATCATGCTCTTCATATTGTTGGAAAGCCTCTATGAGTAAGGGTGCATCTAGGTGTTTCACAATGTTTAGACCTATGATGGAGGAGTTATTGAATTTTGAGTAATTTTTTCATTTGAAATTTATTAGTGAATCAAATTTTAAGATTTTAGGGAAATTGGGGTGCACATTTGGTAATATTGTAAAGCCTTCAACGAATACAATTGCATGGAGGTGACTTCATGATTTTTAAACTTAAGGTGTAGGTCCTAAGATATATGAATTTTTAACATTTTTTTTATCATTGGAGATTTTTTAAAATCGTAATTAAATTTAAAATGGAAATTGGATTCAACTTAGGTTAAATAAGGTGTAACATTTGTTGTTTCAAGATTCATTCAATATTACGATATGTATTAAACAACATAGGCCATATATGTTCAAATTAAAACTAATGGAAAACACTAACAATAACAACAATTTAAATGCAACTCAAAAGTACACATGTTCAATTACAATGCCCAACAAAAAATTAATCTTCAATTTTTTCTCTCGTCCTTTAGTCATGGGGTAAAAACACATTAAGTGTTACAACCCTAGCCTTGGGCTTGCGAAGGTGTGGGCCAAGAGTGAAGCCCTAGAGTCACATTTCATGCTCTTGGGAGTGTGGGAGAGTGTGAGGGAATGAACCTCCACACTCCCAAATGAGCTCCCACTTTGGGAGTTGGAGTCCCAATGGACTTCCAAATCTTCATAAAGCAATTGCAAGGGTCAAAACCAATTGGATTGAAAAGTTCCTTATATCATTGAAAAGCTCTTAGATCGTAAATGTTTAAAATGGACTCGCATGACCCATTTGGGTATTTAAAACACAAGTTATGGCCAAAAGAAGGGCCGAAAGTCAAATTGCCAATTTGACTCTCGACCATTAAATGTCGGGAATCACCCTGATTTCCTTGCGTTCAGGTGGCATGACAAATATTGTTGGAAAGCTCTCAACGACGGCTACAACTTTTCTTTAAATATCACCTCAATCGAAGGTCTGCACACAAAGTTGTGGGTTTCCAAAGTTGTGGAAGTTTCAATTTTGGGAATTTCAAGACTCCCACTTGGGAGTCCTAAGACAAAACGACATTTGGGTGTTGGCATTGTGGCTAGGCACAGAGAATACTATAAGGGGGAAGGTGGTGGCTTCCTTCAAGTTCGGGCCGTGGTGAATCTTATGAGTCTGTGTTTGCCCATGCGCGTCCGTGCACCAAAGGTGTTCCAACTACGCACTAACCAACTTGTTATTTGGTTTGTGCAGGTCCATGTGAGTAATTGACTTGCTCATCAATCTTCTTAGTCCCCATCCCAAAGCTCCAACACACCCCTCTACCCTCAAAGTGTTGCGAGCCAGGGAGCGCCCCCAACTCTTTCCCCTTCCATTGTCGTCACTTTAGACTCACAGTTGAGTCCATCAAGGAGCTTGGGGGTGTGTCACTAAGGTGAAGCAAAAAGGATGTTGCAAAGTATATTTTAACACTTAAAAAAAAATTCAATTCTAGTTCATTCCAATTCATATATAAAAATGATGGAATCAGATTCATGTCAACATTCACTTTGGACATTAAAAAATAATGTTAACATTTCATGACAAATTTTGACAAATCTAATCTATAAAGGACTTTAATAAGTATAACAAAAAATTTGATGTAGTTTCCTAATTTTAGAAATGAACTCATAAAATTCACCACCAAATGCCTATGTAGCTAAAAATTCTTGTGCATATAATGCACATATGGATGGAATATAAGATTTAATCAAATGTGAATTTTTTTTTGAATGGACAATTTTTTTGCTTGGAGAAGGCAACTTTGTTAGTAGTCCTTTATTTTGCATGATTAGTGCATTTGAAATTTATTTTTTATAGATGAATAAAATATATCATACTTTAGGACTATCTAAACTCTATTTTTAAATTTTTTTATTTTTGGCATTTTGTTGTTCGAATAGCTAATTGATGTCATGATACATGTCATCTTTATGTGACGTCACTGAAACAAGTGTTGAGATTTCACAAGTTTTTGCCTAGGTCTAATTTGAATTCCACCTAGGCCTAAATTAGGTTCCACAACCTTATTGATTGTGAAATGCATTCGATTTTCATCTTGCACTCAAGGTTTTTGTTGTCTTGCAAGCTCACTTTCTGGCTTCAAATTAAGGCATTTCTTTTACTTTTAGTAAAGGTATGTAGATATTATTCATGGGCATATTGTGTTTGTAGGGTAGTTGATCATTCCAACATTGTTACTTCAGTAGTTGGGCAAGGTTGTGGCTTGGTGTAAAAACTTTTGCTGATCTAAAAAAATTGTGTTTTCAAGAGCCTTAGTGTCATTTTGACGTAGCATATGCTACTTTGGCATGGTTGGGTCATCGTAGCAGCAAATCCTTTTTCAACATAGTTTGTTCATTGCAACAATAGATCCTACTTTAATGTGCAGTTGTGTAAACATTTTAGCTTCTTTATTGAACTTTGTTGTATATCTAAACCTTCCTTTGCATGTTGTTTTCAAGCATTTAAACTTTTGTTTATCAAAACTTTATGTTGGTTTGAGTTGTTTAATTCGAAATAAGTTTTATAAGCATCAAGGTCATTTAATGTTTATATTTGGGTTTAGGGTGAAGATGGGTTCTCAAAGGAATGTTGATAAGAAGGCATGAATAAAGCATCTTGGTCTTGCAAAAAGATCTACTATCTAGGCAAAAAAACGTTGAATCCAAAATGCTTGTCAACAAAGGTTAAGCGTTTTGTAGAAATAAAGACTACATAACTAAAAGGAAGTTGAATAACTTTTGCCAAGTACCTCATAAGTAATTTTGGATGATTGAGATCTATGAAGGTTCCCAATTTTGATTGTTGATTCAATTTTAAAGATTCTTGTACAATGTCCAAGTCCTAGAAGTAGAAAGCTTGTTATGGGGAAAACTTTATCTACTATGAAAATTTCTAAAGATCTATTAGATCACATATTGTTCGTTAAAGATGCCCTTGCCTAGCAAGAGGTGGTAGTTGGAGTAACTAAAGCTTTGGAAGAGAACAAATGAGCTAATAGTGGGGTCAAACTTGCAATAAAACATGTTCTACTAACTACTATTATGAGTGCCCACATTAAATCTTCTAGGAGGGTTATTGCAAGAACAATTGGGGTGCATGTTAGGAACATTTCAAGTGCAATTTTATGGTGCAATGTGATAGATTCAACATGCGGTTTTTTGTGGTCCTTATTTGTGAAGGAGAAAAGATCATATGGCATCTTTTTGATAGTCAAAAATATTGTCCGCTAATGGTGGGATTAAAAAACATGAGTTAGCCTAGACAAATCTGATGTCATTCGGCAAAGATTAAAACCTAGGGTGTTTGATGAAAAGCCTACACATTTTTTGATGGAAACTTAGGTATGTGTGTACATGCTTATGCCTTTTTATTTCAACTTCCAAGTTACATTAGGAATAAATTGTGTTGTGTGCTTTTAACACTTGTTTTCAAACCCTTGATATTTTTGAAGGAAATCCATGAATTGATGGCCTCTTTAATCCATTAATGCAACTTTGTAATTTTGAGTAATTTGAGTTTTTATGTTTCCATAAAAAAAATTTAAGTGATGGCAAAATGTATTTGAACTTGTAATGTTCATCAAACTTGAATGTTAACTTTTAGCAAAATGATCCAATTGAGACGATCTAGTCCATTTTCTTCCTAAGGAGTCTATTGCCTTTGTAAAGTCCATCCATTGCACTATTAAAGTTCTTGTGGAGTCCATTGTAAGATGGTTGAATCTCTGGCAAAGTCCATCCATTGGTATTTGATTCCTATTTGAGTCCATTGCAAGGTGATTGAATCCTTAGTAGTCCTATTTTTAATGGAGTCCACTGCAAGGTGATTGAGTTCCTAGTAGAATCCTTCTACTTTTGATGGAGTCCATTGCAAGGTGATTGGGTCCCTAGTAAAATCCTTCTATTTTTGATGGAGTCCATTGCAAGGTGATTGAGTCCTTAGTAAAGTCCTTCCATTTTTTATGGAGTCCATTGCAAGGTGATTGAATCCAATTTGAATCCATACACTAGTACTTGATTCTTACATTAGTCCATTAGATTATGACAAAGTCCATGATGTACATTGTAGAGTCTATCACACATTGACTATGACCTACTTAGAGTCCACAAATTGATCGTTAAGTCTATTTAGAGGTCTAATTTCCATACAAACATGTTGTAGTTCGTTACTAGTCCATACAATCCAAGTTTAAACATGATAGGCCATTCAAAGTCTAGTGCATATGAATCCATGTAAAGTTGCCACACTCCATTCAAGACAACCCATCCAAAAATGTGTATTGGACAATGGGCATTTGAGGGGTTCAAACCTTTTTTGTAAAACCAATGTGGGAGCACAACACATGTTGCTATATCTATCATGTTGAAATGGATGAACTATGAATAGGACTCAACAACATGCGACATAAATTTGAGGTTTGTAATCACTCTCCCAAAAATTGTGTTGTTTCTTCCCAGTTTTAGAAGGGGATCATCAGTCTTTGGGAGGCCATTATTTGTCCTAAAGGGGAATCGGTGTAGTGGCATAACAAAGATTGTCTATATGGACAATGTTTTAATTGTGGAATTCAAAAGTTTTTTATGTGTCCTATCAAACTTGCTAGTATGGGGTCCAATTTGGTAGAGTGGAGGCAATTTGCCTTGGAAGAAACAAAGCAAGAAATGGAAAGGTTTTGAAGAAATTAAACCTTGTTTACAGAGAACTACTTCATATGAGATGTTGGATTACTTGAAATTGAAGCTACAACACTTTGTCAAGCATAATTTTGTAGTTTAGTGGGAAGATAAACAATTCAAGGCCTGGTTAAAGTCTTTTCCAAAAGACAACATTGTGTTAGTGGTGGACTTCGCTGAAAACTATTATTTTGAAATCCAAAATTTGGTACAAAACATGGTATTCATACCAAATCAACATATTAATACACATTTGCTTTCATCATAACCCCGATTTTGACCCCTATGATGAGGAGACATCAATATTTAGTGAATATCATTTGTATATTTCATATGATTATAAACACGATTTTGAATTTGTGCAACATTGCTTCAAGATTCAATAGCAACACATGGTGGAACATATTGCCTGAAATGGTATTTTTTATGGTCGGATGGGTGTGTTGCACAGTTCAAAAGCATGAAGCCTTGGTATTTCATGAATAGGTATCCTAACATGACTAATGGGTGTAGAATGATGTGGTCTTTCTTAGGAAGTGGTCATGGGAAAGGTCCCCATTACGGGGTAGGTGCAATCATCGAGAGGTTAATTTGGCATGAACAATTCAATGGCCATGGGGAGAAACTAACCAATGCATAAGAGGTTGTGAGTTTTCTTCGTAGGGAGTTATTTTACCATCCTTAGTCATCATACACATGTAAAAGGGAGCCATTCCATCAACTATTTTGGCACATGAAGTCTATTGATGTTGAGTGTAGCTCTGCCACATATGCATGTGAAGCCATTGAAGGCACCATGAAAATCCATTCTATTTGTGCTATGAACAAGAATTGCATGACACAATTAATTCCTTGTTAAGACTCTAAATTGTTGTGTTGATTGTTTGGATGGTCAGTGGGAAAGTTATTTGAACCTACCATAGACATGGGACTAAATTCCTAGACATTTGCTACATGTTGATAACATATTTGTTAGAAAAACAATGTTGGATAATTGGGATGGAAAGATGAGCTTTGGGGTTTAGGGTGATGATTTGGAAGCCATGTTTGAAATTAGTGATAATCTCGCAATTACTGTTGAGTTTGGAACTACTGAAGGGGTGGACTTTTATTTGATTTGTTGTAACAAGCTTCTACATACAGTCAAAGAACATTTTTCTTATAAATGGGGTACATATTTTTACACACCCCCACACTCCTTGAAAGACTCAAATGTGAGTTCAAAAGTGAAAACAATGGAAGGAGGAGGAGTTGGGGTATGCTCCTTAGCCCGCAACACTTCGGGGGTAGAGGGGCATGTTGGAGCTTCAAGATGGGGATTACGACAAGTGACAAGTGAATCAATTATTCACACAGACCTTCACAAACCAAACAAGTTGTTTGATGCGTGGTTGGAGCACTTTTGGTGCATAGACAAACCATGGACACACAAGATTCACCATTGCCCAAACTTGGGTAAAGCCATCGCCTTCCCCCTTATAGTATTCTTTGTGATTAGCCATGAGGACTACATCCAAATGTCATTTTTTCATGGGACTCCCAACTTGGGAGTCCCAAAATCCCCAAATTGGGACTTTGGACACTTTGGAAGGCTATAAATTCTTGTGTAGACCTTTGATTGAGGTGAGGTCTGAAGCAAAGTTGTAACTTTGTTGAAAGATTTTCAACAATATGTGGCACGCCACCTACATGCACGTATTTTAGAGTGATTCTGGACTTTTAGTCGTTGGGAGTCAAATTGGCATTTTGACTCCCGCCCTTTCTTTTGGCCATAATTTGTGCTTTAAGTACTCAAATGGGTTAGGCACGCCCATTTTAGACATTATGTTTTAAGATCTTTTCAATGGTATAAGGAACTTTTTAATCCAATGAGTTGTGACCCTTGAAATTCCTTTTTGAAAATTTGGGACTCCATAGGGATTCCAACTCACAAGGTGGGAGTCCACTTGGGAGTGTGTGGGTTCATTCCTTCACATTCTCGAGAGTGCAAATGTGACCATGGGTTGCACTTTCGGCTCACACCTTTCCATGTTTTTGCCTTGGTCGCAAGCCCAAGGTTAAAGTTGTGACATATTTTGTGGTGGGGGAACAAGTAGTTGTTGACAAATACTATAAAAAAATGGGGTACTTCATATTCAACATATGTTTTGTTGAAAGACTCCTATGTAATATTCCTATACTCCCACTTGGTTAAAGCAACAAAGTTTTCGATGATCCTTAAAGACTACCACATATAATAAAATGACCTTATATATGAACTTCCAAATGATGCATTGTTGGTTCAAAGTCAACACTTGCAACATTGGAAGATGATTAACCATGGATTATCAATGGAGTATGTTATAATATTTTTAATTTTTCAAGTATGAACCTTACATTATCTAATTGATTGAATGTGTGTATAGTCAGGTTACTCATGACAACAAAATGTTGTGGTGATTGAGGTTCAAATCCTCACTAAGTCTATCAAGTGCATTTAAACTAAATCATATGTATACACTTTAATTGTGGTGAAAGAAATAATGACTATCAATGGGGTAGGGCGTTCATTTTCAGTGTTGGACCATATCTTCCATACATTGGGGATTTTGTTCATAGATATGAATATTTTTAACATGCCTTATGATGTCACAACACTACACCAAAATGCGTCTTAGTTCATGTTGGGTTTCACTAAATTTCGATTGAATCTGGACATTTTTACCATTGTGAAACTAATTAACCCCCAATGAATGGGGACCAATTGTTACAAATAGTGAATTGTTCCACTAGTACCTAATGAAATATAAATTTATTAAGCCATTTCACTTACTAGTTTATAAACTAAACAACATGGAAATTAATTAAATTTAAATTATTTAATATTTAATATTATTGATAATTTCATGAATTTTAACCTATGAATTATTGACACATTTCACTACCTATCCTAGGTAAAAAACCTAGCCTAGGTACATAGGCCACGTAATCAACCTAAGTAGGCACATATTTTAAAGAACTACATAGGAAAATATTCGGTCAACTTACCATTGTTGACCATAAACACACAATTTGTGAGGTTTGATCCCTTGAACTTTAAGATGAGCCAAACACTTTTACCATCAAGCCACCACACTTGTGATAATGTGTTACATTGCATTCTATTTTTTAAATACTTCATTTTAAACATTATAAAAACATAAACTTTGAAAATTCTTATCTTATTGAAATTTTATAATGAAATGATTAAACTTTAATTTAAAAGCTTTTTCCAAAAATGTACATAATTACATTTATTTCCCTTTGAAAATGTAAAATCATTTGAACAAAATTATTTTTGAATATTATTATTCAATAACATTTCAATGACCATTTAAAAAAAAGAAAATGTTTAATAAATGGATAAAGTTTTGCTAATATAATAATATTACCTATGTTAGGTTACTTTCAACTATTTTAAGGCTACTTTTCATTGTTCTAAGTTATTTCACCCTATGTTATTTATAGATATTCATGGCTATTTTATGTTATTTTTGGCTATTGTGGGTTATTTCATTTTAGGTTATTTTAAATTATTTAATATTTGGCTATTTTTGGCTATGTGAGGTTATTATTGGTTACTTTTGGCTATTGAAGGTTATTTCACCTTATGCTACTATTGGTTATTTAAAGTTATATTACCATAGGTTATTTGTGGCTATTGGTTTGGTGGTTATTATTGGTTATTCTATTGGTGGCTATTAATGGTTATTTTATTAATGGCTATTAATGGTTATTAAGGGCTATTAATGGCTATTGATGGAGCTATTTTATTAATGGTTATTGGTGGTTATTAATGACAATTATATTAGTGACTATTGGCAACTATTTTATTAATGGTTATTTTATTAGTGGCTAATGATGGTTATTCTATTTTAAATATTTTTATAGGCTATTATTAGTTATTTTAAATTATTTTACTTTAAGTCATTATATTATATAATAGATTATTTTTTATATATTTATATAAAATAATTCATATTAACATAAAGTATAACAACATTGAATAACCTAAATTATAACTTGAAATAACATATATTAAAATAAAATAAAATAATCTAAGGTATGGCTTAAGGTTAGTTGAATAATTTAAAGTAAAAATCTTATAATAAATTAGGATATAAGTTATAATAACTAATGTAGACTAAAATAATATAAGGTATATCATAAAATAATATAAGGGCATTTAAAACAACAACATAAAAATAAACGTATTTACCACAATAAATTATAATAGTGAATTATGTCAATTAATAGTGAAACACAATGTTTACATAGTGATATTTTAATGAAATAACTTTAATCAAGGTGAAATCACTAAAATTCAGTGAATTTATTTCATTATTAAGGTCCCATAGTGATTTAGGCTAGTGAACTACACCCCATTTTTGTATTAATGCATAAATAGGTACATAACACATTCAACTTTTATGTTTTAAAGTCTAGTTTCCATATTATAATTTTACATATTTTTGTTTTTCCTTTGATGTTTTAATTGCAAGGAGATTTTTTTGCCTTTAACCATTTTGATAGGTTTGAAACTTAAAGGGCAATGCCATGATTTGATGTGAACCTCTTAATAGAAAACTAGTATGTTAGCCCCACATGTTGTGGCTATACATGCATTGTAGAGGTTTTGTGATTCACATGGATAGAATTGAGTTGTATTTAATACTTTCCTTTGTTGTGTTAAATAGATTGAAGCTTGCTAACACATCAACTCGTGTACTGTAGGTTTAATGTCTTATAAATAATTCGTTATAAAGCTTGAAATGACATTTTATTTGGAGAAATACTTAGGAGGTATTTTCTTTTTTTCATTCTACAAGGATTTTTTTTTTGCACAATGTAATAGTTAGGAATCTTTCTCAAATGTGCACCTACCAATAAAATATATTTTCCTATCTTTTGTACTTCCTTTGGTTGCTAGATCACCATCTACATGTTTTGTTTGAGTATGTTGTTAGGCATTTAGTTTATAACTGTGAAGACTACACATGCTTGACACAATGTTGAAAAATTAGTTAGCTAAATATTCTTGTGTCATTTTTTGTAAAATATTTATAAGTTATGAATTTTCTTGCTAAAAGGTAGCATTTTCCTAGTAGGTATGATGAATATGTACAAGATAGAATTTATCACGACCCAAAAGCATACATTTTTGGAGCAACACGAGGATGATGATTGGTATGCATTTGATGTTCCAATAATATTATGTTGCATTGATATAGTGGACTATACGACTCCAAAGTTAAATTTTTGAAATTTTCTGTAAGGAGTCATTGAAGGATGGTTGTATACAATTATAGATTGTAGGAAAAATATGACCTAACAGGGCTTAAGGTTGTCCTTGTTATGTATGTCACATTTTATTTTTATTTTTTTTTGCAGTAGGCTATGAATTTCTTAGCTTTAATGTTTTTAATACCTTGTATGATGCAAGATGCAATCTTGTAGCTTGTTAAAACTTAGATGCAATTCAAGGATGAAAACAATGGGGTCTAAAATGCTACAATATGTGAACTTGATATGTCCTCTATATGTTTTTATTTTGTCTATTTGTATGTTTTCATAACACATTAGTTGTTAGTCCTTCAAGGTGTAGTGCAATCATCGGGTTCGATGAACATACCTTCTAGTTGTTACATTTGGGTAGCCCTTGCCCTACAACCAAATTCATAGATTTCAACTTGAAAGACTAAGGTCTAATGGTTTGAAGGTGATAAAGTCGCCAAAAATGGGTGGGTGATGATATATGTGACAATTCACATTGAAAAGAATACTTTGATTCTTTCCATAAAAATTATCATTGACAAATCAAAAAATTGCAAGGACAAAGTAGAACCCCAAAACCAAGTTATTCAACAAATATCTTCAAATCCTCCATTGTAATGGCATTTGACAATCAAGGCCCTTACATAAGAACATGACAACATGGTGCGAATGTTTTCTGCAACTAGGGTGACAACATGGTTGCCCACAACTTGGAATCAAAGGAATTTGACTAATTCAAATAACTAGATTACATTTCTAACTAAGAATTCATTTCTCACTTCACAAAACTATTATTGGCTAAATATTTATGTTGGTTTTGCACACATATCTGTTTCTTTCTCCATAAGAAATATGTAATTTAAACCAATATAAATATATGGAGCTGGTGTAGTGAAGGCTAGAACCTTAAGTTGAAGAGTTGCAAAACAAAGGTGTCCACAAATTCATAAATATTTTCAAATACAAAAAAGGGTGACAGTTTATGGCCCAATTTGAACATCAACACGTAAATGGCCATTCCAAGTTGTAAAAAGGATACAACTCATTTGATTAATGTGTACAAGAATAATCAACCCTTGGAGACTATGCATTATGTGAGATTTCCACATTTACAAAATGGATAAAACCTTAAAATTGAGGATTGGAATGTCATTATAATGATATTAACCTTTTGTCTTCATTAGACCCTCCAAGTTGTTTAGATTCTTTAACCATAATTATGAATTTACAATATTGTTGTTACATTTTCTATATCCATTAGTCCCATTGCCATCTGAAGATGGCCAAAAGATTGTTAAACATATTAGAGTTCATTTCATATAACATAATTGCAATTGTGTTTGGAACAATTTATGATCCTTCTTGCATCTTGAAAAGACAAAGGCCCTATGATTAATTTGCAATTAGCCACACACATTGCACAAGGTAAGTACGCAAGATTTGATTGAAGTCATCATATTTGCACAACAATTGGGAAGTGATGTTAATAATGTCCAAATGGATTAACTAGGTTCTCTTCAAATTAGAGGGAAATTAGGCAACCTTTGATGAACCACATCTGATTTTATAAAATGTTAGTGGAAATACTCACTTGCTGTGAAACCCATAAGAGGAACCATTGAGCTCATGTAATACAATAGACCTTAGTGTTGCAACCCCCATCTTAGTACCTTCATCACTATTGAACCCTATATAACTAATTCATTATTATTCCAACAAAATCCATGGAATTTCTAAATTTTAGTATTTTGAGTTCACTTCTTGTGTAATAATTTGTAGATCTATTGGCTTTTGCATATTACTCAGTCAGACAATCAAGTTAATTTTGATTGTTCATTACCATAAATCCATCAATAAGTCCAAATTAATTGTTTCGTAGGTTTGTAAATATATTGGGTATGGTGAGACATGTTACATACACAAATTGGGTACTTGAGTCGTCACCTTGGTGCCTTCATCATTGTTGAAACCATTGTACTTGGTTCATCTTAGTTTTCCAATAAAGTCTTTTGAACTTCCAAAATAGTCCTTAACTCCAACATATTAGTCAATTGAACCTCTTTTTTTTATTCAATAATTGAAGCATATTAGTCTAGATTGAACTTTCAACAATGTAATTATTCAAGAACAATCTTTTATATGTGGGTGATCAATAATTCCAATGCACGTTCCTTTGAACTTCTCTATATGATTCAATAAATTAGCATTGAGAAGATTAGGAGAAACAAAATGACTTTTTACACAATGTAAGATCAAGTAAATTGTTTATTCCTACATAGATCATGTAAATGCACAACTGTAAAAATTACAACAATTTTTGATCATTTGGTTTTGGGGTTTAGACATATACACCATCAAACAATAATCTTATAATATATATATAATGTAATAATGCCTAAAACTAAAATTTCAAAACTATTGATGTTTTAATCAAAAAATGATGTAAATAGTAATTGTGGCCATCCAAATCCAAAAAAATGAGAACTTGTAAAAGCCCAATTCCCAAATCAAATACCCAAATCACTTGTATCTATGTTCAGCTATCAAGATGAAAATTAGATCTATGTTATCATCATTACCTTGCCATGAACATCATTGGTTTACCATGAACAAGGCTAATGCACTTGACACAATAGAT
>Ga0116226_10001554_pt1 | contig 19940 bp, 17 predicted proteins | sample S1TSphfallax_FD_89692 | JGI IMG/M metagenome (GOLD analysis project Ga0116226, IMG submission 89692) | Host-associated microbial communities from peat moss isolated from Minnesota, USA - S1T2_Fa - Sphagnum fallax MG | ecosystem: Host-associated > Plants > Peat moss > Unclassified | place: USA... | reverse complement strand
GGGTTTTCGACCAGACGATACAATATCCACCCGGCAAGCATGCCAGCAAACATGATGATGGCAATGCCCAGCGGCGCATTGATGTCGATATTCCATTGCGCCAGTGGTGCTTTCAAAAGTTTGAAAACCGGCTTATGCGCCAGATAAATCGCATACGACCATAAGGCCAGCTTTTCTGCGCCGGGAATGCGGATGCGATTCAGCCACGAATTCGGACTTAACGCGGCCAGCATCAGTATCGCAAAGCTCGCGGCCAATGCTGAATAGCCGAAGGTGGGTACAGCAAAGGGAACGCCGTAGTTGTCGATGACCAGATAATCCTGGAATATATAGCAAACGCTGATCACTGCCAGCAAGCCTGCGACCAGCAACACATTGCCATGTCGCTGGATTCTCTGATAAGTCTCGCTGTGAAAATTTTTCAGCGTGGCGATTGCGACCCCAAACAGCAATTCGTCAAAGCGTGCAAAGCTGGAGTAATAAATGTGGGCAGAATAATCCGGTGGGATGATCTGGTTTTGTCCATGCGCCCACCATGCCATGCCACGTACCGTGATACCTGCCACTACTGCGAGGATCATGGCTGCCCATCCAACACGTACCGACTTGGTCAACCCAGCAATCAGTAATACTGCGATTGGCAGGATAACGTAGAACTGCTCTTCTATGCACAATGACCACGAATGCGTGAACGTTTCTCCATAATGCATACCTATGTTTTGCGTAAAACTCAGGAAACGCCATAGGGATGCCGTATTCTGATCCATCAATCCCGGAACCAGCAGATAGACAGCGAGAATCACATAGTAATTCGGTAGGGTACGTAACAGACGTCGCGCAAAGAAATGCTTGAGCGAAAATTCTTCGTTACGGGAAAACGGGGCCAGAATTTGATTGCCGATCAGGAAGCCGCTCAACACGAAAAACAGGTCAACACCGATCCAGCCGATGCTGCTGAGTACGCCAAAAGTGGGCTGGTTGCTGACAACAACCTGATAGTGATACACCAAAACCAATGCAATCGCGGCGGCGCGCAAGGTATCCAAACCATTGATGCGGCGATTTGCGTACGCCGTCTGACCAATTGCAGACATATGTTTTAAATACAAAAGATGTCGAAAAGGCAAAATATAGCAATATTTTTTGCCGAGTGCAAAGCGGTTTGTGTAACCTGTGTATCGGCGATTGGGCTATGCTGTTTTGATCTGTTAGGCGGGCTTATTTAGCGCTGGTTTTCGGTTTCCAGATTGCGGTGTATGCACCCTGATAAGGGATGTTGGAGTCGATATCAGCACCATTTAATTGCTTGAGCAATTGCGTCGTGACCAAAATCGGTTTGCTGACGTAGCCGCTGGGTGCTTGTCCGGCGAATGCGCGGTTCAGTTCATCCGCCAATTGCCAGCCTTGTACGCCGAGCGGCTCGGCGACGGTTGCAACTTGCTGTGACTTGCCGGATTTGATGCGGCTTAACGCCTTGTTGGAACCGTCTCCTGCAGAAACGTTTTGAATATCTGCACGGTCTATGGCCGTGAGGGGGAAGTTCATCTCGTCGAAATAGACGTCATTGATTGCCAGCGTATGTGTCCACGTCTTGCCATATGTTTGATTCAGGCGTGGCACGGTAATCGGAATCTGGTTGCTGGCATCGGAAATCGGAATGTCCTCGACTGACAAAACCCTGCAGCGTTTGCATTTATCAAAGACGTCCTGCATGTAACGCGTCTTGGCATTGGCCACGCTAAAGCGGCTATCGTTGATCAGGACAACGCCTACATTGCCCTTGCTATTCTGGATCACGTAATTGGCGACCATTTTTGCCACTTCGAGTGAGGGAGTCGCGATATTTGCAAACAGGTCGGGAGTGGGGCCGGGATCGGAGGCAGCATGCCAACCTACCAGGATTATCTTCGACTGCTTTGCGATCGCACCGAGGTCTTCAAAGTCGGGATCAATTTGGAAGCCGCCCAATACGATACCGTCTGGATGGGCGCGAAGCGCTTCTTCAAATTGCGTGTGTATCGTCTTGCGATCTCCAATACCGTCAGTCAATCGCACTTGCCAGCCAAGTACGGATGCTGCGAGGCCGAAATTACGAAACGCGGCCGAGATACCGCCGTTTCTCAAGTCCTGGGCAATGAAGATGATTTTCTTACCACTTTGCTTGGTGGGGCCGCTGGTGGGACCATCCCATGCAACGGAGGATGTTGGAGGGGATTGCGCAATGCAGCAACTGATCGATAGAAAACCAATGACCAACGCCAGAAATGCGCCGTAAGCTGCATTTCGCCTTTGACGGTTCCGCGTTGATGAACACATTGTTCTATCGAAACGTTTTCGACCTGATTACCAATTTGTAGAAAGAGGGGCGAGGTGTCGATGTATCCTGCTACATAACATTGGAAAAAGCAATAACGACAGGTGCAAATGCCATGTTACGGAAACACCATTGCGGTGTTGGTCGGTTTGCGTCACTTGAAGGAGTATTCGTGATGCTGGAGCAGGTGCGCCACCAGCGTTTTACCGCTATGTGTGGCGTCTCATAAATCACGCAGCCCGGCGTAGTGTGATGGCATGCTCTGGGCAGGCGCTAACGCATAGACCGCAAGAGCGGCAGGCATCAGCGTTCGGTGTATAGGCAACCTGCATGCCATGCACGCGCAGTTTGAAGCGGGCGAGCAATCCCAATTCTTTGTAATCGGCATTATCAATGCGGCGCATCTCGAATACCTTCTCCGGGCAAACATCGACGCAATCGCCTTTTCCTTCGCAACGATTGAAGTTGACGATGGGGACGATGACACCCGGTTCCTGCTTGCAATTGGCGACAGCTTTGCTATCTGAGTGACGCTTTCCCATGGTTGCTGTCCTTATTGCTTGTCTTGATTGTCGTCTTGTTTGCTGTCATGCCAGTGATTGTGCCAACCACCACGCCATCCATGCATACCTTTGCGGAATTTTTCACGCTCTTCCGGCGTCATCTTTTCCTGCCGTTCGTGCCAGCGCTGATGCCAGCGGTCATGCCAATGTCCGTGCCAGTGACCATGTCCACCATGTCGGAAGCCACCGAACAGGATGCGGCTTAAGATCAGCAATCCAATCGCGTGCGGGAAGTCTATCGTGTGGACGCCGACAAACAGAGCTGGCATCAGCCAGTTCCATAACGTCATCACAAACGCGCCGAATATAACGGCAGCAAGTGTGACAAGCACGATTTTCTTCAAGATGTGTAGAGCGCGATTCATGATGGCCTTTCCTTAAAAATCAAATTCGTTATAAATGGCTTGCAGGCGTTCACGCAGATAGAGCACTGCGTAGCGTTTGCGGGATAACAGCGTATTCACGCTTAACCCCGTTTCTGCCGCCATTTCCTTGAAGCTCAGCCCGTCGAGTTCGTGGGCGATGAAGACATCGCGTTGATCGACAGGTAGCTCCTCTAATGCATTTTGCAATTCGTCCAGCAACACCGAGCGGGCATAGCTCGCTTCCGGGCCCGCCTCGGTAGATGGCAAAATTTGTTCTATCCAGCTGCCGTCCTCGTCGTCGCCTTCTGGCAGCGGTTCCTCTTTCTTTTTACGAAAGCGGTCGATGATGCGATTGCGTGCAACGCGGAACAACCATGCGCCGACTTGTTCAATCGGTTCCGGCAGACGGTAAACCTGGACGAACTCAAACAACACATCCTGCAAGATATCTTCAGCCTCGCCGGGGTCATTGACCCTGCGACGGATGAATTGGCCGAGGCGTGCGCGTTCACGCACGAAGATTTCAGTTATCTGAATGTCTTTGTCGGTCATCAAATCAAGCTGGGGATGCGTCGTTTCCATGTAGGTGAAGACGCGTGTCCCAGAGAAATATTGTGCGAATTTTGAAAATTTATGATGATGTTAAAAAGGAAAGGGCAATCATCGTCCTTGCTTGCCCATTCATCTATACCCGATGTTAAGATTTTATCGCGCTTCCCCAGCAATGCTGAAAATGCATAGCGTTATGCGGAAAAAGCATTAGCAGGCGCGGACGGTCAAACTTATCATCGCCTGCTTGGTTGCAGTTGCCAAGAAATCGAATTCGCCACTCCCCCTAACCGCCACATCATGCTGGCGTGCCTAAAGCGGATCGACAACATTCCTCGCACTATAACGGGCCATTTCGAGAGCCCGACGCAGGTAACAAAATAACTGCCAACAATTTTGGGCCGTCCACCCCATGTGGGAGAGGATGGCTCTTGAGCATTTTCATGATTGAGGATGGAGGCAAGCTGTATGGGCGCACACGCACAGGTCAACACATTGGTGGGCAAGAAAAAGTCGTCAATGGCGCTGATTATTTTCATTGCGATGATTTTAGGGATCATTGTCGGCTACGTGATTCACACGAGCCTGCCAGACAAGAAGGCCACAGCCGAAGTCGCGGATTACATCAACATCGCCTCTGACGTTTTCCTGCGCCTGATCAAGATGGTGATCGCCCCTTTGGTTTTTTCCACACTGGTTTCGGGTATCGCACACATGGGCGACGCCAAGACCATGGGCCGCATCTTCTTCCGTTCGATGGCGTGGTTTCTGACCGCATCGCTGGTATCCCTGGTGCTGGGCCTGGTACTTGCCAACTTCTTCCATCCGGGTGCCAATCTGGGTTTGCCGCTGCCTGATGCTGGTGCTGCGACCAACCTGGCAACGTCGAAGTTCACATTCAAGGAATTCATCAGCCATCTGGTGCCGCGTTCGATTACAGAAGCCATGTCCGGCAATGAAATCCTGCAGATCGTCGTGTTTTCGATGTTCTTCGGGATTGCACTGTCATCAATGGGTGAAGCTGCCTCGACTATCGTCAAGGTAATCGAAGAGCTGGCGCAAGCAATGCTGAAGATCACCGGTTACGTGATGAAACTGGCACCGATCGGCGTGTTTGCGGCAATGGCAGCGACCGTTGCGAAGAATGGCCCGGACATCCTGGTTACCTATGCGATATTCATGGGTGAGTTTTACATCGGCCTGGTGCTGTTGTGGGGACTGCTGGTTGCTGCGGGTTTTGTATTCCTTGGCCCACGTGTGTTCAAGCTGATGGCGGAAATCAAGGATGCATTCCTGCTTTCCTTTGCAACGGCTAGTTCGGAAGCCGCCTATCCGCGTCTGCTTGATGCATTGGAGCGCTTCGGTGTGCAACGCAAGATTGCTGCGTTTGTCATGCCGCTGGGGTACTCGTTCAATCTCGATGGTTCGATGATGTATTGCACCTTCGCGACCTTGTTCATCGCCCAGGTATATAACATCCCTCTCTCAATCGGCACGCAGATTACGATGATGCTGATCTTGATGGTGACATCGAAGGGTATTGCTGGCGTACCAAAGGCATCGCTGGTGGTGATTGCTGCTACGCTGAACCAGTTCAATATCCCGGAAGTCGGTTTGTTGTTGATCCTCGGTGTTGACACCTTCCTCGACATGGGGCGTTCCGCAACCAATGCAGTCGGTAACTCGATTGCAGCAGCAGTCGTTGCCAAGGCTGAAGGTGGGTTTGATCCTGAGAAGTCCGCAGCTGTCCACAATATCAAGGGCGATCAAGCGGCCTGATAGTACTTACAGCAGGCTTTGACCTGCACCTACAAAATGCCGCGTTGGTATAGACCACGCGGCATTTTGTTTTTGTTGCGCCTCGTATGCCATTTCATCGATGTATTCTCATATCCCATATCCTTCTGGTAAAGTGATTGTTACTGTTGAGTAAAAGTCTATTTACGCAACGTGACAAGCCATGCATAGCAAGATTGCACAGAGCGCATGGTCATTTGCAATCACTTGAAACTTGGAGGAGTCGATGTTATTGGTCGCGCAAGTATTGACCGGTCTGGTGCTGTTGATTCACGTATATATCGTGCTGCTGGAAACGGTGCTATTCAAAAGCCGTGGCGGTAAGGTCTTTGGGTTGAGCCGGGAGAAAGTCGAAATCGTAGCACCTGCAATGACCAATCAAGGCTTCTATAACGGGTTCCTGGTTGCAGCGTTATTGTTGGGATTTCTGGTGCCTGATAAAACGATTGCCGGTGCGTTTACGCTCTACGGGCTGTGGTGTGTGGCAGCTGCAGGTATCGTCGGCGCATTGACGGTCAGCACACGGATCTTGTTCGTGCAAACAATCCCCGCAGCAGCGGCCTTGCTTGCGATCTATCTATCGCATTGAATCTAATTTGGCGCGTGAAACCAACAAGTAAGCTCACGCGCCGTACTCCTCAATTGCTGTCCAAAACCTTCTTCTTCTCGCGAGCAAACTCGTCATCCGTCAGGATGCCGCGCTTGCGCAACTCATCCAGTTTGATCAATTCATTGTAGATGTCGATGCTATGCGGGCCTTGTGCCTTGGTTAGTGGTGAGGCAGGGTTGGGTGCTGTTATCGCGGCAGTCGATGCAGCAGGTGCAGCACTGGTATTTGTGCTGGCCGACAGCATGACTGGCTTTGGTACGGCATCCTTATCGACTAACTTGAATTGATATTCGATAGCCGTAAATCCCTGTACCGCAGTCGGCGTTTCCTTCATCAATACCGTGCTGGGGACTTTGCCTTGCTTGGCTGCGAACTCATTTGCTTCACGCATCATCTCCGTCTTGGTCGAACCGGCTTCACTGAGCGAGCCACCTTTATCGGTGCGTGAAATGGAATAAACATCCCCAGGCAGTTTGGTGATTTGTGGCGCGGTCACGCAGCCGGTCAAGAGGGCAAGGACGAGGGCGGGGGGAAGCAATGTGCAAAATTTCATAGTGTCTCCAATGATGTCTGTCGCCTGCTGCGCTTTCAGATTGAGGCAGTCTTGTGGCGACGGGAAGACCATAGCATCACAGGCTACATCACACCAGTATGAGGGTGGGACTGGCATTGGATAAGGTAAGTCCATGATTTTGTTGGGAAATCTAATTCCTGTGCAATTGGCGAGCTTACATTTCTTAACATTGCAGTAGGTAAAAAAGCAGTGCGCAGCTATGAGACTGCCTTCGGTGCAAGCATAGCTATGGCAACAAAACTTAACACTTCATTACAAAACAAGATCGCATCAGGTCGGTGATACATGTGTGATTCGGGAAAATAGGGATGTTGCTTGACACTGAATAATTATTCACTATAATGATTCATATCATGCGATCCAAAGACGAGGAAAAATTTGAAAGCATTGCCCGCGCAACCTATGCATTGGTGGAGCGCTCCGGCTTAAGCGGCTTGACGATGGCGGAAATCGCCAGGACGGCTGGTATTGCTACGGGCACGCTGTATTTGTATTTCCCCTCCAAGGAAGACTTGATCAAGAGTCTGTATGAGCAGGCGAAGTTGGCAACATCGCGACGTTTGAATCTGGGTTTTGATCCATCGGCACCATATCGCAGCAGGTTGCGGCGGGTGTGGGTCAATTTGATCACAAATCGCGTCGAACATTTTCAGGAAGCCTTGTTCCAGGAACAGTATTACAACTCGCCATGGTTCAGTGATGAAAGCCGCGAGTTATCGAGCCGACTGATGGCAAACTGGATTACCTTCATTGAAGAGGGCAAGGCAAAGGAAATTCTGAAAGATGTGCCCACGCCATTGCTAGGTGCTACGGTGATGGGCTCAGCCCGGGAAGTGGCAAACCTGGTGCGAAGTAACACCATTGTTTTTGATGAAGCCACCACCAACATGGCCTTTAGCCTGTGTTGGGATGGCGTAAGAGCGTAGTTTCGGCATCTCTGGAAATCGTAGCAAGTATTGTAGGCGCGAGATGATTGCGTCTGTCGGCTGCGCGGTTGATAGGGATGCAGATGGAAGGCGTAAAGGCGTGCATAGGTCACACACATGTCGCCCCTTTTTTTGATCTTTAAATGAATGGATATTCACTTATGAACACCTCAGCACACAAAACAGTATTGATCACTGGCTCATCCACTGGTATCGGTCACGCAACTGCTTTGCATTTTGCAGATCAAGGCTGGAACGTCGTCGCAACCATGCGTAACCTGGAAAACGGCGCCGAATTGGCAAAGCGTCCGAATATCCGTGTGGTTGCATTGGATGTGACGAATCGCGAAGCGGCGGAACATGCGGTGCAAGACACATTGACGCATTTTGGTCGCATCGATGTACTGATCAACAACGCCGGTTATGGCTTGTTTGGCCCTTTTGAGACTGCATCGCAAGAAGCCATCGACAAGCAATTTCAAACCAACGTCTATGGCATCTTCAACGTCACACGTGCGGCATTGCCTGCCATGCGCGCGCAGAAAGAAGGCGTCGTCATCAACGTATCGTCGATAGGTGGCTTGATCAGCTTCCCGCTGGTATCGCTTTATCACGCGACCAAGTTCGCAGTGTTCGGTTTTTCCGAATCGCTGCAATACGAATTGGCTCCACATGGTATCAAGGTCAAGGTGATTGCGCCGGGTGGCGTTAAGACAGATTTCGCCAGCCGCTCCTTGGCACTGACTTTTACCGGCAATGATCATCCTTATGCAGACACGGTAGAGCGCGTGCAAGCTGCGTTTGAATCGCGCCGTGACAACCACTCCAGTAGCGAGGATTTGGCTGTCGCGATTTACGGTGCCGCCACCGATGGTACGGATCGTCTGCGCTATGTCGTTGGCCCAGATGCTGAACAAACGATTGGTGCACGTACCCAGATGAGCGAAGCGGAATTTCAAGCGATGATAAGACAGTACATGGGCTTGTCCAAGTAATCGAGCGAGCGGCAGCTAGGCCAATTGGGCTAATTGCTGCGACTCGAATTTATCGAGGGAGGCGGACGGCTTGTCGAACAGGTAACCCTGGAAAGAATGACAGCCGCTCGCCTTCAAAAAGTCGCATTGCTCTGCTGTCTCAACCCCTTCGGCAATGACTGACAGGCCGAGACTGCGGCCCAAGGTGACGATTGCTTGCACGATAGCCAGATCGTTCGGATCGACGAAGATGTCGCGCACGAAGGATTGATCGATCTTCAATTGTTCCAGCGGCAGGCGTTTCAGGTACGACAGCGAGGAATAGCCGGTGCCGAAATCGTCCAGCGAGAAGCGCACGCCACAACTCATCAGCCTGCGCATTTTCGCGATCATATCGCCGACATCCTTGAGCAGCATGCTCTCGGTCAGTTCCAGTTTCAACATGTGCGGATCGGCATCGTATTTTTCCAAAGCTGCAAGCACGCTATCGACAAAATGCACATCATGGAACTGGCGCGCGCTGATGTTGACGGCGATGGTCAGATGCGAGGTCGCACTCCGTTCCCGCCATAGTCCCAACTGATGGCATGCGCGATTTAACACCCAGTCGCCGATAGGCAGTATCAAACCGGTTTCTTCTGCCAGCGGAATAAAATCTGCAGGGGAAATCATGCCTCTATGCGGATGTTGCCAGCGCACCAGCGCCTCTGCGCCGATAGGCTTGCCGTTTGTATCGACCTGCGCTTGATAATGCAGCACAAATTGCTGATCGCTTAGCGCACGGCGCAAATCCAGCTCCATTGCTGCATGTGTGCTGACAGCTTCCTGCATGACCGGGTCAAAGAAGCGTATTGCATTGCGTCCCGCAGCCTTCGCTTGATACATCGCCAAATCGCCTTGCTTCAACAAGTCTTCGGCGGTGATGTCCTGACTCCTGAACAGGCTGACGCCGATGCTCGATGTGCTGTGGTGTTCTGTGCCTTGCAAGAGATAAGGCTCTTTCAGCGTTGCCTGGATTTTCTCCGCAACGGCCTCTGCAGCATCTGCCGCTTCTATCGATTCCGTACTCAAGTCTTCCAACAGCACGACGAATTCATCGCCACCCAGCCGCGCCGCTGTGTCGCCTTGGCGCAGGCAGGCTTCCAGTCGATTGCCGACCGCTTCCAGCAGCAAATCGCCAATGTCGTGACCACGCGTGTCGTTGAGTTTCTTGAAATTGTCCAGGTCGATGAACAGTAATGCGCCTTCGCTGTCATTGCGTCGGCCGGTTGCAAGCGCGTGACGTAAGCGTTCCATCAACAAACGGCGATTCGGCAGTTTGGTCAATGGATCGTAGAACGCCAGATTGCGTATCTCGTCTTCCGCCAGTTTGCGCTCGGTGATATCGACCAAGGCATGCACATAGTGCGTGATGTCGCCATCGTCGGCACGCACCGCCGTGATCGATAACCATAGGGGGAACATTTCACCGCTCTTGCGTCGCATCCAGATTTCACCCTGCCATGTACCGGTGCTATCGAGCAGCGAGCGCATCTCTCGATAGAACGTCGATTCGTGTTGTGGCGTCCTGAATATGGTGGTGTATTTACCGAGTACTTCTTCAGTGGCATAACCGGTGATGCGGGTAAAGGCGCTATTGACGCGCAATATCACATGCTGCGCATCTGAAATGAGCATGCCTTCCTGCGCCTCGAACGCCGTGGCGGCGATGCGCAATTCCTGCTCGTGCAAGGCCGTTTGCTGTCGTGCCGCTTCCACTGCGTGATAGGCAGCGGCGTTGTCCAGCGCGATGGCACCATATGCGCACAAGGTGCGGAAGATCGAGCATTCGCGCTCGTGGTATGCGCCTTTGGTTTGCGACTGTATCGTCATCGCCCCCAGCACGCGATTGCCCACGACCAGTGGCGCAAATAGCATGCTCATCGTCGGCAGTGTACCTGGCACCAGTTTGACTTCGTCATCACTGCTTACCTGATCGACGAGAATTTCCCGCCGTTCGCGTATGCAGCGGGCGACGTAGGAGGCTTGATCATCAAGCGGTATGACGAAACGTGGAAACGGTGCTGTACGACCTTCTTCGACACCAAAAGCCGAGTAAAAATTATCGCCATCCGGCTCCAGCAAATAAATGCCGAAGGAGATCGAATCGAGCAGGCGATCTACATGCCTGTGCAACGCTTCAAACACCGCTGCCGTATCCAGACTGGCAGTGATTTCGCGGCCGATCAAGCCCAGCGTTTCCAGCGTCGCATTGGCTTCCTGTAGTGCGGTTGCCACTTTCAGGTGTTGTTCAGCTTCGGTACGTGCGCGGTCGATTTCGCGTCGAATCTGCATCGCCAGCGCACGCTTTTGTGCATCGGCGACGCGCATTTTGCGTCTTACCTCGCGTGCCGCCAAACCATGCTCATAAGCAGCCTTGTAATCATTGCAGGCGGCGTATTCGCTGGCGACCTGATTCAGGATTTCAGCCGGAAGCGCATAGCCGCTGACCTTGTCGGCAATATCCAATGCCTGGTTCAGGTAGTGCAGCACCGCCGATGGAGCCGTCATGCCAGCCGGTGCAGGCAGGATGTGATCGCGATGCAGCTCTGCGAAGACGTGCAAAGTCTTGATCTGCTCGTCAGCATGATTTTTACGTCGCGCCAGTTTCAAGCCTTGTTCTGCATGCTCCAATGCTTCGTCTGGCCTGCCCAGGCGCGAAAGAGCAGTCGCGCGCCCACGCAAAGATTCCATCAACAAGTCGGCATTGCGTTCGCCATCCAGACCATGCGCCAGTTGCTGGAACCATTCAAACGCTGCTTCGTTATTGCCGACGTCAAGCGCCAATTGTCCTGACGTGCCAACCAGATTTTGATGCGCACGCGAACCCACCATGCCTTCCATCGTGTTCAAGGCTTCGTGCAGGAATTCTTTGGCTTCGTCGTAGCGACCGAGCATGCGCATGACGTCGCCGGTCTGTGCTAAGCACACGCCGATGCTGCCGGGCCAGCGAGTTGCGCGCGATAGCGACAGCGCATTTTCGCTCCACTCCAGCGCAGCATCGAGGTCGCCCAGCGTCGCAAAACCCTCGGCGGCGTTGGCTGCGCACAAGAGCGCATGGCGAATCTGCCCGCTATGGCGCGCGGTGTGGAAGGTCTGCAAGTCGAACTTGATCGCAGCACCGGGATCGTCAGTGAAGGCTGCGACATTGCCGCGCGCATTCAAGATCCAGGTCTTGGCAACGTCGTGATAAGCGTCTGTATCTGGAAAAGAGCGTTGCAATTCTTCGGCGGCACCGGCTGCATTGCCATAGGCTGATTGTGCAATCGTTCTCGCACGTGCGGCGTCGATGCGGACCTTATCTCCTGCATCGATATAGTTATGCAGGGACAGATCGAGACTGGTTTCAAGTACCTGCCGGTTGCCTTGATCGTAGCCGATGCTGATCAGGAGCCATTGACCATCACCCGCACCGAGCGGATCACCTATCGACTGGAATTTCCCAATCGCCTGATTGCAAAGTTGTTCTGCGCCCGCTAGATCGGCAAACAAGCCCTTGATTTCAGCACGCACCAATTGAATGCGCGCGAGATAAGCGACGCGGTCTTCTCTATCTACGTTAAGTGTGGGAAGCAGTGTCGATGCTTCATTGGCCAATTCGAGCGCACGCGTGCAATCGCGCTGGCGCAAATGCCATGCCAATGCAACCAATGCGTGCAACCGTTCGACATCGGACTTTTCCGCCAACGCGTTTTCCATCGCGGTGACTTCTTCGTCCAACGCAAACAGCTCGAAATATATTCTGGCCATAGTCAATAGAACATGACGATTATTGGGGCATGCTCTGTTATTGCTGCTGGTTTAGGTTTCTTGCCTTAACGGGATGTGATGAGCTTTCTCCCGCAACAATAGCCTATTCATGCTGCCACGGAAAAGTTGCCGTGGCAATATGTGAGAGGTCACCTCGAATTGATGGTGAATATGGCAAGTATCGACTTTACGCGTCGAGATTGTTATGCACGCGTGTCAACAATGCCATCAATTGCGATTGCTCCTCGCCGGTGAGTCCGTGCAATGCCTTGGTTGTCAGCTTTTTGCCTTGTTGATGCAGCGCAGACAGCACTGCCTGACCATGGGCTGTCAGCGTCAACTTCACATTACGTCGGTCGTTTTCATCAGCCACGCTGGTCAACAAACCCATATCGCGTAAGCCTTTGATCAAACGTGCAAGTTGTGCCTTGTCACGTCCGCTGTGGCGGGCAAGATCGCTTTGCGTCGATGCGGGATAGCGCTCAAAGAACGACAACACTTTCTTTTCCATGTGGGTGATGTCGTATTGACCGTCACGCAGCACCTGATATTGCTGTGACCGGTACTGATGCATGATCGTGTGGATCAGTTCCAAAATGTCATCTTCCGAATGTGATGGATGATGGTTGACATTGTCATTTAATTCGCGCATGATAGTAGATATTGTCAACCAATGAAGTGAGTGAGCAAATGAGTATAGAGCCAAGTACCAGCCGCGTACAACGCGTACGCCATGAAATCAAGCGCCGCCTGCTACAAGTCGTGCGTGCAGAGTCAATCAGCCCACATTTTCGCGCCATTACCTTTGCCGGAGCGGATCTGGAGGGCTTCATCAGCGCGTCTTTCGACGATCACATCAAATTCATCATCGATGATGGCGAGGGCGGCGGAATCATGCGCGATTACACGCCACGTCATTACGATGCGGATAAAGGTGAATTGACCATCGAATTTGCCCTGCATGGCGATGGTCCAGCAGCGAACTGGGCGCAACAAGCAATGCTAGGGCAATTGGCAACAATAGCGGGACCGCGCGGTTCCTTCGTCATTCCGACTGATTACGCCTGGCATTTGTTTATCGGTGATGAAACGGCATTGCCTGCGGTATCGCGCCGTTTAGAGGAAATGCCAGCCGGTGCGCACGTATTGGCGGTTTTGCAGGTCGATGACAATCAGGATCAGCGCAACTTCAAGACGCAGGCAGATGCAAATGTGCAATGGGTTACGGACAATACGCAGCTACTATCCTCGGTGCAGGCGCTGAATTTGCCTGAAGGTGAGGGCTATATCTGGTGTGCCGGGGAATCGGTGACGATGGCTGCAGTACGCCGTATTCTGGTTGAAGAGAAAGGACACTCGCGCCATAACATCCGTGCATCGGCCTATTGGAAGCGTGGTGCGAGTGGGCATCATGAAACGCTTGAGTCCTGAAGTAAGTGTATCGCGTGAAATCAGTCGTTATGAGACGCTTCCATGCCAGCCTTTGATGCTGCTGAACAAAGTCAGTAGTGCTGCGACGATCAAGACCATGCCGACGGTCTTCGCCAGCCACGCGTTCAGGTCGGGGCGTGTTTCTAGCGCAGTGTGAGCGCGACTGGCGGTCAATGTCAAACCGCCATAGATGGCGATTTGGGTTGCTGCGGTAATCAAGCTTAATACCGCAGCCTGCGTCCAGATCGAACCATGTGCTGCATCGACAAACTGCGGGAACACTGCCAGCATGAATACGTAGGCTTTGGGATTGAGCAGGCAGGTAGCCATCGCGCGGATAAAATTGTGCGGCATGGAACGTGTGCTTGCCGCCAAAGCTGGGGCATTCAGGCGCTTCACGCGTATCATTGACCAGCCTATCCAGGCGACATAAAGCGCACCGACAAACAACATTGTATTGAAGGCTGCGGGAAACAAGTTCAGTACAACGCTGATACCTGTCGCCCCGATGATCATATGGCAAATGCCGCCAACGACGATGCCTGCAACTGCCGCCATGCCTGCGCGACGACCACCGCTGATGCTGCTGCCGAGTACGAAAGCCATATCCATACCCGGCAAGATAATGATGCCGAACACCAGCAGAAAATACAGCCAGAGTTGCGAGGTGGTATTCATTCTTGTTCTCCCTCGTGTTCGTGTTTGCTTGATTTAGGCTGAGCGACGGAAATCCATCGTCCAATTGGTCTCCCATGTCTCGCCGCCATCGCTGGAAAATGCCTGTTCCCAGCGTGGTGTCTCGCCATTGGTGCCTGACCATGTGAAACGCACGCGAATTGGCTTGCCTGCGAACGTGTCATCCCCCTCAAAAATTCCTGTGCCATTCATAAAGCGGCCATGGACTGGTGGTTGCAGTTCAACACTTTGGTTGTCCACCCAATAAATGCTCCATAGCTGTGCTACGGGATCGAACAGGCGCAGCGACATGCCGATAAACCCCGGGCGGTGTGGACTCAGGAATTCATCTTGGTTGCCTGCGCCGCCAAGAATCGGATGACAGTCGCTGGTGGCGTCGAATTCTTCCCATTCGCTGCAATCCCCCAGTCGTTTCTGCAAGCGTCGGTTGTGGACATGCCAGAAGCCATAAAGGAAGTCGAAATCGCGTACGCCGGAAAATGCAGCCTCGAACTGACGCGTTGCGGATGCAAGGCGGTGGACGGGGAGTCCGAAAGAAATTGGAGTGACCAGAGTTTGCGTTGCCATGATGTTCTCCTTGTTGGTTGTGCAATCGATGAACGTCATCCTAAGATTTAAATAGGACAAAAAACGTCCTAATTCGCGTTATGATGTGGACATGAGTAATCCAACTACACGCGTACTGGCTTTGCTGGAGCTATTGCAGACGCATGGTTTGATGCGTGGTGCCGAATTGGCTGCCCGGCTGGAAGTTGATCCGCGCACGCTGCGCCGTTATATCCAGACACTGGAAGACCTGGGTATTCCAGTAACGGCAGAGCGTGGGCGTGACGGTGGCTATCGACTGATGCACGGGTTCAAGCTGCCGCCGATGATGTTTACCAATGATGAGGCAGTTGCCCTGTCGCTGGGATTGCTCGCCTCGCGCAATCTGGGGCTATCGGATGCCGCACCTGCAGGCGAGGGGGCGTTATCCAAGCTGCAACGCGTAATGCCAGATAATCTGCGCCGCCGCGTTCAGGCAATCGGCGAAACGGTGACCTTGGGCATAGCCCGTTCTACTTCCTCAGGAGATCCTGAGATATTGGCAACCCTGGGGGCAAGTGCGCAAAATCGTCAGCGTGTACGTATTCAATACCAGGCCCCGAACCAGAATAAGACTGAACGCAGCATCGACCCTTATGGTTTGGCATATTTGAACGGCGGCTGGTACGCGGTCGGTTACTGTCATTTACGCAAGGATTTACGCTCATTCCGCCTCGATAGAATTTTGTCTGCTGATTTAATGCCGCAGAGCTTTGGCCGCCCCGAACATTTCGACCCTCTAAGCTTTCTTAGAACTGCCATTGCGACCATGCCGCGCGCGTTTAGCGTGACGGTGCTATTGCACGCCGATCTGGCGACGGCAAAAGAGGAAATTCTGGCATCTCTCGGTATTCTTGAGCCGACTTCAGATGGAATATTACTACATGCTCAGGTGGAGGATCTACATTGGATGGCACGCGAGTTGGCAAGGCTATCGGTTTCCTTTGAAATCCGGCATCCAACAGAGCTCAACGACCTCCTCGCCAAACACGTGCAAACCTTGATGGCGTTAGCCAAAAAATAATAGTTTCTCAATTTAGGATTCTGTGCTGTACCAGTCATAGAAATGAGATAGAAGCATATTTCTATGAGATGTCTATGTCCTCAAAGAATTTTCCTTCTAATTTCTATGCTAAATATTTGTCAGTTTTAGTTTTTCTGGTTATATTTAACCAGGGGAAACTATTTGCGGCAGATAGTACCTTGGCAAATTGCTTCAGTGATAAGCATATGCGCAGCCAGAACGCCGCGGAAAGCGAAGGTATGGGGTTAGCGCTACAACAACTGAATCATGAAATGGTCTATGTCGGCCAGCCGCTGAAATGGGATATTTTTAATGCTCAGGGCAAGCTATTGCTGCAGCGTGGCTATATAGTGAAGAGCGATTCCCAGCTTGAAAGCTTGCTGGAGCGCGGCATGTATGCGCGTGCTACCGATGTCAATCAAGGCAAGCTCGAAGCAAAACGTCCTGCTGAATTCGATCCTTTCGCGCTATGGGAGAGTTTGAGCAAGGACTGCAATCGCCTTTGTGGTGGTTATCAAAAGTCCTCGCCGCAGGAAGTGCTGGACGTTCTCGACAATATTCTCAACGTGATGGAAACCCTGGTGACAAAAGCACCGGACGCTGCCATCTTCGAGTTGATGCAAATGGACTTGTCGAATTACGTGGTGGCGCATAACCAGCAAACAGCGTTTCTTGCGACGCTGATTGCCAGCAAACTCGGATGGCCGCGCAAGCGTGTGCGTACCGTCAGCCGGGCGGCAGCGACCATGAATATCGCGGCATTCCAACTGCATGCTACCTTGTCCCTGCAAAAAGACCCGCTGACCGATGCGCAGCGTGCAGAGATGCATTCGCATGGCATGCGTGGCCGCAAGATGTTGGAAGCGATGGGTGTCAATAATGAAGAATGGTTGCAAGCAGTGGAAGAGCACCATCCTGAATCGCTGGAGCCGGGCCGTAAGCCATCTGAGCTGGCGGACCTGATTCATCATGCGGATGTTTATCTTGCCAAGATATCGCCACGAGCTTATCGTTCAGCCAAAGCGCCGAACATTGCGGCGAAAGAAATGGTGCAGAGAAAAGGCGCGAATGCGCAGTTCGTCGCTACCATTGTCAAGGAAATCGGCGTGTATCCACCTGGTAGCTATGTGAAGCTGAGCAATGGCGAAACGGCAGTCGTCGTTCGTCGCGGCAAGCAGGCGCATACGCCGGTAGTATTCAGCCTCTACAATGGTGCAGGAATGCCACTTGGGGAGCCTATCATGCGCGATACCGGCTCTCCGTCTTTCGCGGTATCGAGCTATGTCCCCAAGAACAAGGTGATGGTTACCGTCAATCGCGCACGGTTGTTCGGTATGGAAAAGAGCGCCATACGCGCGTTTGGTTGAATCGTTACCTTCAGTTACAGTCAAATCTTGAGATTTCGGCTATAGTGAGGCGCTTCGCAACCTTGCCATTGCTATCGCTTTGCGAGTGCAAGTCGTTGAGCACTATCCATCCCCTCATTGATGACGATATCCGGTCTCTTCCAAGAAGCTGTTGCTGCGTACCAGATGGGGCGTCTGGCTGACGCAGAACAAGCCTGCCTGCAAGTCATTGCACAAGACCCGAGGCATGCTGATGCTTTGCATCTGCTTGGCGTTCTATGCTATCGGCGCGGTAATCTGCTCGACGCGGAAAGCTGGATCAAACAGGCGCTGCAAGTGCATGAAACCGCGACGATGCTCGGGCATATGGGCAACCTATTGTCCGACATGGATCGTATGCATGAGGCGCAGCAGCATTATCTGCGTGCCTTGGTGCTTGACCCCGCCCACAGCCATAGCTACTTCAATTATGCGAATCTGCTGCAAAAACAGCGGCGTGAACACGAGGCCGAGCGGGCACTATTGCGTTCGCTGGAAATCACCCCAGAATTTGCGGAAGCGAATCTGCAACTCGGCGTGATCTGGCAAGAGAGACGGCATTATGCAGGTGCTGAATTTTGTTACCGTCGTGCGCTGGTGACGCGGCCTGATTTTATCGAGGCACTCGTCAATCTGGCTGAAGCACTCAAACTCATGCTTCGCCACGTTGAAGCAGAATTGCATTTGAAAACGGCGTTGGTAATGGCGCCGTCGTTTGCGAAAGCCTTGAATAATCTGGCGGTGCTATACAGCGAAACAGAGCGACGTGATGAGGCGAAGACGCTTTATTTGCGTGTGCTTGCGGTGGAACCAAATCACGAGAATGTCCATCTGAATCTCGCGCATCTGCATCAGGAATTGCAGCAGTATTCGCAGGCGCAATACTATTTCGGCTACGCATTGGCGATGGATGCGCCCAATCCACAAGTCCAGTTCAATTATGGTTCGTTTTTGCTGCTGCAAGGTGAGTATTTGCGTGGTTGGCAGCGCTATGAGGCACGCTGGAAGACGGTGGAAGCCGAGGTGATGCCGAAATTTGCGCAGCCGCGTTGGCTGGGCAATGACGACATAAGTGGCAAGACGATTTTGCTGCATGCGGAGCAGGGCTTGGGCGACACCTTGCAATTCGTGCGTTATGCAAATCTGCTGCATGCGCAAGGTGCGCGGGTATTGTTGCTAGTGCCGTCGTTGCTCAAGACATTGCTTGCCAGTTGTGCTGGTGTGGCAGGGGTTTTCACGGCAGCTGACGACTTGCCTGCCTTTGATTATCACTCGCCCTTGATGAGCCTGCCACTTTTGTGTGGTACGACGTTAGGCACCATTCCAGCAACAACGCCATATCTGTTTGCGCAACAGGATGCTATAGAGCTTTGGCGTCAGAAGTTGGGCGCGGGTTCAGCGATCCGTGTCGGTCTGGTTTGGGCTGGAGCAGCGCGGCGGGGGCAGGCTGCAGCTTACATCGTGGATAGACAGCGCAGCATGCATTTCCAGCAGATCAGGCCCTTGCTGGACGTGGATGGTGTTGAGTTCCACAGTTTGCAGGTTGATGCTGAAGCACGTGCGCAAATTGGGGGGGATTGTATCACCGATCACGGCGCAGACTTGCGCGACTTTGCCGATACGGCAGCCTTGGTTGCCAATCTGGATCTGGTGATTTGCGTCGATACCTCGATTGCCCACCTGACGCGCGCGATTGGCAAACCATTCTGGTTGTTAAATCGCTACAATACGTGCTGGCGTTGGTTGACGGAGCGTTCAGATAGCCCTTGGTATCCTTCTGCGCGTCTGTTCCGACAGCCCAGACCCGGCGATTGGGCAAGCGTCGTCCGCGATGTCAAAAGCGCGCTGGAAGATTTGACCTCCGCGCGCTCATAGCACGCAGTAGGGATTGCGTGTTACGGAAATCAATTTCATTGTAGAGGAATACTTCGTGCGAACGCAAAGTATGTTGGCGCGATCGTAAAATGAATATGCTCAAGAATCAATTTCTGCGCGGCGCGGCTGCTGTGCTGATGTGTATGTTAAGCGTGGTGGCCAATGCTGCAACGACAACTGCGACCAGCGAAATCAGCCATCCTGGCCCATCCATCACTGCTTACGTCAAGCGTGGCGACGACAAATTGCCGATTTTCCTGGTGGATCATTTGCGCAAGGGGGATAAGCTTTCCGTTACCACCAATAAAACAGAAAAGGGCGATGGTTCATGGTTGCTGGTGCTGGCGCTGGTATCGCCACTAAGTAACAAGGTCGATGCGCAGAAGTTCGACCTGACTGAACAAAAGGGTGAAGCGAGTATCGATATCACCGCCGACGATCAGGTGCCAGTAATGGTGCTGGCGCCGCAAGTGCGCACATTGT
>Ga0116226_10001553_pt1 | contig 19945 bp, 16 predicted proteins | sample S1TSphfallax_FD_89692 | JGI IMG/M metagenome (GOLD analysis project Ga0116226, IMG submission 89692) | Host-associated microbial communities from peat moss isolated from Minnesota, USA - S1T2_Fa - Sphagnum fallax MG | ecosystem: Host-associated > Plants > Peat moss > Unclassified | place: USA... | reverse complement strand
TTTTTGGTATTGTTAACTATTTCGAGGCTGCAGCACTGAGGCTTGCATTTCGAAAAATTTTAGATAAAAATCGACACTGGATGTATTGTTAGCCATTTTTTTAACTTTCCAAACACCCTCTAAAGATGAAGATGTTAAGCAAATTTTTTCCAGGGTAAAGGTGTCTACCAAAAAAATGTTAATTCCTTTGAATTTAATCTTGCATAAAATTCATTATTTGTCATCTAGTAAAAGCTTCCTATTGCCACAGGAAGTCGGGAGCTCTTTAGCTTCGCCGAGGCTTCACGTCTCACGTCAGGATTTGATATTCATCAAACGAAAAAAAGGCTCCCATTAACCTGGCCCATTGGGCCACTCTTCTTCAAGATCATCTGGTTCAGGCTCAAACTCTTCCAATGTTTTTGATTTACGTCCTGCCAGCTTGCGAATGATTGCCAGAATCCAAGCAATGAAGACATAACTCCACGAGAGGACCATAAAGACAAGCGCAAAGTAGTGTAAAATCCCATAAAAAATCAACACAGCAGCCAAAACCGTGAAAAAGACGGTCCGGAAAGAGGCGACTCGAATTTCTAAGGTTTTAATACTTGGAAATTTCCAACGACTGATCATGCAAGATCCAAGTAAAATCAGCGCTAATGATAAAATCCATGCTTCGCTCGTCTTGGATAGCGCGACAGTGGAGATAAAATCTTCCGAAAAAAGAAATAAATTGAGGGAGACTGCCGAGGCGGCTGCCGCTGGAATGGGTAAACCAGTGAAGTGTTTTTTGTGCGACTTTGCCAAGTCAATATTACTTTTTGCTTCTAATGCATTCACGTTAAAGCGTACCAACCGAAGAACTCCACAAATAGAAAAAATGATGGCAGCTATTGTAGCAAGAAAGGAAAGTTGAGTCCCAGGAACGACGGATAAGCTTTTTAAAATGATGACAGAGGGAGCGACACCAAAGGAAATCGCATCTGCTAAAGAATCAAAAATGCCGCCAAAATCGCTTTCCGCTTTGATGGCCCTTGCGATTGCTCCATCGAGTAAATCGGCAAAAGCAGCAAGCAACAAAATCGCTGTGACAGCGGTCAAAACCTGATGATTCGCCTCTCCGCTCTCTATCATATTCATTTTGAATATCACAAAAAGACCGCAAGAGAGTCCAAAGGCGGTCACCACATTCGGCAATAGGGCAATTTTCTTTAATTTTTTTTCATTAGGCATGGGGTTTTTCTGGATGAATTTTCCAAAATTTTCCCCTCTTGTCCTAGGGGGACAAGAGCTTCGCCAACGACTTTCTTCGATCCGTTCACGGCAGCGGCCTCTTTCAAAGTCTTTCGCCGATCGGTTTGATATGACGGCTCTCGCGAGGTGTCAGCCTCCCGGTTTGGCTCAACCGACATGCCCCTCTCTTGACGTAAGGAGAGTGATCAAGCGCGAGGCTTTGACTAAGACGACATTCCATTCTGGGTATATCATAGTCTGAGAATAGACTTCAAGGCTTGCTTTTTTTCCTCCCATTAAGAAAAGGGAAGAAGTGGCAAGTCCAAAGGTTATGAGAAAAAAGTTGCAGATCTCCCTTCTTTTCAGTTATACCCACTCCACTTCAAGAATTGAATCCGGGGAATTTTCGGCATGGTTCAAGCTTGGGTCACTCTAGTGGAATAGGGATATTTTCAGTAAAACATGGCATCTTCAGGATGCTTTCAAAGGATCATGCAGATGTCCATTTACTCTCCTCGCCTTTGCTCCACCGGGCAAATGTATCGCCAATTTAAGTTAATCAAAGCGACTGAGATTCCAGAACTGCAATGCCTTCTGCGGGAACTCATCCATGAACCAAGCGGCGCACAGATCATGCACATTGAAAATGATGATCCCGACAACTTATTTTGTCTCTCTTTCCAAACACTCCCCACATGCTCAAATGGAGTTGCGCATATCCTCGAACACACTGTGTTATGTGGCTCAGAGAAATTTCCAGTGAAAGACCCTTTCTTTGCCATGAGTCGACGCAGCTTGAACACGTTTATGAACGCCCTAACCGGAGCCGATTTTACATGCTATCCAGCCGCTTCTCAGGTCCATAAGGACTTCTATAACCTCTTAGAAGTTTATTTGGATGCCGTTTTTCATCCCCTTCTCAATGAATTGAGCTTCTTGCAGGAAGGACATCGCCTGGAGTTCAGCCAACCCTCAGATCCCTCCACTCATTTAGAGTGGAAAGGCATTGTCTATAATGAAATGAAAGGAGCCTTATCTGCCGCTTCTACCCGTTTATCTGAAGCCATCAATGCAGCTCTTTTTCCAGATGTCACTTATGGATGCAATTCAGGAGGAGATCCCCAAGAGATTTCCCAACTGACCTATGAGGAACTGAAACAATTTTATCAAACCTTTTACCACCCGAGTCGGTGTTTATTTTTCTTCTATGGCAATATGCCATTAGAAAATCATCTAGAGTTTATTGCTGAACGAACGTTGAATGATACACGCAAGGCCTCCCCTCTTCCTCCGATTCCCCTTCAACCTCGCTTCACCTCTCCGCTCCACAGAGAGCTGACCTACCCCATTGCGGCAGACGAAGAGACTCATGAAAAAACGTTGATTGCGTTTGCATGGCTCACATGCCATATCCTTGAACAACAGGATGTGCTAGGCCTTAATATTCTCGAAATCATTTTGATGGATACGGATGCCTCGCCTCTTAAAATGGCGCTCCTCCAATCAGGATTATGTAAACAGGCGCAATCGTTTATCGATGTAGAACTCAATGAAATCCCCTGGGGAATCACCCTCAAAGGATGTCAACCTGAGGATGCAGAGGCGCTGGAAAGCATTTTAAAAGCAACTTTAAGAGGAATTTGCGCAATGGGAATCTCCCTTCAACTCATTGAAAATGCGATTCATCAGCTCGAATTTCATCGCAGCGAAATCACCGGCGATCAAGCGCCCTTCGGCTTATCTCTTTTTATGCGATCAGCCTTGTTAAAACAACATGGAGCCGATCCTACGCAGGGGCTCACAATCCACTCTTTATTTGACGGTCTCCGACAAGCAATATGGGCTGACCCTCATTATTTCAGCCACCTCATTCAAAAGTATCTCCTTGATAATTCCCATTTTGTCCGGATTGTGATGAAACCTGATCCGCAACAAGGGGAAAAAGAAGAACAGAGAGAAAAAAGCCGCCTTTCAGCAATTAAAGAGTCGCTTTCCACCGATCAAATTGAGGCTCTTGTCAAGAAAGCTGCGGAATTAGCCGATTTTCAAAGGAAACAAGGCGAAGAAAATGTTGAAATCCTTCCCAAAGTTGCCGTGAATGATATTCCGTTGGCAACAAAAGAGTATCCTCTCATTCAGGAGAATGTAGGAAAACTCACCGTTTTCCACCAAAACATCTTTACAAACGACATCGTCTATGCCGATTTAGTCTTTCCTCTCCCCGATCTCAAAGAAGAGGATCTTCCTTATCTCCGACTCTTTACCCTGGTCCTGAGCCAAGTTGGGTGTCATTCCCGCTCGTATCAGGAAAATCTTGAATACATTCAAGGGAATACGGGAGGGGTGGGTGCAGGAATAAGCTTAAATTTACAGGCGAATAACCACCTTAACTTCTCTCCTACTTTCCATTTGCGCGGCAAAGCGCTCTACAGAAAAGCGCCGAAATTATTCTCTCTTTTGCAGGAGATGGCAGCCACCCCTCGACTCGATGACCTCAAGCGATTGAAGGAAGTGGTCCTTAAACATTTTACCGGACTCGAAAGTCGCTTAAACCAACAGGCTCTCAAATATGCGATCAATTTATCGGCCAGCGCCCTTAATGTCGCTTCCAAGATAGCCAATGAACTCTATGGACTCCATTATTTTTGGAATATTCGAGAGCAGGTCAAAGCATTTGATCAGCATGCCCCCCTTCTTCTCTCGAAATTACAAGAGATGGCGGAACGGGTCACCTGTCTGAATGATCCTCACCTTGTTTTAAGCGGGGATCGCACGATGTACAATCAACTGAAAACACAGGGTTTTTATGGCCTTAAAGACATTAGAACATCTCCCTATCAACCTTGGCAAGGAAATATTCCCCTAAATCCTGTTGTTCCTCAGGGAAGATTGATTGCTTCGCCCGTTGCTTTTATCGGTAAAGTCCTTCCCACAGTCTCCTATACTCACCCTGACGCTCCTGCCCTCAACATCGCAGCCTTTCTCTTTGATCACCTAACGCTCCATGCTAAAATTCGGGAACAAGGAGGGGCTTATGGCGGAGGCGCTGTGAGCAATCCGACCTCGGGAAATTTTTACTTTTACTCCTACCGCGATCCTAATATTGTCTCTACGCTTAAGGCCTTTGAAGAGGCAGTTCAAAACGTCATTGAAGGAAATTTTAATGCCTCAGATCTGGAAGAAGCCAAATTAAAGATGATCCAAGGACTCGATTCCCCTATTTCTCCCGGCAGCCAAGCTGAGGTTGCCTATAACTGGTGGCGCGAGGGGCGCACATGCGACGTGCGGCAAGCGTACCGGAATCGACTCCTTTCTCTCAGCGGCGATGAGGTGATCTCGGCAGTGAAAACCATCATCGCACCCAACATGGATCGAGGAATAGCTGTCATCTTTGCTGGTAGAGAGCTGCTCGAAAGAGGCAACCAAGAATGGATAGCGGAGGGAAAGGAGCGATTCCTCATTGAGGCGATTTGATTTCCCCGCCTGAAAGGGGGGGTCTCCGGGTTGTCAATTTTATGAAAAAAATGACTTGCAAAAATGAGAGAGCGTCGGTATCGTGAGCCATGTATTAGTTTAAATGGATGGAACGGTTTTATTATGCACTCCTCCTTTTCTTTGTTTTTTACGTCCGCTCTTATATTCTCCAGCATGGGCCTGGCAACAACTTCTTTTGCTTCGGCAAGGCAAGAAGCCCCTTCTGTTTCGGAGGGAAACCGAACAGAAGATATTCGTCAACTCTCCGCAAAAGAGACCGTTGTCGATTTTAGAGCCGTCGCCAAAAAGGCCATTCCCGCGGTTGTTTCGATAAAAGTTCAAAGCAAAAAGGGATCTTCGCTCTTTGGAAGCGATCATCCGCCCGAAGATCCGTCCGATCTTTTTTGGGGGGATGAGTTCTGGAATTTTTTCGGACTCCCTCGGCGCGGTGCACGCTCACAGCCTTTCGCTGGTCAAGCTTCCGGAGTTATCGTCAAACCAGAGGGTTATATTTTAACGAATAGCCATGTCGTGCATGGCATGGACAAAATCACTGTTCAGCTCAATAACGGGCGGGAATTCCAGGCAAAACTCTTAGGAGAAGATGTGAATAGTGATCTTGCCTTGATTAAAATCGATGCAAATCAACTTCCCTACTTAACATTAGGAAACTCAGATGACTTAGAGGTGGGCCAATGGGTCGCTGCCATTGGAAACCCCTTTGGACTTCAAGCGACGTTAACGGTTGGCGTTGTCAGTGCAAAAAGTCGCAATAATCTCGATATTGCTCGCTATGAGGACTTTATCCAAACCGATGCTGCCATCAACCGCGGAAATTCAGGAGGGCCTCTTATCACTTTAGATGGAGACATTGTTGGGATTAATACGGCCATTGCAACCACAGCGGCTTCTGGCTATGTCGGAATAGGCTTTTCTGTTCCCAGCAACATGGCAAGACACGTCATCGATGAAATTCTTTTAGAAGGAAAAGTAACGCGTGGATTTTTAGGAGTCTCTTTACAATCGATCGACTACAATCTTGCTAGAGCCTTTGGTTTGAAAAAGGTTGAGGGAGCGTTAGTCGCAAATGTTACGAAACATTCTGCTGCCGATCGCGCTGGCCTACAAATGGAAGATATCATTCTCCGCATTAACGATCGCCCCATTGAAAATGCCGCCGCTTTGCGCAATGCCATCTACATGATGAAACCTGGGACACGAATTAAATTGACCGTCTTGCGCAAAGATGAGCAAATTCAAGTGCCCGTGACTGTGGGCGCTTATTCCGAAGATGCGGTGACTGTCAACGGAGACGCAGACTCTACAAGAAATTCCTTGGGTATCGAAGTCAGCAACCTGACTCCGGACATCGCTCGTCAACTGGGTTATACTCAAGATCAAGGCATTGTGATCACCAGCGTGAATCCTTCAAGCATTGCTGGATTGGCGGGCCTCAAAAAGGGCGCGTTAATTTTGGCCGTGAATCGTCAAAAAATTTCAACTGTTGAGGAATTCAATCGAATCGTAGGACAATCTCCTAAAGATCGCCCCACGCTTCTTCAAGTAAAACAAGGGGATCTCTATCTCTTTGTCTCTTTACAAACACAGGAGTAAAGAGATTGACAGGAACGCAACAGTGGATTGATCGACATCGAGCTCAATGGCTTGAGGAGCTGATGACGTTTTTGAGTTTTCCGAGTGTAAGCTCGGAATCTCAATTTAAGTCCTCGGTTTTGGAATGCGCAGAGTGGCTCGCTTCCTATCTAAAAAATCTCCAATTCGATGTAGAGTTATGGCCCACCCAGGGGCACCCTGTTGTTTTTGCCCATCATATGAAAGCGGGATCACATCAGCCCACATTGCTCATTTATCATCATTATGACGTTCAGCCCGTCGATCCCCTCGAAAAATGGCACTCTCCTCCTTTTACTCCCTGCTTGCGCAATGGACAAATTTATGCCAGAGGGGCACAAGACAATAAAGGACAGTGTTTTTACGTCCTCCAAGCATTGAAACTACTACAAGATCGAGCGGGCTCGCTTCCCATCAATATTAAGCTATGCATTGAAGGAGAAGAAGAGGTGGGAAGTGCCGGGCTTACCTCTCTTCTTTTCGAAAAAAAAGAACAGCTTAAGGCTGACCACCTGGCCATCGTCGATTTAGGGTTGCGCAAAGCAGATGTTCCTGCATTGACACTAGGGACTCGAGGGATTGTGACGATGGATGTAGACATCGCTGGATCTCACAATGATTTGCACTCCGGCTCCCATGGAGGCATCCTTCATAACCCTATTCACTTGCTTGTCAAACTCTTAGCAAGCATGCGCGATGATCAAGGGCGGGTTGTCATTCAAGGATTTTACAACAACGTGAAAGAATTATCATGGGAAGAACGCTCCAGAGTTTCGTTTCAGTTTGATGCAGACGCATATCAGCAGGAAACGGGCGCTGTTCCTGGGGGAGGAGAAGTTGAGTATTCTGCATTGGAACGGGCATGGATTCGTCCCACGTTAGAAATCAATGGAATTCATGGAGGTTATACGGGTGCAGGATTTAAAACTGTCATCCCTGCTAAAGCGCATGCCAAAATTTCTTGCCGTTTAGTTCCTGACCAAGAACCAGAGAAAATCCAACAACTGGTTGCCACGTTTCTAAAGAAACACGCTCCTCCAGGGATTAGAGTGACGGTTCACGTTCATCCAGGTCAAGGAAAAGCAATTCGAATCAGTCCAGAGGCCAAGGTTGTCAAGGCCTTTGCCACGGCACTGGAAGAAGCATTTTCAGCCCCCTGTGAATTTATTTTTGAAGGAGCTTCTATTCCCATTGTCCCAGCGCTTGCAGAAGCATCTGGGGGAACAACGGTCTTGCTGGGACTCGGATTAACCACCGATCAAATTCATGCCCCCAATGAGCACTTTGGAATTGACCGATTAGAAAAAGGGATGGTCGTCATGGCTCGAGCGATTGAGCTCTTGTCAGTGCAGGAGTGATCCCCCTTTCACTCCAAAGAGTGGAAGAGGGATAGGTTTAAACAACAACAAAATCTGCTTTCTTAGGAAGTGCAGCTAGGTGACGATCAATGGCTGCCACCTCTTTTTGATCCAGTGTACTAAAACAAGCATATCCGAACTTGAATAGCGCGGCAACAGCGGTGAGTGCTCCCAGAGCAGCTCCTGTCACGATTAAGGGGCTTGATCCAATTAACGCTCCCGCAGCAGCTGTTCCTCCTGCCACAAAGCCAAAAACGAGAAGAGCTGCATAATAAATGCGGCTATTTTTTTTTCTCACCAAAAGCCCTTCGACTTTGCCCACGATCTCATCAACGCTCTTTCGGTACTCTCCATTGTAACATCTTCTGTTGTGTTCCCAAGAGGCTTTTAGATCTTCAAAGCTTGCCTGCTTTTCTTTTGCTTCCTCATCGTTAGCAACAGCCTTCCCGATAAAAAATGCCGTGACAAAGGCAACAGCTAGTCCACCTAAGCCTACCCATAGGCGTGTCCTTTGCTCATCTTTTTTCTGCTCTTCTCCTCGATGATGGATGTGATGATGATGATTCTCAGAATTAAACATCTTCCAACTATGATCTGAAAGATCAACATTGAGCATAGGAGCCCCTCTGAATGGGACAGGTCGCTGGCCGTGATGATGCCGGGGAGGAGCCACTTCAGGAAGGGAGGGATGTGACAATTCAGAAGCTTTTTTAAACAATTTTTTTGTTTGATCATGCACTGCCGATGGAATGATCTTAGTGGGCTGATAAAAGCCTCGAGGTGGATTTGGATAAAAAGGAAATGAGGGAGCCCCTTGTGCAGGGTATTGGACTGGAGGCGCTGACGGATAAGACGGATAAGCAGGATTATAGTGATGAGGATCAACGACAGGAGGGTAGATATTATTATTCACAATTAACCTCTTTTTTTTATTATTCTTTAAATAACACACTTTTATCAATTATTATAAACATTAAAGTTAATTATTAATAAATAATTTTTAAATAATAAATTAATTAGAAGCTGAAAATAATGGATCCCGTTGGAGGACGATAGGATGACGGAAGTTCCAGGAGATGGGGATGTAAGAATTTATAAGGGATTGATTTTCAAGTGTCTTATTTTTTTTCTTGAATTGCTACTCTCCTTTTCTTATAGAAAAGATCTCGTGGAGGGTTGATGATTTAAATTTAAGAATTAACGATAAGTTGGTTGGGTTTGTTTGCACAAGCCCCTCCCTTTAGGGGTCGTTGATTATAGACGAGGTTGAGTCGCCCAGAAAAGCAGCATCCCTTCTAAGAAGCGTTGCACGGCAACCAACACAAGAACCATTCCAATGAGCCGCTCAGAGGCCATGAGACCATTCACGCCCAATAGTCGTTTGATGGGACGTGCAAAAAAGAAAATGAGTGCTGATAATAACCAAGCCATGAGAATCGCGAGGATCATCACCGATTGTAAAGGCTCAAGATGGGCATAGAGCATGATCGTCGCCATCAACGCGGGACCTGCGATCAAAGGGATCGCCAGGGGAAAAATAAAGGGCTCCCCTTGAGGGAGATGCGCGCGAGGACTGTCGCTGGCCGTAAATAAGATTTTGATGGCAATCAAAAATAAAATGATCCCAGACGAAAGGCGGACAGTTGTTTCTGACAAATCGAGAAAGTGAAAAATGGAGTCTCCGAAATAATTAAAGGAAAGCATCACCAAGAGAGCGATCACCATTTCCCGAGCAATGATCTGGTATTGTCGTTTGGGATCGAGTCCCTCGACCATCGCCAGGTAAGAGGATAAGTTTCCAAGCGGATCCATGATTAAAAGAAGAACCAATGTGACATTAAACAATGTCATAGAGCATTCCTAAGGTGACTTATTTCTCGAGGCTACACACTGTTTGTGAAAAACCCATCGGAGGGCAAAGACATGTCAATCGAAGATTTTATCATAACAGTGTTTTGTCTCATAGAGGATGAGCTTGAAAAATTGAGAGCCTTATTGCAAGTTAAAAATTTGCACATCGCGTAAACTAAGGGATGGCAAGAGCAGAAATAAAGAGCGAAGAGCCCTGCACGATCATTTCTATGGCAATCATCGCAAGTAGCATTCCCATTAGCTGCTCAAGGGCAGAAAGGCCCCGTTTCCCCAAAAAAAGCTGAAGATAAGGGGCGCTAATTAATACCAGCGTGATCCCCACCCATGCCAATAGAATGGCGAGAAAAATTTTCATATCATTCGCTTCTTGTTTGGAATACAACATCATCATTGTTAAAAGACCGGCTCCCGATAGAAGGGGAGTGGCGATCGGAACGATGAAGGGAGTATGCTTAACTCGTTGAATATGAGTTTCTTGGGGATTAGAAAAAATCATTTTCAAAGAAACAATCAAAAGCAAAACCCCACCGCTAATTGTGAGGGCAAATTGCTGAATATTGAGGCAACGTAAAAAGGTCTCCCCCAAAAACAGAAAGAATAACGCGAGGAGCATAGAAAACATCGCCTCGCGGAAAAGGATCTTTTGCTGTTCTTGAATCGTATGATCCCTAATAAGGGCAATAATCGTGGGGCTATTTCCTATCGGATTAGTGACAATAAAAAAAATTAGGGCAAGCTGAATGACAGACACAGAGAGCCTCGGGTCATAAAGTTGACTTTAGTGAAGGGAAAAGAAGAATGATATTCGTATCTCTTACATCCCTCCTACTGTCATCGATGAAGTGGCAAAGACCATGAATCAATCCATCTATATATAATTGATTAAGAAGGCTGATATCCCCACAAGCTGCAGCGATATAAGCTGTTGTGATAATTCCAACACAAGTTCGACACATTTCCTCTCCCCAAGTCAGCTGGTGTCTATGTGCTATGATGCGTTGAAATAGAGGCGTGACCCATCCATGGATTGCTGTTGCAATTGCAGATAAAACGCCCGCAATCAATCCTAGCCTCAAATTGTTTCTTAAAATAGTCCTAAGAATTGTTCCAACCCCAAATGCATAAATCATTTGCCTTCCTGTATTTTGAGGAACGTCTCGACAATAATCTTGGACCGTTTGATTCATATTATTTATCACTTGCACGTGCAACTCCTTTCGTCGGTTTGTAGCCATTCGACTTCAAGAATTGAATCTGGTCTTAGCCAAAGCCTCGCGCTTCGAGTATAATATGGAGGCATTTTCTATCGTCGAATCCCGAGAGCTTTCGCTTTGTTTAAATCCAGTTCTTGAATTGGAATCGGTCTCTCTTTGCTTTATTTTTGTGACGCCATAAAACCGCTCTTTAGTCGAGCGGATGAATGCAAATCTGAAGAATCGCCTTGTCGAAATCCATTTCTTGAAAATGAAAGACACAGAGAGTCTTAGGTCATAAAGTTGACCTTCACTTTTAGCAAAAAAGAAGGATATTCGTGGATCTTAGATCCTTTCTATTGTCATCTGCGAAGTTGACAAAACCATAAAGAAATCCATATACAACTAATTCATTAATAAGGGAGATATCTCCAAAAGCTGCAGCGACATAAGCCATTGTAATAAGTCCAATACAAGTTCGACACATTTCCTGTCCCCAAGTAAGCTGGTTTCTATGTCCTATGATGCGTTGAAATAGAGGCGTGACCAATCCATGGGTTGCTGTTGCAATTGCACTTAGAACGCCTGCAAACAATCCCACCCTCAGGTCGTTTTTTAAAATAGTCCTAGAAATTGTTCCAGCCCCAAATGCACAAATCATTTGCCCTCCTGTATTTTGAGGAACGTCTCGACAATAATCTTGGACTGTTTGATACATATTATTGATCACTTGCATGTGCAACTCCTTTATCTTTGCTTTATTTTTGTTAGGCCAAAAAATCGCTCTTTAATGCAGCGGATGAATGGTAAGTTCAACAGTCACTTTGTTCAAATCCAATTTTTGAAAATGACACACAGAGAGCGTCAGGTCATCACGTTGACTTTCGCTTTTAATGTCAAGGAAGAATAAAAAGCACATTCGTGCTTGGATCCCTTCTACTGTCCTCTATGGAGTTGATAACACTATAAAAAGGTCCATATGCAACTCACTCATTAGTAAGTGTTATATCTGCACAAGCTGCAGAGAGACAAGCTGTTGAGATAAGTGCAACATAAGTTCAACACATTTCCTCTCCCCAAGTCAGCTGGTGTCTATGTCCTATGATGCGTTGAAATAGAGGCGTGACCCATCCATGGATTGCTGTCGCAGTTGCAGATAGAACGCCTGCAGTCAATCCTTGCGTCAGGTCGTTTCCTAAAATAATCATACAAATTGTTGCAGAAGCAAATGCATCCGTCACTTGCATTCCTGTATTTTGAGGAACTTCTTGACAATAATCTTGGACCCTTTAATCTTGGACCCTTTGATACATATTATTGATCACTTGCCTGTGTAACTCCTTTCGTAGGTTTATACCCATTCCACTTTAAGAATTGAATTTGGGCTTAGCCAAAGCCTCGGGCTTCGAGGGTAGAAAAAGCCATCATATCATATGGAGGCATTTTCTACAGTCCAATGCCGAGGTCTTTCGCGTTGTCCAAATCCAATTCTCGAAGGGAAATGGGCATAAACTCGATGTAGAAATTTTTCTCACCTAATTCTAGAGTTATACTGTTTACTTTCAGTTAATTTAAAATAAAAGTCTAGTGAATTCTAGCGGTTTTATAGATTAAACGCAAAGGCACAAAAGCCCAGAGGAAACCTGCCGAATGTGCGCGACAAAAGGTGCCAAAAAAAGTCATAAAATTCAACCGGCCCTATTCTTGTGTTTTTTAGATTTTTTTTGACAAAAATCACAAATTGACAGCGTAAAGGCCCCTGCCTTCAGGGATGTGAGGAAACGCTGCTCCCGTGATATCCCCATTCCACTTCAAGAATTGGATTTGGATAAAGCGAAAGCTCCCGCGATTCCGGGGCTTTGATTAAGCGCAAATTCAACTCTTGAAGTGGAATGGGTAGAGGTTGTTTGTCTTTGTACTCATTTCATTTGAGGTTTTGTGCTGCACATGATATAAGCGATGTGGGTTATCACTCCCAATCATTCAATTCTCACTCAGATGGTTAAACGCAATCCCCACATCGCAAAACTCCATACAGGGTATTTGTTTCCTGAAATTATCAGGCGTAAGGAAGTGTTCCTTAACAAAAACCCGCAAGCACAGCTGATTAGTTTGGGCATTGGCGATACAACCGAACCCCTCCCCTTCTCTATTGCAAAGGAATTATCGCAGAAGGCGCAAGATTTGGCGACGCCGGAGGGCTATACGGGCTATGGCCCCGAGGAGGGAGAACACGTCTTGCGCCAGAAAATTGCCCAGGAGCTTTATCAAAATCGCTTGACTCCCGATGAAATTTTTATCTCCGATGGAACAAATTGCGATATTGGCCGTTTGCAGATTTTATTCGGAAGCTCTGCAACGATTGCCGTTCAAGATCCTTCTTATCCGGTCTATGTCGATACAAGCGTAATTCTGGGACAAACGGCGCGTTATCATCTCCCTTCTGGAACATATGAGGGAATCTCCTACTTCCCTTGCCTCCCCATCAACCAGTTTTTTCCTGATCTAGAAAAAATGATTCGCACTGATTTAATTTATTTCTGCTCTCCTAACAATCCCACAGGAGCGGTTGCTACCCACTCTCAACTGAAAGAGCTGGTCGATGTTGCAAGGAAACATCGCTCCATCATCATCTATGATACAGCCTATGCAAGCTATATCCAAGATCCCGATCTTCCCCGCTCGATTTACGAGATTCAAGGAGCTAGAGAAGTGTCCATTGAGCTAGGTTCCTTTTCAAAAATGGCAGGTTTTACAGGCATTCGGCTGGGATGGAGCGTTGTCCCGCAAGAACTCACATTTGAGGATGGCCATCGAGTGAATCAAGATTGGAATCGAGTGCACTCCACGTTCTTTAATGGAGCATCGAACATTGCGCAAAGAGGCGGACTTGCTGTCTTGCAGCCAGAAGGGCAAATAAGTATTAAAAAGCTGGTGGCTTTTTACATGGAAAATGCCTACCTACTGCGACAGGCATTAAAGGCGCTGAATTACGAAGTGTATGGAGGAACAAATGCGCCCTATCTTTGGGTCCGCTTCCCCCATCTCAGCTCATGGGAAGCATTTGATCGATTTTTGGAAAAAGGGCATATTCTCTGTGCGCCTGGAAGCGGTTTTGGTCCTGCAGGAGAGAGCTTTGTACGCTTTAGTGCTTTTGGGAAGCGCTCTGCCATCGAAGAAGCAGCCCAGCGGTTCCATGAGTGCAAGCTTAATCTCTCAAATCGGCAACTTTAATGATCCTGATAAAGGCGGTGATAGCGCTTGGAAAAAGATCGTATAGGGTCATCGGACCTTCGCCTATGCCGATTCCACTTTATTGGATTTCGAGGACATATTCCACTCGGATAAATCTTTGCTTTTTTTGAGCCTTATCTCTAGCTCAGGTTTTTCATACTCTCATCTAATAATAATCGCATGGAGTCGAGTGTACATGAGTTAGGATTTTATTTCTAGCTTTCAGAGGGAAGGGGTCTATCACTCATCGCGACGTTGATTCTTGTGATGGCGCTCGTCTTAGAGCTTTAATTAAAGTTGTCCATGCAAGTGGAATTCAGTATTCAACTATTTCGCAGAGGCTATCACAGCGATCAACATTCCTTCAAGATGAAGGGGAGGGAGTGAATCGTTTGCTTAAGCTGTCTCCATGAGGAGGGAGCTAAATCGCACAAGGGGAGACGGCATCCTCCCGCCGGCATGCCGCATAATTGCATCGCCGCTTTGATAGGAATCGGGTTTGTTTCGATGGAGAGAATCCTAAACAGAGGAAGGAGTTGATAATGCAGCGCCCTTGCTTGGGCAAGATTTCCGCTTGAAGCAGCCTTAACAAGTTTGTTTAAGGGATCAGGAATCAGATTGCTCGCGACGGAGATGGCTCCATGACCGCCTAAAGCCATGAGAGAAAAGATTAAGAGATCATCGCCAGCAAGGACAGCAAAAGGAGAGTCTTGTTGTGCGACGCTATCGATCACATCATGAATTTGCAAAATCCTCCCTGATGCCTCTTTCACTCCAATGATTGAAGGGAATTGCATCAGCCGTCGCAGTGTTTCCGTTTCGAGGTTTTGTCCCGTTCTCCCTTGAATATTGTAGAGGCAAATCGGTAAAGAGACTGCTTCGCTAATGGCCGCAAAATGACGAAATAGCCCCTCTTGGGTCGGCTTATTGTAGTAAGGGGTGACGATGAGAGCGGCATCCGCTCCCATGTCTTGGGCTTGTTGAGTCGAGGCGATGGTCGCCTCTGTCGAATAGCTTCCTGTGCCAACAATTAATTGTGTGTTCCCTTTGATTTGCTCCCGTGCGATTTTGATGATGGCCTCTTTTTCTTTCAAATTGAGAGTGGGCGCTTCTCCAGTGCTTCCTAAAATGAGAATTCCATTCACGTGATGTTGAAGCTGATGCTGCAGATTCTGGGATAGCCCCTCTCGATCAAGAGCCCCTTTGGCGTCGAAGGGTGTAATAAGAGCTGTGTATAGGCCTGTTAATTTCATCTTTCAGACATTAAATCTTGGTTTTGGCTTACACAAGTTTATCTAATAGAGTTTGAATAAATGCGACCAAGCCACCCAATCGAGGCAAGTCTCTTACATCTTGAGGAAGTGTTGAGAGAAGTTTGTCTATGTCCAGAGCAACAGATGATGGATAATAAGTGCTTAAATTTCAAGAGAAATTTCGATCATCATCACTTGAAGAAATCGTCAAGGGTAAAGAATCCCTTACGAGAGAGAAGCCATTCAGCGGCCATTAAGGCTCCTTGTGCAAAGCCTTCTCGATGGCGTGCCTGGTGCGTCAATGTCAAGGTATCCGCAGCGCTGTCGAAATGCAACGTGTGCGTCCCTGGAATATGGCCGCAACGGATGCTAGAGAAGGCAAAATGTGGCCATCTGGGGAGATGATCGATAATCTGCCGAGTGAGCGCTTTAGCGGTTCCAGAAGGGGCGTCGAGCTTCTCTTGATGATGATACTCTACGCCGCAGAGGTCATAGGCCTCGAAAGGGGCAAGCAAAGAGGCGGCATAAGCGACAATGCGTTGAAAAAGAAACATCCCGATCGAGAAATTGGGGGCACAGAGACAGCTCCCTTGTGCTTCACAAACCAAGGCTTGGGCAGTGGCCATCTCGTTTTCCCAGCCAGTGGTTCCGATGACTAATGGTTTATTTAAAGACAAGCAGAGCTTAAGATGATCTAAGACAAGGGCACTGTGGCTGAAATCAATCGCAAGATCAGCTTGAGCGAGATCTTGTGGTCGCTCTTTAGGCATTCCTAGGCGGCGAGAAAAGCGAGCCATGATCTGATGCCCTTTCGCTTGGGCGGCACGCTCGACACCTTGTCCCATGTTACCATATCCAATCAGGGCGATCTTTATTGGAGTCATCTTATTTCTTCGGAGGAGATTTCGTTTTTTCCGATGCTTTGAGAATGACGCTCCACAAGCGGTTCATCTTGGCTCGCTGCTCAGGTGTTAAAGGGGAGAGAATGACAAAATCATCGTCATTGCTTTTAAAGGCTGCCTGCGTCCAGTTTGCCGATCCATTGACCAATGTCGTTTCATCAATGTAGACAAATTTGTGATGCAAGAGTTTGTGACCCGTGCTAAGGCGGACAGGAATGCCCCCTTTTTCCAAAAGGCGAACAATTTTTGCGCTGGCCCCTTTCCCTGAGTAGCCATCGATGACGACTTCTACGTTAACTCCCCGTTTCGCTGCAACGATAAGCTCTTTCGCAAAATCGACCCGTGTCCATGTGAACATGGCGACTTTAATGCTTTTTTGGGCGGAACGAAAAAGCTCGATGATCCGTTTCACGGCGTGTGGATCATCGGGTAACACCCATAATTCAATGTGTTGAGAAGAGGCTGTGGTTTCGCGATGGAGAAGCGGAGTGACCCCTTTCTCTTCATCCATGCTTTTGGCTCGTGCTGTTAATGCTTTCGCAAGAGCGGGATGGTCGATCCCCATGACAAGATTGCCGTGCACTTGCAAAGAGGCAGTCGTCAGATTTGCCGATCCTAGCCAGATCTGTTGGTTGTCGATGATGAGAATTTTTTGATGCATGAGTCCTTCACCTACGCGCCTAACAATAGTGGCTTGGGGAAGGTGGCGGGAGATTCCAGGAGACGCCTGCGCATCCACGACCATCTCAATCTTCACTCCGGCATCGCTTTTCTTTTGTAAGGCTCGAATGATTTGCGGATCGGTGATGGCATAAATGACAAGGGTAATCGATTCTTTTGCGTGATCGATCGCCTGTTCAAAGAGAGGGGTGAGATCATCGCCTGTTTGATTAGAATACAGTTCCACCGGTGCATCGGAAGTCGGTAGGCGTATGGATTCAGTCAAATGATATTCGGAAGCAAGGAGGTAAAGAGTCCATGCGAGCGCCACAATTAATCCGGTGAGGGATGTTTTCTTGATAAGGAGAGGAAAAGGAAACGAGGGTTTCTTTTTAGGCATTAGATCCATTCCATTAGGAGTTGCCGCAAACTGGTATGACGCTTTTGAACCTGATCTTTTTTCACTGCAATGGCAATGGCCCGTTTTGTTCCCACGAGGACGACCAGCTTTTTCCCTCGCGTAATTCCGGTGTAGAGGAGATTGCGATGCAGGAGCATAAAATGGCTTGTGTGAACGGGGATGACAACGCAGGGACATTCGCTCCCTTGAAATTTGTGAATCGAGATGGCATAGGCGAGAACAAGCTCATCTAAATCGCTGTAGTCATAGAGGACATTTCGCTCGTCGAAGCGAACCAAAACCTCTTGCTCTTCGGGATTAATATCGTGAATATAACCAATATCGCCATTGAAGACTTCACGCTTATAGTCATTCCGAATTTGCATCACTTTATCGCCCAATTGAAATTTGTGTCCCGCGCGAAATAGAGCCGTCTCCTTGGGATTGAGAATCTGTTGTAGCGTTTGATTCAGATGCTCGGTGCCGATCATCCCTTTTTTCATCGGCGCGAGGACTTGAATCTCTTCGGTTGGATGAAATCCGTACCGACTGGGAAGGCGTTGAGAAACAAGCTTCACAATGGCATTCAAAACCTCTTGGTTTTCCTGGCATTCCATGAAGAAAAAATCGCTATTTGGTCCATTATATAGTTGGGGGAAGATGCCGTGGTTAATGCGATGAGCATTCGTGATAATATGAGAGCCTGCGGCTTGTCGAAAGATTTCAGTCAAAGTGGTGACGGGTAAGCTTAAAGATCCAATCATATCTTTAAGGACAGTTCCAGGGCCAACGCTGGGGAGCTGGTGAATATCGCCTACAAAAATGACGCGAGCATGATCGGGAAGGGCTTTAAGCAGGCTGAACATGAGGTATGTATCGATCATGCTTGCCTCATCAATAATGATCAGATCGCAATCCAAGGGATTGTCTCGATTTCGTTTAAACCCTTTTCTTTTAAAGTCAAATTCTAATAGACTATGAATCGTCGATGCTTGACATTGGGTAATTTCGCTCATGCGCTTGGCCGCTCTTCCCGTTGGAGCCGCGAGAAGGATCTTTTCTGTGAGCTTGCGGGTGATGGTCAAAATGGCATTTGTGATTGTGCTCTTGCCCGTTCCAGGACCTCCTGTGATAATAGAGAGCTTGCCATTAGAGGCACGAGCCACAGCCTGCTGCTGATGAGGCGCCAATTGGATGTTGAGTTGTTTTTGAACCCAGGCGAGAGCTTTGTCGGCATCGATGGCACGGAGAGAGCTTGCCCCCCTTTTTAAGCGGCGTAATTCCCGGGCAATGCCCATTTCAGCCATAAATAAAAGTTTAAGCCAGACAAAATCGCGCCTTTTTCCTGCCTCTATTAACTCCTTGAGTTCCACTCGTCCTTCTTGTTGGAGGATCATAAGCCGTTCCTCCATGGCTGTCGCTTCCGTTTCTAAGACTTGCTGGGCTTCCATGAGAAATTCATCTTTTGGGTAGCAGACATGCCCTTGGTTAGACAATTGCGAGAGAACATGCTCAATGCCCGCATCCAAGCGTTGATCAGAGTCGCGAGCGATTCCCATTTTCTGCGCGATGGCGTCAGCTGTTCGAAATCCAATGCCAAAAACATCGCGAGCCAGAGCATAGGGATTTTCCTTGACTTTCATAATGCTTTTGTCGCCGTAGCTTTTAAAAATCTTTTGCGCAAATGCAGGACTCACTCCGTACGTTTGAAGAAATACCATCACATCCCGTATGGCTCTTTGATCCTGCCAACAAGTTTTGATTTTTTCAACCCGTTTAGAGCCAAGTCCTTGGATGTCTAAAAGCTTTTCTGGAGAGTGTTCGATAATCGATAACGTGTCGATACCAAAGCGCTCGACAATGCGTTCTGCGTATTTGCGGCCAATCCCTCTAATTAATCCTGATCCCAAGTATTTGCGAATGCCCAAAAGATCCGCGGGAGCTTCCACTTGGAAGCGTTCCACTTGAAATTGGGAGCCATGAATGAGGTGATTTTTCCATTGTCCAAAGCAGCGAACAGTTTCGCCAGGTTGAATTCCCGGCATACAGCCGACAAGACAAGTCAATTCATCACGATCAGTTTGCTTCAATTGGGCAACTGTATAACCACTTTCTGAATTATAAAATGTCAGTCGTTCAATATATCCCGAAATGTCTTCCATATCGCTATTCCTCACTCACCTGACGCAAAGAGAGTGGCATGTCGGCTGAGCCAAAGTCCCGGGACTGACAGCTCGCAAGAGGTGTCATATCAAAGCTTAAGGTGAGTTCTTAAATCTAGCGAATGATAACGCAAATCAAATCTAAAAAACAAGTCATGACTGCAAGAAATATAATTTTAATTCATAGATCCATTGCATTTAACCAAGTGTTAAGCCAGAATTATTTCTTATTACCTTAAGTTTTGGAAGATTTTAAAAAATTTCTATCATAATATGACGATGTTTGTCGCATTCTAGAGACGAAATAAAAAGGGCTTATTTTTGACGATTTAAAATCTGCACTTTGCAAACTTTTTGGTCAACAACCTCTCCCTAAAGGGAGAGGCTGGAAAATTGCAGCGATTGCGGCATGATTGATCCATTGCCCTGATTTGCCGAACCCGGCAAAGAGCCCCCTTTGCAGCTTCTTTGTTAACGCGATGTGCGAGTTTTTTTGAGGAAAAAGGTGTGCTACCACTTGCAAAATTAAGTTGAAAAATGACATATCTGTCTGCAACCTGTTGTTAAATAAAAACATCACAGGAGATTCAGAC
>Ga0116226_10001552_pt1 | contig 19947 bp, 16 predicted proteins | sample S1TSphfallax_FD_89692 | JGI IMG/M metagenome (GOLD analysis project Ga0116226, IMG submission 89692) | Host-associated microbial communities from peat moss isolated from Minnesota, USA - S1T2_Fa - Sphagnum fallax MG | ecosystem: Host-associated > Plants > Peat moss > Unclassified | place: USA... | reverse complement strand
GTCCTCCCGCCGGGCTATGCCGATCGCCTGGTGTCGGCCGAAGCCCTGGTCGTGCGCTGGATCGAGACACGTACGCCGGCCGAGCAGGCGGTCTATCCGCACATCGACAGCATCACGCGCGGCGTCATCGCCGAGGCGTTCAGCGGACGCGTGATCACGCCCGGCGTCACCACGACCGACGATGTGGCCTGGTACATCCGCGAACGGTTCGAGTCGCTCGGGCTGCGCCCGTGGTTCATGCCCACGGTGGATCGGCAGCGGTCCGGCGAGCCTTGTTCCGTCGGCGGTGCCCATTGCGGTGACGAGGGCCGCATCGAGCCCGGCGACATCCTGCACACCGACGTCGGATTTTGCTACCTCAAGCTGTGTACCGACACCCAGGAGATGGGCTACGTGCTCAAGGCCGACGAAGTGGCCGTGCCGCCGGGACTCAAGTCCGCGCTGGCCGCGGGCAATCGCTGGCAGGACATTCTCACCGGTTCGTTTCGGGAAGGCCGCTCCGGCAACGAGATCCTGGCTGCGACGCTCCAGGGCTGCGCGGCAGCCGCCCTTGCCTGCAGCACCTACAGCCATCCGCTGGGCTTCTTCGGTCACTCCTTGGGGCCGACGATCGGCATGTGGGACAACCAGGGCCCGACGCCGGGAACGGGCGACTACCCGCTGCATCGGGATACGGTCTACGCGATCGAAGGCAACATCAGCGTGTCTCTGCCGGAGTGGGGCGGTCAGCGCGTGCAGGTCATGCTCGAGCAGGACGCCTTGTTCGACGGTCAGCGCGTCCGCTACCTCGCGGGCCGTCAGACGGACTGGCACCTCATCCGGTAGGCGGGCAGACCCTTGAAACGCACCTGGACGATCATCGGCGTCAGCGACGTTGCCTCGAGCTTCAACTGGTACCAGTCGCTGTTCGGGCAGCCCGCAACGGCGCCGGCGCATGACTACTGGGGCCAGATTTGCGACTCCGATGGAACCGTCTTGCTGTGCATGCACCAATGGGGCTCGCACGAGCACCCTTCTTTGCTGAGTGCGGCTCAGAGCCACGCGGGGAACGGGCTGCTGTTGTTTTTCCGGGTCGATGACTTCGATCTGGCGTTGCAAAGGGCTCGCACCCTCGTGCCCGCATTCGACGAGGAGCCGCATCTGAACCCGAACACCGAGACGCAGGAGTTCTCAGTGCGGGATCCGGACGGATACTACGTCACGATCAGTGCCCTGGCCGAGACGCCACGGGCGTTGCCCCACAGCGGCGAACCACGCCAGCCGTTGACGCCGGCCCAGTTGCTTTCCTTCCTGCGCGCCCAGCCGTGGGCGGTCGAGGCGAGTGTGACGACGCAGGGCGCCCCGCAGGCCGCAGTGATCGGCGTCGCAGTCACGGACCGCTGGGAGCTGCTGTTCGACACGGTGAGCCAATCGCGCAAGCATCGAAATCTGCTGGCCAACCCACGTATCGCGTTCGTCGTCGGCTGGGAGCAGGAGTGCACCGTGCAATACGAAGGCATCGCGGAGGTGCCCACGGACGCGGAACTGCCGGACGCCAAGCGATGCTATTTCGATCGCTTCCCCGATGCCCCCGTCCGCCAAACCTGGCCGGGCATCGTGTACTGGCGGGTGCGGCCCACGTGGATCCGGTACAGCGATTTCAATGCGAACCCGCCCATCATCCAGGAATGGGACGCTGCGGCCATTGCCGGCTGGTTGCAATGAGCGCCGGGCGCTATTGCACGGCGGCCACGCTGCGACTGCGGGCGGCCACGTGGCCGGCGAGATACTCCGCATCATGCCAAACACCCCAGATGAACGCCGATGCCCGTCGGGACAACCAAGACAGCCCCAGAAAATAAAGTCCGGGCACCGTGGCGACGCCACGCTCGTGCACCGGGCGGCCTTGCGCATCGAAGGCGTCGATCTCGATCCAGTCGAAATCGAGAGCGTAACCCGTCGCCCAGATGATGGCCGTGATGCCGGCAGCCGCGAGATCCAATGCCAACGCGGGATTGGCCACGCAGGGCGGATCGGGATCAAGTTGGTGAGCCGCGGGTTCCTCCGGCAAATCGAGGCCCATTCGGGAGACATAGGCATCTGCCGCGTTCAGCATCGACAGATAGTTGGCGTCGCCAAACGCAATGTTCCTGGCCAGATTCGGCAAGATTTGCAGGACGCCGTCTTGGTATGCACCGGCAGTGCCCAACAAGGTGACGCCGCGCCCGGCAAGCTGCCGGAAGTCGACCGTATGGCCACCCCCCGCACCACTCACGGCGATCGTGACGTGCTCCGTGCCGGGAGCAAGGACCTTGGTGTCCCACTCGCCGAGCACGCCCAGCCACCAGACGAAATCCCGGCCTCGATAGCGTCGTGGCGGGCGGTTGTGGGCACCGACCGAAAGATAGACGCGTCGTCCGGCCCGCACGAGCTCGTCCGCAATTTGCGCACCCGACGAGCCGGCACCGACGACCAGAACGGCTCCCGCGCGCAACTGGCCGGGATTGCGGTAGGCGGCGGAATGGATTTGATCGATCCCCGCACCGGTCGGCACGGCCGTCGGGATGACCGGGCGTTGAAACGGTCCGGTTGCCACGACGACATGGTCAGCCTCGATGACGCCCGCCGACGTATCGCCAAGAAAGCCGCGACCAGCCTGATTCTTACGCAGCGACTTGACCTCGACGCCACAGCGGATCGGGGCCGCGATCTCGCGTGCATACGCTTCGAAATAGTCGACGATCTCGGCTTTGGTCGCGAAGCCATTGGGATCGACGCCGGCGAACTCCATGCCGGGAAAGCGGTCATGCCAGGCCGGGCCATTGGCGACGAGCGAATCCCATCTTTCCGAACGCCAGCGCTCCGCAATCCGGTGGCGCTCGACGATCAGGTGCGGCACGCCGCGCTTACCCAGGTGCGCGCTCATCGCCAAGCCCGCCTGACCGCCACCGATGATGAGCGTATCCACTTCCACGACTGACATGCTGCGCACCTGTGCAATGGCCGGGATTGCGGCCGCTTGCGATCGGCCCCCGAATGTTTTCAGTATCGCTGCCGGGCGCGAGTTTGGATATTTCGATTTCACGTGGCAGAAATTCGGATTTTCGGGGGCAGCTACTCCGCGGGCCAGACCGCGTGCTGCGGATCGAGCTCGATGCGCCTGCATGCGTTGGTGCGCCAGCCGAATCCGCATGCCGCAAGCGGGCTCTCCTGCATCGGTTCGAGGCCGAGCGCGCGCTCGATGTCGACTTCATTGATCGCCGACGTGACGAAGGCGCCGAGACCGAATTCCGTGGCGGAGATTTGCAGCGTCTGCGCAAGATGGCCGACGTCGAGAATCAAAGCGCGATGGATCTTCGCGTGCTTGCGATACTTCCAGAGGCTGCGGGCGAAGCGGGGCACGAGCAGCACCATCACGGGCGCGCGCGCGAACCAATCCTGTTGCGCAACGAAGCTGCCCGCGAGCGCGAACGCCTCGTCCGCCGACAGGGTCGCGAGCGGTTCGAGCGCGTGCTCGCCCGCATGGTAGTGATACAGGCCGGGCGCGACATGCGCCACGCGCTGAATGAGCAGGTAGGCTTCCGTCGGATGCAGGCCCCCGGCAGAGGGACTCGTTTTCTTCACGACCGCCGCTTCGGGCGTCACGTTCTGCACCCCTTGCGCACCGAAGGTGCGCCGCAGCAAGTGTGAAAAAATGGACCACGGGACTGCGCGGTCCGGATCGAAATTCCTGCAAGTCGCGCGGCGGCTCAGCAAGTCATCGAGCGCAGTCGGTGTGGCGGCTGCCAAGGCAATCCGTTTTTCCGGCGCAGCACGGCTGTGAAAATGAGCGGGCGGGGCACCGAGACGTTCGACGAGGTCGACCAGACTGCGTATACCAATATCGCGCACGTCCTCGCCGGCAGTGACACCCTGCCACCGGCCGAACGCGTGAGCGACAGCCGTCGTCGCATGCCAATGTGTGGCCCGCAGAGCTTCGTCGCGGTCGCGCAACGCGCACGCCGCCGAGGAATCTCCGAAGATCAAGCCCTTGGACAGCAGTCCCTCGAGGACGCTGCGATCCTGCGCGGCCACTGCGTCGAGGTCCGTCCACTCCTCGCAGGACACGCATCCCAGCAAGACCACCTCGGCGGCCGACAGGGAGCATTCCCGACCGAGATGGGGCGCCAGAGCGATCCACTCGCGTGCGTAACGCAGTCCATCGCCTCCGTCGAGCAAGGAATCGAAATCGAACGCCACGCGCTCGCGTGGTTCGATGACCAGAATGCTGCACCGGCGGATTTGCATGCACAGGGCCTCGACCTAGACAGGCGTCGAGGTTACGCGCTACCTTACGACGAGGGCAACAGCACGATTGCCAACAGGGGGATCTATGCCGGGGACACGATTCACGCCCGAGCTCGTCGACAAGCTGCTCGACAAGCTCAGCACCGATGACAAGTTTCGCAAAGAATTTGAGCGCGACCCGCACGCCGCACTCGTGACGCTCGGTGCCAGCCCAAGCTTCGAGGTCGGTGGCTGTCTGAAGCCGAAACACTTGGCTGCGAAAGAAGTCATACACAGAACCCGCGCGAAAATCCGCGACGTGCTGCTCGGCACCGAGAGTCACGAGATCTTTTGCTTGGAAGCTCGCTGAAGAGACCGGCTGAGTTGCTCGGCGCGCGCCACGCAAAGGCGGGCTGCGTATCTTTCGCCCAGGCTGCGTTGAATGCGTTCACGCTGTCTGCGGCTTGCTGGTCGCGGCCGAGGGAGTGAGCGAGTTCGGCCACGCGCAGCAGGGCGAGATCCGACTCGACGACGTTGCGCGCCTGTAAGACCTGCAGACTGTTGATCTCGAAATACGCGCGGCCGCGGTGTGCGACCAGCCACTGCGCCTCTTTCCAGGCGTCCTCGTTGCGCGCCGCCGCACTGTAAGCGTCGGCCAGGGCGACGTGGGTCAGATACAGCTCCGTGCCATCGAGTCGCGGCACCAGGCGGGCAACGGCTGCCGACGCGCGGCCCGACTGCGTGTCGACTTCGGCCTCCGCAATCGCCTGCAGGTGTTCCAAGTCCGTGTAGCCGCTGTTCCGGATCTGGGTCCCGGTCGCTGCCAGCGTGGCTTGCGCCAAAGAGTCCGCACCGGCACGCGCGGCGAGATAAGCACCGAATACGGTCGCGAACAGCGCGTCTTGATGATCCGCGGTTGCCGGCTCGGCGACGGCTCTACGCCCGTCCGCGATGAATGTCTTCAAGGCGCCGACTTGCGCCGCCCGCGGCATGGCATAGTCATCCAAGCTCAGAGCCATCAGCCGGTAACTGCGCACGTAGATCGGGCCGACGTGCGCCGCATTGGCGGCATACTCATCGACGCTCGCCCGCGCCCGTTGCCAATTTCCCTGGTCGAGATCGATGACGATGCCCTGACGCGCCGTGAGGACGTCGTTGGTCGCAATGCCGGTCGGCTTTGCCGCGGACAGCACCTGCTGTGCCTCGCCGAACCGCCGCAGCGCGGCATACGCTTCCGCTCGAAAAATCCCCTGCTGCGTTTCACCCAGGGCCATTGCAGTGGCAAAACTCTTCAGCGCCGCATCGAACTGGTTTTCGGCGGCTTGCAGGCCGGCGAGCGTGTAGTAGGCGCTCCCGCGCGTCGAGTAGCGCGCGGACAGGGCGGGCTGGATTGCCACGATGGCATCTGCGGCCCGATTTTCGCATTGCCACAAAAAATAGGCATAATTATAAGAAGCCGCGAAATAATCCGGATATAGCTCGGACATCAGCTTCCACTTTTGCAGCAGCGGGCCCGAGGGACCGAAGCCCGCCAACCAAGCATCGAGATACAATTGGTCGCGCGGCGACAGACGGTCCTTGAGCGTGGCGGCTTTGTCCATGTACTGCTTGGCCGTGACCACGTCATCGTTGGTGTAGTAGGTTCGGGCGATGCCGATGTAGGCGAGCGCGAAATCCGGGTCGAGCCGGACGGCCTGCTGAAAGAGGCCGCGCGCATCTTCCTGGCTGGATTGGGAGTAGGCGCGCAGACCCAGCGAGTAAGCGCGCAGCGCATCGAGATTCTTGGTCGTGACTTTTTCCAGGGGCTGCGAATCGCTCGAGACCGTGGTCAAGGCTTCGCCGAGACGCACGCGCAGACGCTCGTTGACCTGGTCGACGGAGGAGAGCAGCGACTCCGCGCCCTGGCCGTCGGCCGATTCGGAGTAGACCGTGGTCTGGGTGTGGGGGTCGATCACTTCGGCCGTGATGCGCACGCGACCTCCGACCTCGGCCGCGGTCGGTAGAATCAGCGCGCGCGCGCCCTCACGAATCGCGATCTCGGAACCGGTCGCCCGATCGATCATGGTCTGGTCAGGATTGCGCTGCATGCGCCGCAACGCCTCGCGCACCGTCGCGGGCGAGAGTACGTTGACGTAGCGCGACTCTTCGAGCCCCAAGCGAAACGCGGTTTGCAGTGACTCGTCGAGCAGTGTCCGGCCGGTCAAATTCTTGAAATCGCCGACCACGACCCAGTCGCGCTTGGCGAAGGCAATGGCCGGCGGACTGCGCAACAAAAAATAGCCGAGTGCCGCAAACACGGCGACCGCGGTCGTTCCGGCGACCGCAAGGCTGCCGCGCCGACGCCACCACGGGATCTCGCGATGGGCTTTGCCCGACCAGGCCGGCAATTTGAAGGGGGCCTTACCGGCTTCGCCGACCTCGTAAACCGCCACGGACTCGTGCACGCCCTTGAAGCGGTAATTGCCGTGGGCGTTCCACCGCAGCACGTACTGTTCGCCGAGTTCGGACGCGGCGCGCAGTGCCAGGCTGTGGGCGGTGCCCGAGAGCAGAATCTGGCCGGGCCTCGCGATGCCCATGAGCCGCGCCGCGACCGGTTTGACCAGGCCTTCGACCTCGATCGGCTTGGCTCCCTGGGCGATGTCGGCAGCCGCGTTTTCCCACGAAACGATCTCGCCGACGTGGATGCCGATGCGCGCCTGCAGGACGATGGACTGACTCAGTCCAAGTTCCCGGAGCCGTCGCTGGTACTCGAGCGCGAAGCCGACCGCGCGTATGGGTCGCTCGAACAAGAGCAAGAAACCATCGGTCTTGTCGATCTCCCGACCGCCGCAGCGCTGCAACAAATCGCGGCTCAGGCGATCGTGCTGGCGCATCAGTTCGGCCGCGCGCTGATCGCCCAATTTCTCCACGATCGCCGTGCTGTCGGCCAGATCGCAGACCAACAGGGTGCGCAACACCGGCGCGCTCAGGATCGGATTCAAGGCTAGACCCACTTGAAGCGACGCGTCGCCGCGGCGAACAACGCGGCGGTCCACGCCGTGACGATGGCGATGCCCGTCCACTGACTCGCGAGACTGGCGCCGTCATTGAAGATCGCGCGCAGTACACGCAGCAGCGGCGTCAAGGGCAGGAGGTCCGCGGTGCGTTGCAGCCAGGCGGGCGCGCCGTCCAGTGAAAAATAGACGCCCGAGAGCAGCATCAGCGGCAGGAAAGTCAGGTTCGCGATCCCGCTGTAGACCTCCGGGGTCTGGGCGAAGCTCGCAAGCAAGTACCCCAGGCTGATGAAGCACGCGGCCCCGAGCATCTGCACGAGCAGCAAGCCGGCGTAGCCGCCCTCGTTGTGTATGCCGAACGCCAGGGCGCCGACGAGCATCAGCAAAGCCGCCGCGATCAACACGACGAGGATGCGCACCGCGAGCTGCGCGCCCAGGTAGACGTAGCGCGGCAGCGGCGTCGTTGCGAGGCGCTTGTAGCCGCCTTTGGCGCGCAGCGTGACATCGACGATACCGGTGGAAAAGACGCCCATCATCAGCAGATTGAGTCCCAGGAGTCCCGGCAGCAAATAGGCGGCATAGGGTCCGCCGCGATGGCCTCCGGGACTGCTCATGACCACGGGAATACGCGCCGGGTCGGCGAGACCATGGGCACGGGCTTGGGCGACCAGAAATGCTTCCTGCACCGTGGCCTCGGTCTGCATCGCCTGGCCGACGAGGTAGTTGTTGATGCGCAGGCTGTAGCGACCATCCCGACCCTCGAGCAGCACCGGCAATTTACCGCCTTTCCAGCGCGCCTCGGCATCGGCGGCCGAGACCGCTTCGACCGCGGTGCCGCGCTCGGATAGAGCCGCGATCAGCAAAGCATCCGCAGGCGCGGGCGCTCCGGATTGCTCCCAGACGAGCTTCCGGTCGCCACCATCATTACCGCCGAACACGGTGCCCAATGCGAGCAGCATCACGACCGGGAAGGCGACGATCCAGAACAGCGCAGCCGGGACCCGTGTGTAGAGGATCAGACCCATTTTCACTTGTTGCCAGAAAATGCGCGCGTTCATCGTGGCGGCCCGTTCAATCGCGCAGGCTCCGGCCGGTCAGCTGCAGAAATACGTCTTCGAGGCTCGCCCTGCGTACGTGGAGTTGCTGCATCGGCACGTTCAAGACTTCGATGCAGCCGAGCAAGGACTGCAGGTCTTTCTTTGCATCGGCGAGCGGTATGGCCCATAGCTCCCCCTTCGCTTCGACGGGCTTGCCCCAACGCGCCGCGAACGGCCCGACATCGGGCGCACTGCCGAGGAACTCGATTTCGGCGACGCTCGGCCGTTGCAGGCCGGCAATGAGTTCCCGGGGCGTTCCGAGCTGCAGAATCTGCCCCCGATCCATGATGCCGACGCGATCGCACAAGACCTCGGCTTCCTCCATGTAGTGCGTCGTCAAGAGCACCGTTCGGCCCTCGCCCTTGAGCTGGCGCACCAGCTCCCACAACCCCTGGCGAGCCTGAGGATCGAGCCCCGTGGTCGGTTCATCGAGGAACACGAGTTCCGGATCGTTGACGAGCGCCAGGCCGAGAGCGAGTCGTTGGCGCTGGCCGCCGCTGAGGCGGCGCTGATAGGCCTCGGCCTTGTCCTCGAGATGCAGCAAGCGCAGCAACTCGGCCGGCGCGCGCGCGCGCGGATAGAAGCTGCCGAACATCTCCAGCGCCTCGCGCACCTTGACCTTGTCGTCCAGCTCGGTGCTTTGAAATTGCACGCCGATGCGTGTGCGGATCGCCGTGCCCTGATCGCGCCAGTCCATGCCGAGCACGCGGATCCGTCCGGAGTCCGGCGGCACCAAGCCTTCGAGCATTTCCAGCGTCGTCGTCTTGCCCGCGCCGTTCGGTCCCAAGAGGCCGAACACCTCGCCCCGGACGACCCGCAAATCCACGCCGCGAACTGCGCGAACGTCCCGAAAGCTCTTGTGCAAGCCGCTTGCCTCGATCGCCAATGAGTCGTTCATGGCAGCCGGGCCCGCGACACGTCGATGACCTTGCTTTCATTGACTTGCGCATGTCCCGTGATGCACAGCTCGCGATAGACGCTCTCGGCAACGGTGCCGAACGGTGTGCCGATTCCGAGCGAACGTGCAAACTCCAGCCCATAGTGCACGTCCTTGAGACGCAGCGCCGCGGTAAATACGATGTTGCGATCGTGGTCCGCGGCCAGCATGCGGCCCGTATTGCGAACGACTTGTGGGCTCGCCGCCTGGCTCGTCGCGATTGCATCGACCACCGCGGCAAGATCGAGACCCGCACGTTCCGCAATGGCCAGTCCCTCGGCGACCGACGCGATTTGTACGGCACCGATCAAGTTGATCAGGAGTTTGTACGCGGTACCCGCGCCGACCGGTCCGAACCGGATCACCCTCGAGGCGAGCGCATCGAGGACGGGCCGGGCTCGCTCGAGATCCTCGGGATCGGCGCCGACCAACAGGGTCAGCGTACCCGCTGCCGCGGCTTCGGGCAGACCGGTCACGGGTGCGTCGAGGTAGCGCAGGCCGCGAACCCTGCACTCGGCCGACAGCTCTCGCACCCAGGCATGCGACAAGGTCGAACATTCCATGCCGAAGGCGTCGGCGGGTAGATCGGCGGCCAGGATTCCGTCGGTCCCCAGCCACACGGCCCGCGATGCCGCGTCATCCGCGAGCATGACGACCACGGCATCGACGCCCCGGCATGCGCGCCCGGGCGTTGCGAACGACGCCGCGCCCCGCTCGATCAAGGCGTCGGCGCGTGCCGCAGTCCGGTTGTAGACCTGCAGTTCGTGCCCGGCCGCCAGCAACCGGCCGGCCATGCCTCGACCCATGTTGCCGAGACCTATGCAAGCTACACGTGCCATCAGCCCGGCGGCTGATGCAGGCCGAAGACGATGCCTTGTGGATCGCGGCAGTTCGTGAATCGGCCAAATTCCGGCACGTCGGTCGGAGATTCTGCCTGGCCGCCGGCATCGCGCACGCGGGCCATCGCCTGCTCGAGGTCGGAGACTGCGAAGAACACATACATTTGCGGCTGCGGGTCGTTGCCGTGCAAACCGACGCGTATCGACGGACTTTGAAACCACCCGCCGCCGCCGGCCATCGGATGAAAGGGCCAGCCGAAAACTTGCTCGAAGAATGGACGCGACCGCCCGGGGTCCATGGTTCCGACTTCGATGAAGGACACGTTGCCGTCCATGAAACCTCCGCTGTGGATTTGGTCCAGTGGTAGTGCAGACACGCATCTTAGCGTGCCGCCCGGTCCGCGCCAGCCGTTCTTGACTGTTGTTCGGCCCCGTGGCTCCGCTGACCACCGCCATCCATGCGAGGGCAGTCGTGCTCGCACGCGCGCAAGCCTTGTCGGTCTACGACGCTTTGATCGTGGCGGCGGCCCTGGATGCCGGGTGCCAGCTTCTGTGCAGTGAAGACCTCCAGCATGGTCAGAAGTTCGGGACGCTGACCGTCGAGAACCCGTTTCGTCGCGCAGCCGGTTAGAGCTATGGCGGCGGAATCTCGCCGGGCCTTCTTTCCGCCATCACTGCGCCCGCGAACCCAGCGCCCAGGCGCTCGAGCAGGGCGGCGACGTCGGTGTCCGCGAGCAGCAACTCGCGATGCTCGCGGCGAATGAAACCTGCGGTGACCGCCCGATCCAGCATCGCGATCAGGGCGTCGTAGTAGCCGCCGACATTGAGCAGCCCGCAGGCCTTGCTCTGGATGCCGAGCTGGGTCCAGGTCAGTGCTTCGAAGAGTTCATCCCAGGTCCCGTAACCTCCGGGCAGCGCGAGGAAGGCGTCGCAGCCCTCCGCCATGCGCGCTTTGCGCTCGTGCATCGAACCGACGATGTGCAGTTCGGTGAGGCCCGTGTGCGCGACCTCCTTGTCGGCGAGCGCTCTCGGGATCACGCCAACGACGCGGCCGCCCGCGCGCAGACACGCGTCCGCGAGCACGCCCATCAAGCCCACGCGCCCGCCGCCGTAAATGAGACCGATGCCTCGTTCGGCGAGCCAGCAGCCGACCTGCCGGGCCTTGTCGGCGTGCAGAGGCGAGTGCCCGGCACTGGAGCCGCAGAAAACGGTGATGTTGCGCAACATGACCCGTGACTCAAAATACCGCGTGATCGCCGCGTTCCGGCGCCGCGTCGCCCCGGACCAGGCGCGCATAGAACTCGAACAAGGTTTCGGTTCCGGTCGAGGGAGTCGCGGCCGCATCATAGCGGCCCGTCGACGGATCGAGTACCAACATCGACTCCGTCGCGTAATAGCGGCCGATGCGTGCGAGCTCCGCCTTGGCGGCGGCGGCCGGCGCGATGCGGCCGAGGGCGCTCAAGGCCCCGATGACAAGATCGAGCATGCCGACCGGAACCCGGCGAAATCGGGGCGGGCGACCCAACAGCGAAAACAGGTGTTCACCCTGTTGCCGCGGCGTGATCGCGGCACCGGGGCCGCCGATCGGCAGCACACGGTCGAAGCGACTCGCGTCGGCCAGGCAGTCGGCCAAGTAGTCGCCGAGGTCGCCATCGCTGATCGGCTTGCAGGCGGTCAGGTTGCCGTCGCCGAAGACGAGGAAGGGTTTGCCGCTGCGTACCCGTTCGATCTGACCGGAAAGGCTCTTGAAGAACGCGGTGGGCCGTACGATGGAATAGCGCAGGCCGGAAGCGATCAGCTGCCGCTCGAACGCGAGCTTCGCGTGTTGAAACGCGAGCAGCGGTTTTTGCACGCAGATCGCGGACAAGAGCACGAAGTGCGCGACACCCGCGCTGCGCGCGGCCTCGAGGGCATGGATGTGCGCCTGATAATCGACGGCCCAGGCATCTTCGGGCGCGCCGGTTCGTGACGCCAGGCAGGACACGAGCGCATCGAAGCGTTCGCCGCAGAACGCATCGCGCGCCAGGCAGAGCGGATCGGCGACATCGCCGTAACGCAGGGTCGCACCCGCGAGCAGGCGCGCGCTGTCCGCCGGCGCGAGCTTGCCGCCCGCGCCGGCCCGCGGCCGGATCAAACACACGACCTCGTGGCCGCGGCTGAGCAGCGAGCGCACGGTCGCCCGGCCGATCGTGCCGGTTGCCCCCAGTACCAGGACGCGTCGTGCCGGCGGCGAACTTGGCGGCGGTCTCGTGGCGGTCGACGCGGAGGGGTTCATCTTGGTCCGCGAGGTTGCAGGTTTGCCGGGCGCCGCGCAAGTCCCCGCGGGCGCCGCGCGGCCCCGCGAATCTTCTATAATGCTCGGCCGAGCGAAGGGGCTTGGATGGCCGGGAACTCGGTGTGACCCACCCTGCCTAACAGCCGCACAACCAGGAGACGTTCCCGTGCACTTGAGGATTATTTGTCTGATGCTGCTCCTGTCGGCTGCAGCGGCCGGCGCCGCCCCGCTCGAGCGCACCGCGATCGTCCGCGAGACTTTGACCAACGGCATGCGCGTGGTGATCGTGCGCAATTCGCTGGCGCCGGTGGTCACCGTGGAGACCAATTTTCTGGTCGGCGGCGACGAGACTCCGCCCGGTTTTCCAGGGATGGCGCATGCCCAGGAACACATGGCGTTTCGCGGCTGCACCGGCATGAACGCCGACCAGACAGCGGCGATCTATGCCGAGCTCGGCGGCCATAACAATGCGGACACGCAGCAAAACATCACGCAATATTTCGCGACCGTGCCGGCCGCCGATCTCGACGTCGCGCTGCAGGCGCAGGCTGCGTGTCTGCGCGGCATCGACGATTCCGCCAAGGAATGGTCGCAGGAACGCGGCGCGATCGAACAAGAGGTGGCCCGCGATCTGTCGAACCCGACCTATAAGTTCATCGACCGGCTGAATCTCGACATGTTCGCCGGCACACCCTATGCGCACGATCCGCTCGGCACGCGACCCTCGTTCGACGCGACCACCGCCGCCATGCTCAAGACGTTCTACGACAAGTGGTATTCACCGAGCGATGCCATCCTCGTCATCGTCGGGGACGTCGATCCGGAGGCAAGCTTGGCGAAGGTACGTGCGCTGTTCGCGGACATTCCGCGGCGCGGCGTGCCGCCGCGTCCGGTGGTGAAGTTGTCGCCGGTCAAGTCCGAGGCCTTCACCCTGGAGAGCAATCTGCCGTATGTGCTCGGCTTCATCGCTTATCGCTTCCCCGGCACCGGCTCGCCCGATTACGCGGCAAGCCAGGTCCTCGCCGACGTGCTTGCGAGCCAGCGCGCCGACTTGTACGGGATGGTGCCGGCGGGCAAGGCGCTCGCCGCGCAGTTCGGGCTCGCGGAGACGTACCCGAAGGCGAGCGTCGCGTTCGGCCTCGTCGCGCTCCCCGCAGGCGAGGACGCAGCGGCCGCGATCACGGAAATGCGCGGCATCCTCGCCGGCTACGCCCGTCAGGGCGTGCCCGAGGACTTGGTCGCCGCCGCGAAGCGCGGCGAGCTGGCTGCCGCAGAGTTCGAGCGCAATTCCATCCCCGGCCTCGCGAGCGTCTGGTCCACGGCGCTCGCCGCCGAGGGACGCAACTCGCCGGATGAGGACATCGCAGCCATCGAACGGGTCACGCTCGCCGATGTCAATCGGGTTGCACGCGCCTATCTGGCCGATGCGAATTCCATCACCGCGACCTTGAAGCCCGTGCCTTCGACCAAACCGGTCGCGACCAAGGGCTATGGTGGCGCCGAACAAGTGACGTCGGCGCCGACGAAGCCGGTCGAGTTGCCGCCCTGGGCCGCACAGTCCCTCGCACAGCTGAAGCTGCCCGCCGACTACATCAAGGTCACGGACGAGCGGCTGGCGAACGGCATTCGCTTGATCGTCAACTCGGATGCGATCAGCCCGACGGTTTCGGTCGTCGGCGCCGTCGAGCACAACTTCGATCTGCAGACGCCACCGGGCAAGGAAGGCGTGTCCGACCTGCTCAACGGATTGTTTACCTATGGATCGCAGACACTCGATCGACTGAGTTTCCAAAAGGCCTTGGACGACATCGCCGCGAACGAGAGTGCCGGGTATCGGTTCGGCACCGCCGTGCTCAAGGAACATTTTTCGCGAGCCGTCGAATTGCTCGCCGACAACGAATTACATCCGGCCCTTCCCCAGCAGGCCTTCGACGTCCTGCAGAAGCGGACCGCGCAATTCGTCGCCGGCAATCTCGAGAGCCCGCAGTACCGCACCTCGCGTGCGCTCGAGGTGGCGCTCATGCCGGCGGGCGATCCGACGCTGCGTGAGGTGACGCCGGCATCCGTCAAGGACGTTTCGCTCGCCGACGTGAAGCAGTTCTATGCCGCGACGATCCGGCCGGATATGACGACGATCGTCGTTTCCGGCGACGTCACGCCGGAGGAGGCGCGCAGCGTGATCGAGCGCTGGTTCGGGGCCTGGTCCGCCCAGGGCCCGAAACCGGACACGACCTTGCCGGCGGTCGCTTTGAATGCCGCGACCGCGGTCGCCGTGGCCGACCCGCAGGCCGTGCAGGATTCGGTCGTGCTTGCCGAACAACTGCCGCTCGACCGCTTCGATCCGGATTATTACCCGCTGCAGCTGGGCAACCACGTGTTGGGTGGCGGTTTCTATGCGACGCGCCTCTATCACGATCTGCGTCAGGTCGCGGGTTACGTCTACACGGTCGGCATCGGCCTCGATGCCTCCAAGACCCGTGCCAGCTACTCGGTCAATTATGGCTGCGACCCAGAGAACGTCAGCAAGGCCCGGGCACTGATTCAGCGCGACCTCGAACAGATGCGCAGCAGCAACGTCTCGCCCGACGAGTTACACCAGGCCAAGGCTTTGCTGCTGCGGCAAATTCCGCTGAGCGAAGCCAGCGAAGAGGCCGTGGCCATGGGCCTGCTGGGACGCGCGCAGATCGGCCTGCCGCTCGACGAGCCGATCATCGCGGCCAAGCGGTACTACGATCTCGATGCCGATCAGGTCCGTGCCGCGTTCGCGAAGCTCCTCAGGCCCGACGCGTTCGTGCAGGTGGTCCGCGGACCCCCGCCGCAATAGGGTCGGACGCCGCGCGAGCGCCGGACGCGCCGCCAGCGCGCGGCGCGGGCTAACCGGGCGGCGCCTTGAGCGCCGTCTCGCCGGTGACCCCCGCTGCCTTGAGTGCCTCGTGCAGGCTGCCGAGCACGCGCTCGGGCCCGAGCGTCGCCGTGATGCCGTGACGGTCCAGGTCTTCGCGCAGGTAATAACTGACGCGGCCGAAGATGATCTCCACGTCCGCGCGGCGCAGCTCCGCGATCAAATCCAGGATGCTTTGGGCTGCGCTGTAGTCGAGGTCCGTGATCGCGGCGGCATCGACGATGAAGCGGCGCACCGGCGTCGGCGCGCCGGCGACGAGCGCGCGCACCTCATCGGTGAAACGATTTTGGTTCGCATAGAACAGGTCCGCGCCGAAGCGGTAGACGATCAGGCCCGGCGCGGTGGTGCGGCCGGCGGCCGCCGGCACGGGCACCCACAAACCGCCGTCGCCGGGTACGAGCATCATGGTGTGCGGCTCGTAACTGTGCCGGACGTGGCGGAACAAGGACAAGGCGATGGCGAGCAAGATCCCCTGTTCCACACCCACTGCAACGACCGTGGCCGCCGTGGCGATGCTCAGGTAAAACTCTCCCGGGCTTTCGCGGCGGATGTCCCGCAGCTTGCCGACGTCGATCATCCCCAGGGCGATCGTGAATACGATCGCGGCGAGCACGCAGCGTGGCAAATACTGCAGCGGACCGGTCAACAGCAGCAGTACGATCGCGACGACCGCAGCCAGGACGAGTTGCGCGAGCTGGGTGCGGGCGCCGACGCGCGCGCACACGGCGGTCTGGGTCGGACTCCCGTTCACGACGAATGCGCCGCTGACGGCGGCGGCCGCATTGGCTGCGGCGAGCCCGAGGATGTCGGCATTGCCGTCGACGGATTCGCGGTAGCGCAACGCGAAGGCCCGCGAAGTCGCCGCACTCTGCGCGATGATCATGACGAAGCAGGAGCCGGCCACGGGCACGAGCGCGAGGACTTCGCTCCAGGTGACCTGCGCAAAGCGCAGCGCCGGCAGCCCCGCGGGGATGGCGCCCAAGGTCGCGATGCCGTGCGCCGAGAAATCCAGGCGCCAACTCGCCAGGATCGAGCCCACGATCAAGACCAGGGAGAGTGGCAGGCGCGGCAGCAGCCGATTGCCGGCCAGGATCACCGCGGTCACGACCAGCGAGAGGGCGAGCGTCGCGGTGTGCGGCTGTCCGAGACCGCGCAGAAGTTCCCAGAACCGCACGAGATAGAAACGTGATTGCGGCGTGCTGCCCGACATGTCGGCGAGCATCGCGATGCAGACCTGGACACCGACGCCGGCGAGAAATCCCACGAGCACGGTTCGCGAGAGAAAGTCCGCGAGAAAACCGAGCTTGAACAGGCGCGCGAGCAGCAGCAAGACCGAAGTGAGCAGCGCGAGCGTGGCAACGAGGGCAAGGTAATGTGCGCTCGCAGGCGCGGCCATGCGCGAGAGCGAACCGGCGAGGATCGCGGCCGTGGCCGAGTCGGCGGCAACGACCAGATGGCGCGAGGAGCCGAAAATCGCGAACGCGACCAGCGGCAGCATGACCGTGTAGAGCCCGGTCACGATGGGCATGCCGGCGATGCGCGCATAGCCGAGCACCTGCGGGATGTCGATCGAAGCCAGGTTGACGCCGGCGAGCACGTCGCGAAACGCCTGCGCGGCCGGCAGCGGCCGCAGTCCCGCGAACAGTTTCACGGGCACCGCGCGTCGGAGCTGGGCCAGGTCGCGGTGAAGCGTGCACCGCCGAGCGGCGAGGCGCTTGCCGCCACGTCGCCGCCATGCCACTCGATCGCGCGCCGGACGATCGCGAGTCCCAGCCCGAAACCCTGTTTCTTCGCTCCGCTCTGCTCCAACTGCACGAAGGACTCGAACACGCGACCGCGATCCTGTTCGGGGATGCCGGGGCCGTCGTCGTCGACGACGAGCCGGTTCCGGCCGGCGGCGACTTCGAAGCGGACGCGGACCTCGTGACGTGCGTAGCGGGCCGCGTTGTACAACAGATTCTTGAGGACGGATTCGAACAAATGGGCGTCGCAGGTGACCCGCTCGGCGCCGGCGGAGACTTCCGCGGACAGCCGCAATCCGGCGCGCAAGTCGGCGCGCACGAAATCCGTGATCGCCGGAATCAAGCGGCTGAAATCGTGCGGCGCCAGGTTCAAGGACATGCCGGCGCGTTCGAGAATCGCATAACTCAAGGTCGCGGTCACGAGGCCGTTGATCTCCGCGATGTCGGATTTGATGTTGCCGAGCGCACGGCCGATTGTTCCCAAGTCCGTCGACCGCTGCGCCAGCTCGATCTCGAACTGCATGCGCGACAGCGGCGTCTTGATCTCGTGCGAGACGGCGTTCGACATGTCCTTGTGGGAGGCGACCAGGCCGTCGATGCGCGCAGCCATCTTGCGAAATGTGTCCGCGAGCGGGTGGACCTGCGAGCGCGGCTTGATATCGGCCTCGAACAGCCAGTTGTTGTCGCCGTAGCGCGCCGCGGCGCGCTCGAGTGCGCGCAGGTCGCGGCGCAGGGGCCAGATCCAGATCATGATCACGAGGGCGATGGCCGCGTAGAAGAAGCTCGTGAGCGCCCATTCCAAGGGTCCGCGGCGCGTTTCCGGCTCCGATGATTCGAGCGCCAGTACTTCGCCGTCGCCGAGTTCCTGCAGCGCCCAGGCCTCGCCGTTCCCGCGGCGCAAATACGCGATGCGGCCGTCGGCGAGGTCGGCGGCCGTGTCGCGGCCCGCGATGTCCGTGGCGGCGAACAATTCCAGCTTGACCCCCGACCGGGCGGCAATTTTCGCGAGCGCGGCCGGCCACTCGGGACGCGGCAGGTTCTGCAGATGCGCGCCGATCGCGCCGAGCGCGACCGCGCGCGCACGCTCATCGAGCGGATCCTGCGTGCCGTAGAGTTGCAGAAGCCGGTCCTGTCCCCAGCTCACGGCGGCGAGCGTCAGGACGATCAAGAGATACAAGCCGAGGAAGTGCCTCGTCACGACTCACCAAGCGTCGGTGACGAACAGATATCCCTGGCCCCAGATCGTCTTGATACGCTCGGGGGAATCCGCATCGTCGCCGAGCTTCTTGCGCAGATGCGAGATGCGCACGTCGAGCATACGATCGACGCCGTCGTATTCGCGATGATAGAGCCCCTGAAAGATCGTCTCCCGGGACAGGACTTCTCCGGGGTGCCTGGCCAGATGCACGAGCAGGTCGAACTCGTTGCTCGACAGCGCGACGCTCTGGCCGTCGACGCTCACCGAACGTGCGCCGAGGCTTATGATGAGGCGCCCGAAGCGCAGGACCCGGCTGTCCGGGTTGGCGCGATGCTTGCCCCGCCGCAGCAACGCGTGAATGCGTGCCATCAGGACCCGGGGTTCGACGGGCTTGATCACGTAGTCGTCTGCGCCGAGTTCCAAGCCGAGCACTTGATCGCCGTCGTTGTCGCGTGCCGTGAGGATCAGGATCGGCTGCTCGTAGTTCGGCCGCAGCTGCCGACAGACCGAGAAGCCGTCCTGGCCCGGCAGCCCCAGGTCGAGAATCACGAGGTCCGGGGCCTCGCGTCGGACCGCGGCCACGACTTCGTTGCCGCGGTCGATGCTGGTCACCGCAAAGCCATTGGTCTCGAGATAGCGGCTCACCAGTGCCGCGAGCCGCGCATCATCCTCGACCAGGACGATCTTCGTGGTGGCGGAAGTGTGCATGTCAGTCGAAGACATTCCAGGGCTGCCTGCGTTTGTGGCGATAACGCAGTGTTTCCTTGATGATGCGCAGCACCTCGGAGGCGAGCACCTCCCGCAGTCCGGGATCGCGCAACTCGAAGGTCACGTCGTCACGGAACACGAGCGCGATCGTGAAGATACCGGCCGAATAATGCTCCCAGCATTGCTTCACTTCCGGCCGGTCCCGGATGACGAGACACAGGGATTCTTCCTGGTCGGCATGCCAGCTGGCCTCGACCCGGGCCTCGCATTGCTGGTCCTTGAGGCCGAGCGTACAGATCCGCGGTTTGAGTTCCAGGCGAATACCGTTGCCGGGCTGTTCGATCGCGGCCGCGGCGACGCGCGGGAGACCGGGGAGCAGCAGCGCGAGCACGGCAAGGAGTGCGCCGGGCCAGGGCTCAGAAGCCATAGACGAAGCCGGCGAAAACGGTCGTGACATGGTTCTGATTCACGATCGGGCTGTCGGCGACCGCCGCGGCGAGGCGTTCGTACTCGACGAACGAATTGAAGCGCCAACGAGCACCGAGCGGGAGCGCATACCCTAGCTTGACGAAAGGATCCAGGGCCGCCCCTCCCTTGTAGATGTTGGTCGCGCCGTAATAGTAATTGACGATGGCCGCGCTGTTCCAGGTGATGCCGGCATTGACCGACAACAGACCGTGCGCCGCGGTGACCCGCGCCCCGACTGCCGCGCGTATCTCATTGCCCTCGTTCTGGTCCGTGATCTCGTGCAGCAGATCGACTTGGGCGCTCAATCCCGCGTGATTGAACGTCCATTCAGGTCCGGCAAGGTACGTCACGCGCGGGGTTCGGGAGGGAAATCGCACGGACGTCGTCGTCGTCGTCGTGTGCGTGACACCGACGGGGGGAGGTGGCGGCGGTGTCCCAACCCCACCCTGGGGGGGAGCGGACCCCGCGCCACCTCCCGCGGGAGGCGAGACCGTGCTGCTCGTCTCCGGGAAGCCGTTGACGAAGAAATTCTGCAAATCGCTG